>Ga0265294_10004744_pt1 | contig 16842 bp, 14 predicted proteins | sample MunlanPumphouse3_FD_192504 | JGI IMG/M metagenome (GOLD analysis project Ga0265294, IMG submission 192504) | Groundwater microbial communities from a municipal landfill in Southern Ontario, Canada - Pumphouse #3 | ecosystem: Environmental > Aquatic > Deep subsurface > Groundwater | place...
GTGTTCATTTATCTAAATTTTTGCTGCAAAAGCCCTTTATTCACAAAACATCCAATGTCGTCAACATACCACCAACAGGACAATTGACTACTTCTTCAACACTAAAGCAACAACAGTCTCAACATGCCTTGACACGCGCAGGTGCTCATGTGTGCGAATATACGCGTGACCTAAGAGGCTATTGTGGAACCATGTATATTAGTACTAGTCAATTTGACTAGACTAATATAAGTGCCACTTATCTAGTATAGTTTTAAGCCATTTTTCTGTCAATCTATGGATTACAGGACTATGTTTGTATATTCCCCACAAACCACTTTGTAAAAGTCTCCTAGATCTTGAGATCTTAAGCTGCTAAGCTATTTATATGCTTAAAGAATTATTCACCTCAGTTTTAGATAACTATATAAACGGTTTTAAGAATGCAGAACGCATTGACCCAAACTATGACGTTATAACACATCAACTACCGATGGCTATTAACATGCAATTCCCTATGAGAAGAGATTTGCTAGTTGCTGGTTCATGTGGTATTGGTCAAAAAACAGATTTCCCTTGGGTTGCTATTTTTAATAAGAACATCACCTCTAGCGCAAAAAGAGGTCTATATATTGTTTATTTATATAAGAAGGATATGAGCGGCTTCTATCTAACACTCAATCAAGGCATCACTTATTTTGCTGATACTTTCAAAAGAAAGAAATATGAGTATGCTCGCAAGGTTGCCAATTACTTTAAAGACGAAATTGGTGATGAATACTTTGATAAGGGAGACATTGACTTAGGTGGCACTACTGGTACTCTTGGGTTGGGATATCAAGAAACAAATATCATCTCTAAGTATTACGCAAAGGGAGCCTTCACTACAGAAGAGCTAGAGCAAGACTTAAAACGCATGCTCGCCATCTATGATGAACTTGTTGGTGTTTTAGGTGAAGATAACTTCGACTACAACAGTGCAATCAACAAGATTGTCTATGATTTTAATGATTCTTTTGAAACTGCAGAAGAAGCTATTGATAACATCAAAAGAGCAATTGCATCTCCTACAGATTTAAATGTCGTTAGAACACTCAGATACGTGGAACCAAAAGAAAAAAGAACGAAGAAATACGCAAAAATTAGAACTGGTGTTCCAGTAAAGAAGATTGATTATATCGAAAAGGCCAAAGCAGAAATGGAAGTTGGCCAATTAGGTGAAATGCTTGCTCTTCAATTTGAAAGAGAAAGACTTATCAAAGAAGGCTTTAATGATTTAGCTAATAAAGTAAGACACGTCTCCATTATTTCTGATGCTTATGGATATGATATTGAATCCTATCAACTAATTGGTTTAAAGATGGAGAAGATTTACATCGAAGTTAAAACCACCACCAATAAACTCGACGTAGAGTTTCCTGTTTCGAAGAACGAAGTATTAACATCAAATGAAAAAAAGGGGCGTTACTGCATCTTTAGAATTTATGATGCTAAGAGTGTTAACCCTTCATTCTATAAAGTATTTGGTAAGATAGAAGACAACTTTGAATTAGATCCAGTGTCCTATCTCGCAAGATATGTTGGTAAGAGAAGCTAAATGCTTCTTTTTTATTATGCGCAACTCGCAAAGTTTGTTATCAAACTGAATACCGATATCACATCAACAATAATTGAAACAACGAGATATAGAGTCTTCTTTGCTCTTACACTTAGATAAATTCCTAAAGATGATAAGACAATTAGGATTACACCAACTATAAAATATGCAGAAGTCAAATAGTCTTCTAATGCTTGTTTAAAAGCAGGGACGAATATTGGAAATATGTGGGCAAATACCTGCCAAATTATATCCAAACCTTGGAAAACTGCAGTAAAACCACCTGCAACAAAAAGAATTGCCAACAATACTACAAGAGCAATCAACTGTCTTTTCATATTATTCGTTCATTATATATTCAGCTTGTTTGATTACATCATCGACCGCTTGTTTACGGTACTCTGGTGGATAATTATATTTCTTCAAACATTCTTTAATTTTGGTTCTCATTTTGGCTCTAGTGGATTCCTTGTTTGCCCAGTCGGTCTTTGCGTATTCTTCCACTATCGCTCTAAGTTCAATTGCGATGAGTTTTAATGTTTCGTCTTCCAACAATTCTTGAGCAGATTTATCTCTAACCAAAGCATCATAAAATGCTCTCTCGCGTCCTGTAATGCCTAATGATTCAGCTTCTTGTTCATCAGCCACCATTTCGCCAGCAAAGTTAACTAATTCAACAATGGTTGCATCCGCAGCAAACGTGGCATCACGGTCATTATATGCTTCGAGAATTTTTCTTAATCTTTTCGAATACTCCTGCGATTTGAAGAAGTTATTCTTTCTTGCTTCAGCAATAGCTCTTTCTAATAACTTCTTAACAATTTCAACAAACACCAAAGGTGGGTTCTTTTTTCTAAGTTCTTCTATTCTTTCTGCGCTTAATAATTCAATAACATTAATTGAATCATCTTGTCCTTGTGTAAGAACTTTAACTTCGTCGCCTTTAATAGCATCTGCCAAAAGATTAGACACATATTCGTTCATTTCCTTAATGGAAACAGGTCCGGTCTTAGCTCTTAACTTTAGTATGTAACTTCTAATAGCCAAGAAATAATAAATATCGTCTTTCTCAGCTTCAGTTGTAATACCACCGCAGACAACAAAACATTGTTTAACAGCTAAAGATAAGTCTTGCATAAATGCTTGCTCGCGTTTTTGGTCTTCTAAAACAAATTGCGTTCCGACTTGAATAGCAGTTAGTCTCTTCAAAGAGTCTTCTGCATAGAAACCAGCTCTATCAACACGAGCAAACCACTCGTTAAGAATACTTAATTTTTCTTTAAGGATGTTATAGATTTCTTTCTTAACATCCTGGACGTTATTTGCTCTATCTCTATCCGTATATTCAGTTAAAGCTTCATCTAAGGCTTTACCTAATCCAATATAATCAACAATTAAGCCATAGACCTTCCCCGGATAAACTCTATTTACACGAGCAATAGCCTGCATTAAGTTATATGATTTTAGTCGCTTAATGAAATACATGACATCCAAATCTGGCACATCAAAACCAGTGAGCCACATATCTACCACGATTGCGATTTTATATTTTGAGTTATCTTTCTTAAACTCTTCACCAAGCTCTTTTCTATATTGAGAGTTACCAAAGAGTTTTCTTTGTTCTTCTGTGTCCTTGTTAGACTCAGTGACAACTAAGATCGTTCTATCTTTATAGTTTGGTCTTAATTCCAAGATGCGTTTGTACATCTTTGCAGCCGCTACTCTGGTTTGACAAACAATCATGGCTTTACCATTCAAGAAGCCTTTTCTTTCATCGTAGTGTTCAAGAATGTCTCTGGCAAAGAGATCAATCATATCATCGTCTTCAAGAATCATCTTGATTTTAGACATTTCCTTCTTGGATTTTTCGATAGATGCAATGTCAGCTGCACCACTAGTTTCCAAATCATTGTAATAAGAATTGATTTCGGCCAACACTTCATCATTGGTCCAGACTTTAGCGAGTCTAGATTCATAGAACAGCTTGACCGTTGAGCCATCGATGACAGATTGAGTCATATCATAAACGTCAATGATGTCACCGAAGATATCTGTAGTTTGTTTGTCTTTCGTTGAAACAGGTGTCCCAGTAAAACCAATAAAAGTAGCATTTGGAAGAGCGTCTCTAATATATTTCTCAACGCCATATTTAAAGACGGCCTCCATTTCTTCGGTTTCTTTATCTTTCACATAGTGAACGGTTTCATAGATACCATAGTGACCTCTATGAGCTTCATCTGTCATAACTATGATGTTATTTCTTTCATTCTTAGGAAGATTTTCTTTATCAAATTTACCAACAGTAGTTAAAATAACTCCGCCTTGTTTAATCTTTCCTAATTTCTTAACCAAATCTTCTCTAGAAGTAGCGATTTGTGGTTCGCACTTTAAATAATTACGAGCACTGAAGAATGTTTTATAAAGCTGATCATCTAAATCTATTCTGTCAGTTAAAAGAACGATTGTAGGCACATCTAGGGAGTGATTAATCAGCAATCTATGAGCAAGCATAACCATCGAGAATGATTTTCCACTACCTTGGGTATGCCAAATGATACCGGCTTTACCATCTCCAATAGGTTTAACAGTCTTTAAAATAGAGCCCAAAGATTTAAGGACACCAAAATATTGGTGATATTGCGCCATAATCTTAATTGGCTTGTCGTTTTTATCTTGGATGAAGAATAAGTTGTTGGCTATAAAGTCAATCAATCTTCTCTTATCAAATAATCCATCTATTAAGATATTCAACTTATTGGTGCATGTAGCATCGTAGCCCTTTTCACCGTTAACGCTCTTCCATTCATTGAATCTATCGATTTTGGATGTTAAGGTTCCGACTTTACTTGATACACCATCGGATATAACTAAGAACGCATTGTAATTAAACAGGGTTGGGATGTCATAACGGTATCCATTATGCTCACTATTAGAACCTAGCTGAGTATATGCATGCTCTAAAGTCGCATCTGTAGCAGCTTCATCAAATGATTTAAGTTCCATCACAATGAGAGGAATGCCGTTTATATAAATAATGACGTCTGGAATTCTGGTATTTCTGCCTTCGTTGAATTTAACTTGATGACATACTTGGAATGTATTGTTATCTGGGTTTTTAAAATCGATAAGTCTAATTAACGGATTAACAGCGTAATCTTTGGATTCAACAGTTACACCATCAATTAAATATCTATGGAATGCAAAGTTTCTTTCAAATAAAGAAGGGTTTTCTAATCTTGTGACCGTGGCGATAGCTTCTTTAAGAACGTTTAAATCATGAACCCCATTGATTCTCTCTAGGCATTCTAAAAGAAGGTCTTTATTTATAAATTCATCCAATTGACGGTCAGAAATCCAGTTATCATTCTCGTCAATTAATTCATATCCTTTATCTTGAAGAAGCTGTATAATCGCCTCTTCTATGACGCTCTCATAAACCATTCCCAATAATCCTTAGTGATTATTATATCATCTTATAAGTTAAAAACATTTGTTTTCATAATTAACACTATCGGAACAGTGGACGATTTAATTGAAAAGAATATCAAAACAATTGATAAACTAGAACAGTTATCTAAATTAATTTACTTAAAACATAAAAATCATAGAGATGGGAATCTTTTGTTGGGCGATTGTTGCGATATCAAAACTGGAAAGCTTGATGCCAATGCATGTTCAAAAGACGGCCCTTATCCATTCTTTACTTGTGGGCAAGAGATTCTAAAAATTGATAATTATGCTTTTGATTGCGAAGCCATCATTATTTCAGGAAACGGAGAGATATCTGCTAAATATTACAAAGGAAAATTTAATGCATATCAAAGAACGTACGTTTTAAGTCCAAGAAAGTTGTTCTATTTATTTATGGAAGAATGCAAGCTTAGCATTTTCGATTTGAAAAACAATTCTCAAGGGTCAGTTATAAAATTTATCACCAAAGGCATGCTTGAAAACATAGCAGTCGTTAATGATGCAGATTCAATTTATATTAATAGCAGATTATGTGAATTATATAAACAAATCACAAACATCAAAAAAGAATTAGATATTCTAAGGAATATAAAGGCAAAATTGCTTAATAAATATTTCTAGATAATTAACACTATCGGAAGTGTTGACGATTTAATTGAAAATATTAATAAGCAAAACGAAAAACTATTACATATTGGATTGACGCTTATTAATGGTTTGAATGATTCTTTGCAGCATCAAAAATTATCATCCATTTGTGAACTTGTTAAAGGATTTGAAATTGGCTCACAAAAATATATAGAAACGCCAATAGACAAGTCATTAATTCATTACCTAAGAGTAGGTGATTTATTGTCGTTAGGCAGCACCTTTGTTAAACCTTCTGACGAGCTGATGTTGTGCTCAGACGATGATGTTTTAATCGCTTTTGACGGGGCACCAGGAAGAAATGCAATAGGACTAGACGGTGCTTATTCATCTGGAATTTATAAGGTGAGGTGCAAACCAAAATACAAAGGATTAATTTACTTTGAAATCAACAGTGAACTAAATCAAAAGATTATTAAAGATCATTCGCAAGGTACAACAATCTTACATGCCTCAAAAGCAATTCCATTTTTAGAAACTGCAAAAGTAGATGACAAAAAAACTGAAAAGCTAAACGTTTTGTTTGAACGAATTATTAATAATAAAAAGAAACTCAAACTCCTTAATAATGAGAAACGGCTGCTCTTATCTAAATACTTCTGATTACCAGTCAACCAGCTTATCAACTATCTCCTGTTGCTCTTCGCTAGTTTTTCTTAAATAGATTCTTGTTGTTTCAATAGATTCGTGACCCATTAAATCCGCCAAAAGAGCAATGTCCCTCCTCTTTTCTAGGAAGTTTTTCGCGAATCTGTGTCTAAATGAGTGTGGGTAGACAACATTAAGATTCATTTTATATTTCTCTGCTAATGCTTTTAATTGATGAGCGATTCCTCTTGTGGTTATTTGTTTTCCTTCCTTATTTAAGAATAAATATCCATTGTTTCTATTAATTGACGAATAATACTCAATGGCTTTAGTTCTTAATTTCTTTGGAATAAATATTCTTCTAATCTTGCCTGATTTTGTGTAGAGATCAATAAAGCCTCTAGACAAATGTTCAAACTTAAATTGAATCAATTCTGAGACCCTAGCTCCTGTAGCTGCTAAAAACCTAATTACAAAATACCATTCGTAGTTCTCGTCTTTCAGAAGCCTTGTTTTGAAAAATTCATAGTCAGCATCTGATATGACGTTTTCTAAGTATGTCTTTTGTTGGATTTTGATGTATTTAAGCTCCAGCTTATCTTTGCCTAAGAACTCCAAATACTTATTGATTCCTTGGATTCTTAAATTGACCGTCTTTCCTTTATATTTGTCTACCAAAACAGCTTTAAAGGCTAACAAATTCTGTTTTGTGATTTCGTCAAAATCTTTGAGATAGATATCTACTGCCGTTGTGTACGATTCTATCGTGTTCTTAGAAAGATTTTGGTGAAGTAAAAAGTTTTTAAACTCTTTCATAAAAAGATACCTCCGATTATTTGAAGGTATCCTACTAATTAGAAATATTTTTGTAACAATTGTTGTTTAATGGTTTTTAACTTAGCAATCTTTTTTCTTCGTTGTGATAATAGTTTAACCAGAGGAGAATACTTTTTATCAAACTTTTCTATTTCTTGTGCAGACAATTGTGGGACTAGCATTTTCATAAATGTTTCATTATTGATGCCTGCCATCGTTGTGCCTACAGAATTCAAATCCCTTTGAACATCAAAATCTTTAGAGATAACAAACGCAGATAAAAGTGAAAGAGGCAATTCTTTGGTTGCGAGCAACCCTTGAAATCCAGTCGAAAGAATGTAGTGATTTGTCAAATCTGAATCATCAGCAGTTATTATCAATTTTTTGCACGATCCTTTCATCTTTGCAAACCAAACGCTATTTTTAACTGGTTGCATATTTGCTCTTGATGGTCTCTTACTTATAGTTATTTTTTCTCCAACAGAAATATTATTGACTCCCTCTACTGAAGAGGTGTCTAGATATTCTTTAGAATTAAAGAAACTTTCTATTCCAGATTTTATAATTTTTGGGTTATATGAAGATATCTCAACTCTATTTGGAAATTGTAGAAGCGACTTATCTAAAAGTTCACAAATCTTATCAATTTCCTGTTGATAATTTTCTATTAAATCGTCAACACTTCCGATAGTGTTAACTATGTGATGCTGTTCTTCTAGAGAAATATTTGGCAGAACCAATTCTTCAATTAAATCTTTATTGAAAGTTGGAAACGCGGTTTGACTAAAATTTGCAACAATATCATAATGAGCAATATTTTTTTCCGAAGTTAAAAAGTAATACAAATACTGTTCTAAATATTGTGATGACTTGCGTCTAATTTGTATAAAACCACTGCTGCCGACCAAATTATCCAAATTGACTTTTACTAAATAGTTGTGTTTGAGACATGGCCTTACGGAGGATATTAATATATCTCCTTGACTAAGTTCTCTCTGAGCGCGCGACGGATAATCGTGATCTAAAAACTGTGTTGAAAGCAATGAACCATCATATACAGACGATGTCTCTATGTAATGAATATATTCAAAACGCTTAATGTTTGATTTTGGGTTTATATAAGCAATATCTTTAACTTTTACAACGCTAGACATAATTTATGAAACTAAAAGAGTTAGTAGAAATTTGTTATGGCAAGAATCAACGAGATGTTGAAACAGATTTTAGTGATATTCCTATTCTTGGCACAGGAGGAATCATCGGATATGCAGCAAAAGCTTTATACAATGAGGAATCTGTTCTGATTGGGAGGAAAGGTACAATAGGTATGCCTTTTTATATCAATAAGCCTTTTTGGACTATTGATACACTTTTTTACACAAAAATTAATCAAAGATTAATAATTCCAAAATATCTGTATTATTTACTTTGCACAATTGGTTTAACCAGATATTCTGAAGGAGCAGCGGTTCCTTCCTTAACAACAAAAACACTTTATGAAATAGAATTGGAAGTACCAAATAAGGAAACTCAACAACACATAGTTAACATTGTGAGGAATCAGTTATGACACTTGAACATTGTTTTAATTTTTCAAACGGCAAATCAGTAGTTGGTTTGTCAGATGGCCCTTACCCAATTTATGGCTCCACAGGTTTATTAGGACATTCGTCAATGTTTTTAATTGAAGGGCCAAGAACGCTGATAGCTCGTGTCGGAGCAAATTGTGGTTTTTGTCAGTATGTCGACGGAAAGTATTGGGTATCTGATAATACGCTTATTGCTACATCAAAGGAGAATATACTGCCGCTCTATGGCTACTATTTAATTCAAACGTTGAACCTTCAACAATTAAAGATTGGAGCAGCCCAACCTTTGTTAACAATTGGAATATTAAAATCTGTAGAAGCAAACATTCGTTCTTTGCCAGAACAACGCCACATAGTTAACACTATTTCATCTCTTCTTCTAAAATCTCTTTAACTTTTTCTTCTAGTTCTTTTCCCTCCTTCATTAATTCAAATAACTCGGCAGAGGTTTTTCTAAGCTCTTCTTGAATCTCTTCAGGAGAAAGTTTGTTAGATTCATCTGCTCCAACATAACGTCCAGGATTAAGAGAATAATCCTTGGAAATAATTTCATCAAGAGTGGCTCTCTTGCAGAAACCAGGGACATCTTCTAAAACACCACTACCAAAGTCTCTATATGCTTTAACAATCTTTTGAATGTCTGCATCCTCAAGAACTCTGATTTTTCTGCTGATTAATTTCCCCATCGAATCAGCATTTATAAATAAGACATCGGTGTCTGTTTTTGCTCTGTTTAATACCCAACATTGGACTGAAATTGAAACGTTAGAGAACAACTTATTTGGCAAAGCCAAAATCGCTTCTACCTTTCCAGATTCAATCATTGCTTTTCTAATCTTGTAATCAGCATCTGAGTTGGATGTGGTTGCACCATTAGGCATAAGAATCGCTGCTTTGCCTCTAGGCGCTAATTTAGCGTACATTAATGATAACCATGCATAGTTGCCATCTTTATCATTTGGACGACCAAACAACCATCTAGGATCGCCTTCAAGTGATGGTCTCCAATAATCTTTTAAGTTATAAGGTGGATTCGCTAAGATAAAGTCTGCCCTTAAAGTCTTATGCAAATCATCAGTAAATGAATCACCATTTCTTTCCCCCAAGTTACCTTCCAAACCACGAATGGCGAGGTTCATTTTAGCCATCTTCCATGTGCCTGGATTTGATTCTTGACCAAAGATAGAGATGTCATCCACCAAGCCTTGATGCTCTTTTACGAATTTAGAGCATTGAACGAACATACCTCCTGAACCACAGCAAGGGTCATAAACTCTTCCTTTATATGGTTCAAGGATATCAACCATTAACTCAACGACTGATTTCGGAGTAAAGAATTCACCACCTTTGGTAGGAATATATTTAGCAAATGCTCCAATGTAATATTCATAAACTTGGCCAAAGAAATCACCATCCGCCTCTTCCATGTTTAAATTATTTGTAAAGAAGTCCACCAATTCGCCAAGAGCAGTTTTATCTAAATCACTTTTAGAATATGTCTTTGGAAGAATACCTTTTAATTGATTATTGTTTCTTTCAAGAAGAATAAAGGCATTATCAATAATTTGGCCCAGGTCTTCTTGCTTAGAATGTTTAGCTACTTCAGACCATAAAGCATCATGTGGAACGATAAAGACGTGGTCTTGGATATAATAATCCTCATCGTCTTCTCTTCCATCACCGAACTTTTTAAGTTCTTTATACTTAATGACAAACTTATCACTAACGTATTTTAATAAAACTAAGCCTAAAACAACGTTCTTGTAGTCTGCGGGATCGCATTTATCTCTAAGCTTTTCGGCTGCTCCCCAAAGTACTTTTTCATCTATTTGTGCCATAAAGTGCTAAACCTCCATATGGATGTGTTCTTGAACATTATATCAAAGATAGTTATTGTTCAAGCAACGTTTCGTAATAAAACGTTTTTCTTAAATATTCCTTAAAACCACTAATCGAAATTTTGAGCCTACCATCGATTGAATTGGTTTTTGACCTAATTAGACGAGGATATCTCATTGGATTGTGTTCAATTAATGATAATAAGCTGTTGGTATCCCCCATCTCATTAGTCTTATGAGGTGTAGGGCCATAGATAATATCAGAATAATCATTTGAATATTCCAATCTTCTTGCATCGAGCCTTTTAGATTCTTCATAATCCATGAATTCGATATTGTCTGGATTAATATCCATTTTCTTTGCGACCATTTGATAGTCCTTTCTACTACCAGCAAGCTCACCAATAACTAGAATTCTATGCGTTCTTGTATTGATTGGTATTCTTTCTTCAGCTTCGAGAACAACACCGTATTTATCAAGAACCTCGTCCATTTCATCGTTTTTATTGGCAAGTTCAAGTTCTTTAGCTATCTTGGCAAAGATTTTGGCTTTAACTTTTGCAATCTCGCTAAATGAATACTTCACTCTATTCTTCCTCACTTTCATCTAGGTAGAAGTTCTTGAGCGAATCTTCAAGTTTTTTTGCCTCCTGTTTTAAGGCATAAAGTGTAGACAGCTTTTCGTTATATTTTTGGGCTTTTCCAATTTGTTTATTAATGTCAATCACAGGAATCAACACTGTAGACAATTCTTTAGAATTGATAGTTATAATTATTGAACCTTTTTGAATTCTTTTCAAAGCGTTTTGCCCTTGCTCAGAATCTAAGAAAATCTTGAGGTAAGTAGGGTTTAATAACTTAACATCTGGTCTAACAATAATCATTCCACCTGTAACAAGTATTTTTTCTTTTGGCTCAATATCCACAACAACTGTCTTTACTTTTGATGATTTACTTGTAACGACAACATCGTCTTTCTTGACTGCATACTTATCAAATTTATCATCGTTATAAACAATTGAGCGCAATCCTTTCCAATCCACCACACCATCTTCAATGTCGCTTGAAGTAAGAATCCTGTAACCTGTAGGCTCGCTAGATAGCATGCCATTCTTTTCAAACACACCTAACGTATATTGGTTGCCGGTGAAGACTTCAGCTAATCCGCCTAACGGCACTCCATTTTTTGGTTTATCAACATCCAATAGCACATTGGAAGGAACTAGATTATTGATGTTTTTTAATGCATCATTACTTCTTGTTGGAACTTCAGAACTTCTGTACATGGACAAAACTTTATCAACAGCAATTTCAACTTTGTTGATTCTCTTGGTTTTGGTGTCAATGGCTTCACTAACATTTATTAATTTAACTTCTTTATTTCCATTAGAGAAAACAAGCAAATATGGCTTAACACCTGTGAAATTCAATGAACCAATTGGGAGTTCAATAATAGCTTCTAACATGCCGCTTTCGATTAAAGTTTTTCTATATTCTTCATCAGCATAATTGAATAAAGCCCTTCCGCTAACGACAGCCACCGCTTTACTGACTTCTGTCATTCCACTTAACAAACTGTCAACAAAAAGCCATTCTCCTGTATTTCTGGTTGTGAATTCAATCTTCTTAAATAATTTGCTTGGTCTAGACTTTTCTCTGAAGAACTGCTTAAGGCCAAGTGGAGGAAAGCAATATCCTCTAGTAAAAACAAATTTTGATTCATCTAGCACGTTACCAATTTTGATAATTGGTTTTGGATCTCCGTTTGAAAGAATATCCAAAGCCATCTGAGACATCTTTGCTTGTTCAACGTTAATCTCATAGCCAATCAAATCCTTGAGAACAAAGCCATTCTCTTGAGCTTTAGAAAGAATTTTTCCTAACACTCCACCGTTGCCTGAACCCAAGTCAAATACAATGTGACCTGCTCCATCGATATCTAAAATTGCACTAGCAACTTCAAATAAAGAGTCACTAGATGATTCAGTAAAATCTCGATAACCAGTGTATTCGGTCGATAAAGTATTTAATACTAAGGCCTTTATTTCATCCTTGTTAAATGAGTTAAAAAGTGAGCGAATTGCTTTTAAATCTTTATCGGCCAAATATGAATTGGTTTCTTTGCAAAAATCTAATAAATCTTTATCCGCATATACATCTAAATATTTCTTTTCATCAGCGGTTAGATATAAATTTGCAATGATATAGAGTTTTCCTTTATGAAATGGAACATCACCTAAAGGACTGTTGTTAATCAAATCTAATAATGTTTTTACTTTTTCCACAAGATTACACCTACCTCTCATCTCTTAACTTGAGACACTTTAAGTTTAGCCAAACGTAAAATATTCTGTCAATATTTTTTTTAAGTTTGCTCAAACGTAAAAATGTAAAAACGCAACCTTATTTGAATTAAAATAATAAAGCATATTACCCTCTTGATTTCGCGATCTTTTTGTGCGAAACCCCACTCCGATGTCCATCTATATAGTCGTAGAGATATTGACCGCCCCTACCATTTCTGGTCCATAAAAACATAAAAAACCTGAAATTCTTGGGCCGCGTATTTCTGGGGTGGGGCGCATCGGTACTTTCAAATAGTCGATTTTCAATAGGGGGAGGGGGGTCATTAGGCATCAAGGAGAGGTCGGAGACGTCATTTCATAACTTTTTTTGAAACCAAAATAAAGAAAAGGTTAGGTGTGTTAGTTCATTAACCACTACTTCTTATATGAATAGACCTTATTAAAATCTTCCTTATGCGAGTAGTAGTTATAAACCTAACCGGCCTAACCTTAGTTAACTTAGAAAGTCATCCTCGACACCTAATTCATTGTCAGTAAGTAATCGAATACCGTGATAGATAACTTTGTTATGAGGATGAGTTGTTTTAAATCCAGCAAGCTCCATCGCTGCTTTGAAATCATTACTTGGACGGACATATTCGTTCCTATGCCAAGCGTAATCTCTATACTTTAGATAGAGCTCACCAGAGCTAACTTTTTCACCTTCACCGAGCTTACAACACTCATTGATGAATTGATGTAACCAGTCATTCTCATTCTTATATCGTTTACAGGCTTCTAGAACGACGTTTGGCTCTTCGATGTGGAATTTATTGTCTATGACAATTTTTGCTCCTTCCATGACCCAAAATAGAATATATTCCTTGCAGTTCTCAAATAGATACTCGGAATAATTCTTAGTGTCGTTTTTACCAGTGAACTTATTAGTAAATGGAATAACTTTTAATCTACGCCACGTACCATCATCACCAGTAGTGACTTTAGGCAAATGGTTAGTGTAAAGAATCATCGTATGAGAAGGAGTAAAATCGAACTCATCTTTGAATTTCTTTTCGCCTTTGATTCTATCTGTAGAGCATAGCTGTTTGATCATTCCATCATTAAGCCTTGCTCCCTGTTCATTTTCGCTAGAGATGATTAGTCGCTTTCCTTTTAGGAACGCTTTTTCAAATCTAGATGATTTACCGTTATTTACGAATAGATTGTCACTGTTAAGAGTCCCACCATAGTCACCGAATACTTTTAAGACAGTATTCCAGAATGTTGATTTGCCATTACCACCTTCACCATGTGCAATAAGCATCATTTCAACATATACCGCTCCTACTGCAGCTAAGCCACAGCACTGCTGTACGTATCGAATTAATTCCTTATTGTTTGAGAATATCTTATTTAAAGATTCCTCCCAGATGTCCTTGCCTTTAAAAGAAGGAGAACATGCGGTCATTTTAGTGATATAGTCTTCTGGTTTATGTGGCTTTGGCCTAAATGGTCCAATCCTTAAATCATAGACACCCTCAGGAGTAGATAAGAGAAATGGATCTGCATCAAATCTCTCAGTATCGACACCGATATAAGGAGTAGCTTGTTTTAATGTCGCGTTGATATAGTTAGAGTTTCTTCGGCTAGTTACAAATTTAAGATATGCTTTTGCCTTATCAATTCTTTCTTTATCACCACTATCACTAGCTTCTCTATAGAGCTTAAAAGCTTCCATGATTTGCTTATTAGTGAATTGATGTAGAACTGCTAGAGCAAGCTCTTCACTTTCCACCCATCTATTTTGGTCATAGACCACAAACTTCATTGCAGGGTTATAAGCGATAATAGAGCCATAATGCTCTTTAAACTTTAAAGCTTGTCCAACATCAGACATGTCGCTTGGTACATAGGATTCACCACCATATTCATCCGGTTTTACATAATTTGGATTAGTTAATATCTTCGTTCTATAGAACTTAAGCGCACTATTCCAAATGAGATTTAATTCCGAATCTTCTAATGGCTCTTCACAGCATTTTTCATTTTTGTCCTCAAAGAGCTGCCTAGCTTCTTCAGTATCGCCATATCTTTTTAAGATAATCGCAGCGTACTTTGATAGCTTTGAGTTTCTTTCTCCGCACTTAATGACTTGATTGTCATCATCCATATTGGCAAATCTTTCATAAGCGTCGATATAAGCGTTTATGGTTAATTTACCAGGAGAGACGATGACTTCAGGTTCTTCAGTGCCAAAGAAGAAACGGGCAGCATCTTCTGCATTTTTGTCAAAATAAGGCCATATGGTATTAATTTTTCTTTTTAATTCCGCGTATGCTTCTGGGTTCTTAATTGGGTCCATTGACATAAAGACATGAAACTTAGGTCTAGGTGCTTTGCCATCCTTTTCCTTCATGTTATTTCTAGACATGTGGAAGATCATGAATACATTATCAAACTCGCTGATAAGGTTTTCAGGAGTAATCCAAGTATTTGGATCATCACTATGGTCATTGTCACAGTCTAGAGCCAAACAATCTGATACTAGAAAGTTAGCACAGTCCCTTTTGTCATACTTGTATGTAGCGCATACATAGTCCTTATTAAATATTTGTCGTATTTGTTCTTTGTTTGTCGTTTGTTTTGCTTCGAATTCGTGAGGATATCTAGTATTACTAGGCATACCCAACACATTGGATTTGTAAAACTTCATAGCTACTAGCCCTCCTATTCAATCCAATTTAGGAAGCTAGGAGCAGCAAACTAAACGACTATGTCTTCTAATTGCGTTGAAAAGATTATCATAAATCCACTGCTCCTTTGCTTTGTTGATATATCGTCTCCATCTTGAAGAGATCATTTAAACCAATCCCTAAAACTAGCGCGATATTACACAAAGAGATAAAACTTACACGTGTAATTAGTCCGGTCTCAATACGGTAATAATAATGAAAATCCATTTGCAACAAACGTGACGTCTCACGCATAGACAGACCTAGAGTCTCTCTTTTGTTAACAAGATACATTCTCATTTCGCTTGTTCTGGTCATAGTACTATCCTTTCTTAAGATTTGCTGTTTATTTATCGAGGACCAGCATCTCCTCTCAGTAGTTAATGGCGGATTGATTGGTATTCTGTGCAATATTTCTAGTTCACTCTTTGAGTGATTTTTTGAAAAAGTTCAGAATTGGGGTCTCCGACCTCTCCTCCATACGCTATAAGGTCACTTGATAACCATTTCGTTAACCCTATTTTGTGAGATTTTTCTTCCGCCTCTCGTAACTACACACATTTTTAAGGGGTTTTTGGGTGGTATCAATTTGAAAAAAGTTCAGAAATGACCTCATTGACCTCACCTTATGGAGAAAAAGAGGCCAAATTGACCCCCCTTTCACGCGCAAATGCCGTTGACTTATTTGACTTATTATTAAAATTTCCTTTACGCGCGTAAGCAGAAATTATCGGAAAAATAAAAATAATTCACATACATACTCTTTAGAAATTGATGTCCTGTGGGCATCTAGGGAACCACTATCTGGTGTGATAAGATAAGGGTGCGTTGAAAAGATTTGGTCTCCTTTGACCATATGTCTTCTTACCATTTTGGTAAGGAGATTTTTTACATATATGAAAAACATAAATAATGAAAAACCTATAACACAGGTTTGTATCAATAACGTTGAAACAGTCGATGTATTCGTTGCTATTATCACTCTAAAGAGTGATGTATATGTGTAGGAGGAAAAAGTATGGGAAGAGAAATACAAGTCATTGCCCCTACACCAAAACCTAAATTTTTATTAGATGGCTCAAAGCTTCTCCCTAATCAAAAAAGGGTTGCCGCCTATTGTCGTGTATCTAGTGATAAAGACGAGCAACTCAACAGCTTTGATAACCAGGTCAATGAGTGGAGGCAAAGACTAGCAAATGATCCTAGCGTCATTTTAGTGGATATCTATGCTGATGAAGGCATTTCCGGTACGTCCGAAGAAGGAAGACTAGAATTCCAACGCATGATTAGAGATGCTAA
>Ga0265294_10004745_pt1 | contig 16833 bp, 15 predicted proteins | sample MunlanPumphouse3_FD_192504 | JGI IMG/M metagenome (GOLD analysis project Ga0265294, IMG submission 192504) | Groundwater microbial communities from a municipal landfill in Southern Ontario, Canada - Pumphouse #3 | ecosystem: Environmental > Aquatic > Deep subsurface > Groundwater | place...
CATCTTCTGCCGCTGGTGGTGGCGTGGGCGCTGGTACTACGGGTCAGACTCTGCGTCACAATGGTACTTCTTGGGTCGCTAACTCTAATTTCTACAATAATGGAACAAGTGTCGGCATCGGTACTACCAATCCAGGAACATATAAGTTAAATGTTGCTGGTTCAGCTTACATCGGCGGCGCTTTAGAGTTATCAGCTGGGTCTAATCTAGTAACTAGTGGAACAATTTCTGCTAATAAAATTAATGTTGGAACCATTGATCCGCTTTATAATTTAGGGGGAGTTAATTATGCTTCATTTGCAGCCTCAGTTGTTGGCGGTGTTAAAGAAGAAACCACTGGCAGACTTGTAATAGACCAGAAGGTGGCTGGAGAGTACCAGAAAACCATTGATTTTAAGAGGCAAACGATTGGCAGCGATTTATGGGTGTGGTATAATGTAATTGATTTTAGCAAGGAGAATGTTGAAGTTTTACTTACCCCTTATGGCAAATCAGCTAATGTCTATTATTCTATTTCTGGGGAAAAGTTAATCTTCCACTCTGATGTTCCGGTTGAGGTTTCCTATCGTTTAATTGCTAAACGTTTTGATTGGAAAAACTGGCCAACCGAAGCTAAAGATCAAAGTGAAAAACCAAATTTTATTTTAAAATAATTAATTAATGCGGTTCGTCGTTTATCTTTTGATAAGGACGGCTTGCGTAAAAAAGTATGGACACAAATAACAATTCTAGTGACATCCAAAAGACCCCGAACGCTAAGACGATCGGCATTATTTTGGCAGCAGTCATCCTGGTTGTTTTAGCGGTTGTTCTAATTGTGAATAGCCAGAAGAACAAACAGGAAAATCCCAATGACCCTAACACTTATCAATCTGGGGAAGTAGAACCTGGGACAGAAGTAGAGCCAGGGCTAGAAGGTGAAGAGTTACCAGAAAAAGTTGAATCAACAATTACCACTGAAACTGGACAAATTATTCCAGAAGGGTCTCATGTAGATGTTCCTGGAGCCAATCCGATTAAAGGTGATGGTGTTGTTACCTCGGTTGGCGAAGTGGTTCAAAACGATGCTGAACCAATGGCCCCTGAAGCCCCTCAGCAGACAGAGGCGCTTGACAAGGAAAGCCTTCCTGAATCCGTAATTAAGCTTGGTGTTTCTGCCGCTGGTTTTTCTCCTAGTTCTTTTGAGGTTAAGGCTGGTGCTCCAGTTAGCTTAGCAGTTAGTTCTACCGATGATTTTACTCATGTCTTCCTGTTTGATGATCCTAGCTTGTCAGCAGTTGCTTTAGGTCTTGGCCCTCAAGAAACTCGGGCAATTACCTTTAACGCTCCTTCTCAGGCTGGAGAATACTTCTTCCATTGTGATGTTCCTGGGCATGCTGCTCGTGGTGAGACTGGAAAAATGATTGTAAAATAAATTAGTTTATTTTAAGGGGGTGCAGTCTAAGCTGCGCCCCCTTTATTTAGTTAGGAGCCATGAAAACCAATTCTAAAATTAATTTTAAAAAAGTTTATTCAATTTCAATATCGGTTGTTTTGTTAGTGTTGCTAGTATTTACTATCAATAATTTTTTAGCGGTTTCAAAATTACAGTCACAAACAAAAACGATTATTGCTAATATTCCTGGGGGGTTAAAACCCTCTCCGGATATAGAAGTAATTAACACTCAGGAAGAATTGCTGGCGGCTTTTAAAGAGTTGGCGTCTGAAGAGCCTTTAGAGTTAAATCCAACCCTAACTGATTCTGGGCAGCTAATTACCTATTCTAATATTTTTTCGGAAACTTTTTATAACCAATATTATCTTAATAAAGAAGAGACGGATTTACATTTTGATGAACAGATTTCGGCTCTTACTTTTAAGCCCCTTTATGAATTAATTTTAGAAGAGACTTGTGCAAGTGATGACTGTGACTATAAGGACGAAAGCTTAAGTGTGAAGTTGGAAAAAAATAGTTGGCGTTTTTTGGGGTTGTCCTTACCTTTGCCTAAAGAAATAAAAGGGAAAGACATTAAGGCTGTTTTTGCTGATTCTTTGGATGAAAAATATCTAATTAGTTTTATTATTTCTGAAAACGGACAAGATGTTGTTTTTTCTTATTTATCAACTAGCAATGGCAAGCTAACTTATTTAGACACGGCCCCTAAAATGACCACTAAGATTGGTTATGGTAATGGCTATGTTAGTGCCGGCGGTAACGATGAGCAATTTGTAATTTTTTATTCCGGTTATGAAGGGTTGGGGTTGCTTTATAATAAAGGCGATTGGCAGGACCTTAAACAATTTTTTGATTTACGGGTAACTAGTGGTGGTTTTGCTTCTAAAGTTTTAAAAATTGGTAACGATTCCCAGGCGACCTGGTATCTTTGTTCTGCTGATAAATCTAGTCATTTTTTAAAGTTGTGGCAAAATGGTACTTCACAAATTCAAGGAGCGCTAGAATTAAGGGAAGCTTTGGACCGAAAGTCATTCTATTGTTTTGTTGAAAATAATCAACTCTACATTATTCAAGAAGGGAAGAAGTATATTTTTAATGACCAAGGTTTTGATAACAGTCGTGACTATCAATACCAAAGCAATAATATTAACAGCCATGTAGGTAAAAAAATTCAGCAATTACATTTTTTAAGAAAAACAATTAACGCCAGACCCGAAAGTTATGCTTTATTTGCTTCTATTGATGCTAATAATTGGCAAGAGGTTTCTGATAATAATTTATCTTTTGTTAATAAAAATTCAGATAAGGCTTTCTTGCGTTTGCGTTTTCAGGCTGGAGACAAATCATATTCCCCTTGGTTTGGAGGCCTGGAAAACGTCTTTTACATTGCTATTGATTAGCTAGTTCTACCTATTTTTGTTTAAAAGTGGTATTATATAAATGTGTTTAAAAAATAATTTTGACATTATGAAGTGGAAAACATTTTTTAAAAAAAATTGGTTATTGGTAGGCATTCCTGTTTTATTATTTGGGATGTTTGTGTTTTTACAACCATTGTTTGCTAAGGATTTTATTATTGCTCCTAATTCAACTGATCGAGTCAGTATTGGCACTACGGCTACGCCAGAATATATGCTTGATGTCGCCGGGGCTGGCCGTTTTGGTGAATTATTTATCTCCTCGACTCCGACTTCAGAGACTCATGCAGCTAATAAGGCTTATGTTGATTCAGTGGCCGCTACGGGTGGACTCTCTGGATCGGGAACGAGCAATTATTTACCTATTTGGACCGGAACAACTAGTTTAGGAAATTCAATCGTTTCCCAAACAGCTACAGGTATTGGTATTAGTGATACCACACCATCTTATAAATTAGATGTCGCTGGCACTGGCCGTTTTACTGGCGCCTTAACTGTTCCGACTCCGTCAGCAACTAGCCATGCTGCTACTAAAGGATATGTTGATTCTTTTATCCCGGCTACCGCTACTAGTCTCGTGGCTAATGGAACTAACTGTTCGGCTGGTTATTATCCTCTTGGTGTTGATGCAAGCGGTAATGTAGAAAGCTGTACAGCCGTGCCTAGTGGTGGTCATGGCGATGGTACTAATTGTTCAACCGGCTATTATCCTCTTGGTGTTGATGCAGGCGGTAATGTCCAAAGCTGTACAGCTGTTCCTGATAGTGTTACTTATGCTACCAGACTAGTCACTGATGGCACTGATTGTGCTTCTGGTTATTATGCTCGCGGCGTTGACGCTTATGGTAATGCCGAACTTTGTGCAGCCGTGCCTAGTGGTGGTCATGGCGATGGTACTAATTGTTCAGCTGGCTATTATCCTCTTGGTGTTGACGCTAATGGTAATGTCCAAAGCTGTACAGCTGTGCCTAGTGGTGGTCATGGCGATGGTACTGATTGTGCTGCCGGTTATTACGCTCGCGGCGTTGATGCTAACGGTAATGCCGAACTTTGTACAGCCGTGCCCACTTTGCCTTCTGATCCAACTTTTAACTCGGTTACGGCCGGGTCATATTATTACAGTTCTGATGCTAAGTTAAAAATGAATATAAAAACAATTAGTGACCCCTTAGAAAAGATTACCTCTCTTCGGGGTGTAACTTTTAACTGGAAAGATTCAAAAGAGCCTAGTGTTGGCTTAATCGCCCAAGAGGTAGAAAAAGTTTTTCCAGAATTAGTTGGGGGAAATGGCAATTATAAGGCGGTAGAATATGGTAATTTAGTGGCTCCTTTAATTGAGGCAATCAAGGCTCAACAGCAGCAAATTGAACAATTAGAAGCTCGGATTATGAGCTTGGAGTCTAGCCGTTAAGGTGCTATAATAATTTCATTAATAATAATTTTTTAAAGTATGCGCAAAAAACCCAGTTATCAACTCTGGCTTGGTTTGGCTCTAGTTGTCCTAATAGCGATTTTCGCTTATTTCGGGTATCGGCTTTACCGCCAGGATAAGAAGTTAAACGAACTCCGTGTGACAGTGGTCGAGAACAACACACAAATTAATTCCTTAGTCGGCTTTATTAATCAAAGCCTTGCTGCTCAAGCAAATGTCAGTCAAGAATAAAAGTTTGGCTGTTCGCACTCCTAGAAGGCGATCACAAACTGTAACTAATAATATTATGAAAAAAGAAAACATTATTAATTTTGTCATCGGCCTCTTAGTTGGGGCGATGTTCGTTGTTTTTTTCCAATTCAACGCTCGTTTAAATAATAACAGTTTAATTATCTCTCAGTTAGATCAAGCAGTTGCTGCTAACACTCAGAATTTAAATGATGTTATTTCCTTTTTGAACTCTAGCGCTCAACAAGCTCCTGGTGCTGAGACAACTGAAACTCCCGCTCAATAAATCTTTATTGATGCTTTAAGAACCGCCGCTGCTGTGGCGGTTTTTTTGTGCTATAATTAAGGTTGTTTATGAATAAAAAAGAAGCGGCTTTGCGCCTTGAAAAATTACGTCAAGAAATTGATTATCATCGTTATAATTATCATGTTTTAGATCGGGAAACTATTTCACCGGCGGCTTTAGATAGTTTAAAAATGGAGCTTTTTCGTTTAGAAAATGAATATCCAGATTTAATTACCCCCGACTCGCCAACTCAGCGCGTCGCTGGCAAGCCAAGCGCTAAATTTAAAAAAGTTTCTCATGACCAGCCAATGATTTCTCTTCATGATTCTTTTTCTAGGGACGATGTTTTAGCTTGGGAGGAACGTAACCGGCGTTTTTTTGGGCAGCCGTTATCAGATGATTATTATGTTGAGGTTAAACTTGATGGTTTGGCGGTTTCTTTACGCTATGAAAATGGTTTTTTAATTCAAGCAGCAACACGCGGGGATGGTCGGGTTGGTGAAGATGTTACTGCCAATGTGCGAACCATTGAAAGTATTCCTTTAAAACTGCGAGATTTAAATAGTGAAGATTTAGCCTCTTTAGGCTTAGAAAAAAGCACTAATCAGCTTTTAAAAGATTTAGAAGTGCGGGGGGAGGCAATTATGGAAACAAAAGTTTTTACTAAGTTAAATAAGGCTTATGCGGCGGCTGGGAAACCGCTTTTGGCTAACCCGCGAAATGCTGTTGCTGGTTCTTTGCGACAATTGGATTCTAAGATTACCGCTTCGCGTCACTTAGTTTTTTATGCCTATGATGTTTTAGTAAAGGAGCCTAAGCGGGGGGAGGTTTTGAAAACTCGTGTCCAGGCTGATAAACTTGTTAATTTATTAGGTTTTAAAACTCCAACTGATAATAAGCAATGTTTTGGGCTTCAAGAAGTCTTTAACCAGCACGATAAGATTTCTGAAAAACGTAGTCGTTTGCCTTATCAAATTGATGGCACGGTTCTCAAGTTTAACGATTTAAGTTTGTGGGATAAGCTGGGGGTGGTTGGTAAAGCTCCTCGTTATATGATGGCCTATAAGTTTCCGGCCGAGCAGGTGACCACTCGCGTTCTTGAAGTTAGTTGGCAAGTGGGCCGAACGGGAACTCTTACCCCGGTTGCTCATTTAGAACCAGTAAATGTTGCTGGGGTTATTGTTAGCCGGGCAACCTTACATAATTTTGATGAAATTTTGCGTTTGGGTTTAAAAATTGGCGACACGGTTGTGATTGAAAGGGCCGGTGATGTCATCCCTAAAGTGATCCAAGTCTTACCTCGTTTGCGTCAAGGTGAGGAAAAGGAAATCTATCCACCTACAAATTGCCCTCGTTGTCATGGACCGATTAGTCGACACGACGGCGAAGTCGCTTTGCGCTGTGTTAATGATAAATGTTTAGCCCGAGCACTGCATCAGCTAATTCACTTTGCTTCTCGAGAGGCGGCCGATATTGTTGGTTTGGGGAAGAAGTTATCAGCGCAATTGCTATTGGCTGGCTTAGTTGAGGATATTAGCGATTTATATATTTTAGATAAACCAGCTTTACTTAGTCTGCCTGGTTTTAAGGAAAAAAAGGCGGATAATCTGCTTTCGGCGATTAGGGCTCGTCGTAATTTACCCTTAGCGCGCTTTATTTATTCTTTGGGAATTCGCCATATTGGCTTAGAGTCGGCAGCGGCTATTGCTCAAACAATTATTCCTAGATCCGTGCAGTCAAAAATTACTCCTTTAGAGCTTCAAGAAAAATTAAAAGAGATTTCAATAGAAGAGTGGGCGAGCCTCTCTGATGTTGGTCCGGTTGTTTCTCGTTCTTTAATTGATTATTGGCAAAATAAAGAGACGGTAATTTTGATGAAAAAATTGACAACTAACGGTTTAAATTTATTTATTAAAGAGCAATCTGAGGCTGGGCCGCTGCAAAATAAAATTTTTGTTTTGACCGGAAGCTTAGAAAAACTTTCTCGTTCTCAGGCTAAAAAAATTATTCAAGATCAAGGCGGGGTAGTTAAAGACCATTTGGTTAAGGACACCAATTATTTAGTAGTTGGCGCTGACCCTGGCAGCAAATTGAAGCAAGCTAAAGATTTAGGAGTGACCATTCTATTGGAAAATGAATTTTTAAAATTAATTTCCTTTATTGAATAATAAAAAATTTAAGAGTAATTATATGATTGCTAAAATTAAAAAAGTTTTCGCTCGAGAAATTTTAGATAGTAATGGCTGGCCAACTGTTGAAGTGGCAGTTACTTTAAATACTGGCCAAACAGCAATAGCAGCGGCGCCAACTAGTTCTTTACACAACCCTTTTGAGGCGTCCGAAAAAAGAGATGGTGACCCCCAGCGCTATTTTGGACGCGGCGTTCAGCTTGCGGTCCAAGCGGTTAATGAAAAATTAGCTCCTTCTTTAGTGGGCTTGTCTCCTTTAAAACAAGAAAAAATTGATCAGCTCTTAATTGATTTAGATGGTACTGAGCAAAAAGAAAAACTGGGCGCCTCGGCTCTTTTGGCGGTTTCTTTGGCGGTCGCCAAGGCGGCTGCCTTAGCTCAAGGCCAGGAACTCTATGAATATTTACATGAGACATTTTTTAGTGATACTAAGATTTCTTTACCAACTCCACTAATGACCATGTTTAATGGAGGTGGCTTTGCTGATACCAATTTAGACTTTCAGGAATATTTATTAACTTTCTCGCCAAGCGCAGCTCGTTTTCAAAAAAGTGCGCGACCGCTGGCGGAAATGATTAGGGCTAGCGTAGAAACTTATCATCGTCTGGGGCAAATTTTAGACGAAGCTGGTTATGATGTTGATGTTGGCTCGCAGGGCGGTTATGCTCCGGATTTAGATTCTAGTATTCAAGCCCTGGAACTTATTAGTGCGGCCGCTTTGGCAGCTGGCTACGAAAATGAGTTTCGCTTGGGCATAGATATTGGTTCGGGCTCGCTCTTTGATGAGAACAATCAAAAATATATTTTTTCTTTGGGGGGCGATTATTTAAGCAGTGTCCACCTAGTTGGTTTATATCATGATTGGTTAAAGCGTTTTCCTCTTGTCTACTTGGAAGATCCGGTAGCGGCTTCAGATTATGATGCTTGGAAGCAAATAAGTAGGGAGCTGGGAAAAGAAACGCTTATAGTTGGTAATGATTTTTTTGCCACTAGCACTAAGCGTTTACGGGCGGCTTTAAAGGATCAACTTGCTAATGCAATTGTGATTGTTCCTGCTCAAGTTGGCACTTTGACAGAAGCGATTGATTGTTTTAAGCTAGCCAAAAGCCACAATTATCAAATTATTTTAAGTCAGCGCCGAGGGGAAACTAATGATGATTCTTTAGTTGACTTGGCAGTTGCTGGAGGCGCCGATTATTTAAAAGCAGGCGCTCCAGCTCGAGGGGAGCGAATAAGTAAATGGAACCGCTTGTTAATGATTGAAGCTAACCTTAAGTTTAAAGCTTAAAGATTTTTTTATGCCTGATTCTGATTCCTCAATTTATTTAGATTTAGAACCGACAACAGCAAGGCCTAGCGGACCAGTGGTTTTGTTATTTATTGATTCTTGGGGGGTAGCCCCCTTAAGTGATGGTAACGCGTTTACTGGTTTGAATTTGAATAATTTAAATAAATTCTTAGATAATTATCCAGTCGCCATTTTGGCGGCCTCAGGGACTCCGGGTGAGCGTTATCAGCTTTTAGGGGCGAAAGGGAAGTTAACAGCCTTAATTTCTGAAGCGGGCTTAAAGCAGCGGCGCCTAAGCGAGAGCGAAGCAACTCCATTTCTTGAAGCTTATTTTTTAAATGGTCGTTCTGATTTAATGGCGGGAGAAAGTCGGGAGATTGTTTCTTCTTTAGCGGGCAATCGTCAAGAAGACTTTGAAGAAGCGGCTCAGGTTTTAGTTAAAAAATTAATTAAGGCGATAAAAAAAGGGGAAGATGATTTTATTGTCCTTAGTTTAAGTAGTCTTGATTTAGCATCCGAGAGTGGCGACTTAGAAAAAAGTAAAGAGATTTTAAAAGCTTTTGATTTGTGGTTAAAAAAAATTGTTGACACTCTTTTTAAGTATCGAGGTACTTTAATTTTAACTTCTGCCTATGGTCGCGCCGAGGCTCTGCTTAACCCTTCTTCAGGATTAGTGCAAACAAGTATTACTAATAATCCAGTCCCTTTTTTAATTATTAGTCAGGCTCATGTCGGCCAAACTATCGGCTCAGACTTACTCTCGGAAGATTTAAGTTTACTTTCCCCCTCGGCTGATTTAAGGGATTTAGCACCAACAGTTTTAACTCTTTTGAATATAAAAATACCCGGAGATTTTCCGGGTGAAAGTTTACTTTAAGAAAAAGCCCGTCGCTAAAGCGACGGGCTTTTTTTAGCTAAAACCAAAGATAACCAATAATGGCGACTAAGATACCAATAATTGCCCCAATAAATACCTGCAGGGGGGTGTGCCCAATGCGTTCTAGTTGTTTAGGGTAATGGCTTTCTAGAACATCATCGTTATCTAAATCGCCGACTAATTTATTTAGAGCCTGGCCATGAGAGCCGAGATAGTTGCGTAGACCGATAGCATCGGTAATAACAATGGCTGCAAAAACTAAGGCCAGGGAAAATTCTACAGAATTTATTCCTAGTTTTAAATAAATAATCATTAATAGAGAAATGACTGTAGCGGTGTGTCCCGAAGGCATGTCAGAATAAGCAAAAACATCTCGCCAAGCGAGTCGACCGCGACGACGCGCCTTTAGAAAAAATTTCAGCCCCTGGGCAATGGAAAAAGCAATTACGGGATAAAGAAAGTATGGAAGAGTAAAATTCATAAGCAAAAATTAAATGTCTAAGTTAGCTACTTTTTTAGCGTTGGTTTGGATGAAATTTTTGCGTGGAGCGACGTTGTCACCCATTAACATATCAAAAATCTGGTCAGCTTTAGCCGCATCTTCAACTTTAACCTGCTTAACAATGCGTTTTTCAGGATCCATGGTCGTTTCCCAAAGTTGCTCGGCGTTCATTTCTCCTAAACCTTTGTAGCGCTGAATGTGAATGCGGACACTTTTCTTTTTAGGATTTTTTTCTTCTTTTTCTTCATTTTCTTCACTCTCTTCTTCACTTTCTTCGCTCGGGTCTTCTGAGGCTAAAGCTTCGCCTCCTAATTCAAGCACAATTTTGTTTTTTTCTTCTTCGCTGTAAGCATAGTGGCTAACTGTGCCTTTTTTAATTTGATAAAGTGGTGGTTGGGCAATATAAACATGTCCGCCATCAATTAAGAAAGGGAAGTGTCGGAAAAATAAAGTTAGCAATAGGGTGCGAATATGAGCGCCATCGACATCAGCATCGGTCATAATAATAATTCGATGGTAGCGCAACTTGCTGATATCAAATTGATCGTCTATATTTGTTCCCATTGCAATCACTAAGTTTTTAATTTCTGTATTAGCTAGCATTTTATCCATTCGGGCGCGTTCAACATTAAGAATTTTACCACGTAAGGGTAAAATTGCCTGAAAGCGGCGATTGCGCCCCTGTTTGGCGCTTCCTCCGGCTGAGTCTCCCTCAACGATATAAAGTTCACAATCTTCGGCTTTTCGTGAGGAGCAATCAGCTAGTTTCCCGGGCAGAGTCATTCCCTCTAAAGCCCCTTTTCTAAGAATTGTTGCGCGGGCGCTGCGGGCGGCTAGACGTGCCTGAGAAGAGAGAATACATTTATTAATAATAGCTTCTCCTTCTTTAGGGTTTTCTTCTAAAAACATCAAAAAGGCTTCACCAAAAATTTGTTCTACATAACCTTTCATTTCAGCGTTGCCAAGCTTACCTTTAGTTTGACCTTCAAATTGAGGGTCAGCCAACTTTACACTCACAATCGCTGTTAAACCCTCGCGGACATCTTCGCCGGAAAGATTTTCCTGTTTTTCTTTTAAGAGATTTTTAGACCGACCATAATTATTTAAAGTTCTTGTGAGAGCAGTTTTAAAGCCAACTAAATGGGTGCCGCCCTCAGGGTTATGGATGTTATTAGCAAAAGCAATTGTTGTCTCGTTAAACTCGTCGTTATATTGCAGGGCCACTTCTACTTTATTATCGCCGATTTCTTTCTCGATATAAAAAATACTGTCGTGTTTAACTGATTTATCACGATGAAGAGATTTTATGTAAGATTTAATGCCACCCTCAAAATGAAAGCGATATTTTTTCGGACGATGATTAGGTCGTTCATCAATAATATTTATAGTAATCCCCTTGGTGAGGTAGGTTTGCTGGCGCAGACGATCTAAAATCTTACCCCAGTTAAACTCAGTTTCAGTAAAAATCGTTGGGTCTGGTCGGAAGGAAATAGTTGTTCCAGTGCCACTAATTTTAGAGACAGCTTTAACTACTCCTTTTGGTTTGCCAGCGTTATATTCTTGAACCCAAAGTTGCCCATCGCGACGCACCTCAGCTCTCAGGTAAGAACTTAAGGCGTTAACAACCGATACCCCGACACCATGAAGACCGCCAGAAACTTTATAGCCGCCACCACCAAATTTTCCACCAGCGTGGAGTTTGGTTAAAACTGTTTCTAAAGCAGAGATGCCAGTCGCTTTCATTTTTTCGACGGGAATCCCGCGACCGTCATCGGAAACCGAGACTAAACCATCGTTAGTTAAAGTGACCGTCACTTGCTCGGCAAAACCAGCCATCGCTTCGTCGATACAGTTATCAACTACTTCCCAGATTAAGTGATGTAGGCCAGCAGCCGAGGTAGAGCCAATATACATGCCCGGTCTTTTTCGAACCGGGTCGAGACCCTCTAAAACAGTGATTGCGTCAGCGCCGTAATCCTGAGTTTTTTTGTTATCATCCTTACTCATAAAAACATAAAAAACGCCTAGAGACTAGGAGTATTTCGATTAATTTTAAAGCCTTATTGCTAATATTATAGCAGTAAAAATAAGCTTTAGCAAACGCTTAGCAGGTTTGTTTAAAAGACTGATTCTATGAAAGCTATTGACATTATTTAATAATTGTGATATTATCTTAATACAAAAAAAGTTCTTTTAAAAGTTGAATATTTACCCTCTAAAAATTTGATAAATGAAGAAGTTAATCGTTCTCTTGGTGTTTTTATTTACCGTTCTGCTCAGCGTCAATTCCCAAACAGCAAAGCCGGTTTCTCTCGATTCCGAATTTATGTCGGTCTATAAGGAAGCCTTGTTGCTTAATGAAAATCGTTTCTCTGATTTGGATGTAATTCAAATTGGAGATACAGTCTATTTTCCGGCCAGGATTGGCTCCGGCCTTGAATATTGGATTGCCGATTACCCCAATTACGGAGTACATGATTGCATTTGGAATCTGACTGAAAAATACTTAGCCAACCAGTTGCCGACAGTTTCTGAGACAGAAGAGACTGAAGTCATTCCAATTTTGATTTCGCCTTCCCCAGAAGAGTCTAAAAGTGGATTATTTTGGAGCTGGTTCATCCCAATTTTTCTGGGGCTACTATTTATTGCCGCTTGTTTGTGGACTTATGTTTTGCCTCAGAATCAACGTCGTAACCTGGATTATAGGCCTGCGATTAGTGGCGGTTTATCAAAGAATCCTGCTGAAGCCGCTTCGCAAATTTCTGCCCTGACTGGTTCACGAGTATTAAAGTCAGAACGCGGTCGCTTAATCTGTGCCAGACCGACAAAGGTCGAGATGAGTTTTTCCGATGGTCTTAAAAAAGTTAAACTCATTTCTGGTGAAGAGTATTATCGGATTACCCAGGTTAACCGGGATGTCCGTTACGCCAGATTAGCCTGTGGAAATTTAATTGGCGGTTCCTTTACTCTTTTGCCAGCTGGTGTTACTTTTGTACCCAGTCTGGAACCGGGCTCCAGTTGGAAAAACACCTCCACTGTAAAAGACGAAAGTGGTAGTTTCCAAGTTGAGACTGATGACATTGTTGAAAAGTTTCCTGAATCTGAAATGGTTAAATTTTTGAGGGTGGCCGGTGAAATGACTAACAAACCCTTAAAAATTAATTACAAAGATTTAATGGTAGAGTTCATTCAACCCAAAGAAACAGAAGACAAGTAATTTGTCTGAAGTAGATTTCTTTTAGCCATTATGGCCCATTTCTCTGTGAAGAGCGGTGGGTCTTTTTTTATTCTCTAACATTTTCATATTTTTATGCTATGATATAAAGGTAAAAATCAAGAAGCTTGTTCAAGGATTCGGGTAAAACTAATAAAAAGATTCTTGATTTCAGGCCATAAAATAATTTTAAAAAGGGTGTTCAGTTTGTTTTAGAAAGGGTTAAAATTTTGATTTAAACTATGAAAAAATTAATTTTAGCAAATTGGAAAATGCAGCTTTCCTTTAAAGAGAGCGAGAAGTTGGCACGCAATTATCAAGCCAAAATCAAGAATTCCCTTTTTGAAGTGGGGGTTTTACCAGATTTTAGCGCCTTGGAAATTGTTGGCCGAAATTTGCCGACTAAATTATTTAAATTAGGAGCTCAGGACCTGGCCCCTTATCTTAAAGGTGCTTATACAGGTGAAGTTAGCGCGCTCAGCCTTAAGCAGTTAGGAGTTAAATATGTTTTAATTGGTCATAGCGAGCGTCGCCAAGAGTTTAGAGAAAAATCATCTTTACTGCGTCTTAAAGTTCAGGCCGCTTTAGAGGCTGGCTTGGTGCCGGTTTTATGTATTGGTGAAAATGCTAGTCAAAAAAAAGCTGGCAAAACAGCTTCGGTTTTAAGACGACAATTAGAAGAGGTTTTGTTTGGTTTACGCATAGAAAAAGATAACGCTTTGGTTGTCGCCTATGAACCATTGTGGGCAATTGGCAGTGGTCAGGCTTTAAAAGCTGCAGCGGCGGAAGCGATTCAAGTAATGATTAAAGGTGTTTTAGCTAATTTGGTTGGCCGTTTTCCACGTGTTATTTATGGTGGCAGCGTCAGTTCAAAAAATGCTGCCGATTTTCTAGAGTGGCCTAATATCGACGGCCTTTTAGTTGGTGGTGCTAGTTTAGAGGCGGCGGAATTTAAAAAAATTATTAGCGCTTAACTTTAATTATATGAATTGGCCTTTGTTTGTTTTAATTATTATCATTATTGCTTTAGTGGTTATTGCCGTTATTATTATTCGCAAATTTCCTGCTTTAGCAATCTTAGATGTTGATAATATTCCTGGTGAGAAAGAATCGCGTTTTAAAAAAGATATAATAAAAAAACGTTTAGATCGTGATTTGTCGCGTTGGAGTGGATTTTTTGGGCGCATTAGTTTATTTTTAAAAAAGAATTTTTCAGATCCTCTTTATCGGGCTTATGATAACTTAAAGCGGCAGCGTCGGCGTGCTCGTCAAAAAAAGAAACCTACTATTAGCGAGCGACGAGAGCGAATTCAGGAATTATTCCTTAGTGCTAAAGATAATTTAGAGAAAGAAGAATTAGAGCTGGCTGAGGAGGCTTTGATTGAGGTTATTAGTTTGGAATCTAAAAATTTAAACGCTTTCTTACTTTTAGCTGATGTTTATCGTGAGGGGAAACGTTGGGCAGAGGCTCATTCGACTTTAGAACATGCTTTAAAAATATATCGTAGCTTGAAGTGGTCTTATGCAGAGAATCCTGACATTAGCCGTCAGAAGATATATTTTGAATTAGCTTTAATTAGTAAAAACTTAGGGGCTGATTTAGAGTCTTTTGATGAAATTCAGGAAGCTTTAGAGTTGGAGCCAAACAATCCGCGTTATTTAGATTTAGCGGTGGAATTATCTTTAGCTGTTAATCAAGTGGCGGCCGCGAAAAGCTTTGTTTCTCGATTAAAGCAGGTTAATCCTGAAAACGCTAAGGTTTCAGAGTGGGAACAAATGTTTGTTTTGGCTGGCGAAATGGCATCAGCTCAGGCTGGCGAAAAATCTTCTGTTGCAAGCGAAGTGCTTGAGAAGTTGCAATTGCCTCTTGATAAAGATAAGCAGCGAACAACTCCGGGCACTCCGGACCCCCAAGAGGGGAGTGAACCGGGCACCCCTAATCCTTCCTAAAAAGACTTGAATAATTTGGTTAAATAATTTATTATATTACCGAGTTAGCGCTTAATAGCTAATTTTTGATTTTTGCCGTTTTAGCTCAGTTGGTAGAGCATCTCCATGGTAAGGAGAAGGTCTCGAGTTCAAGTCTCGAAAACGGCTCATTTGACCGTTCCTATTTGGAGCGGTTTTATTTTAATTTCTTAATTGACAAAAACATTAAAATGTTATATACTAGCCTTAGTTAAATGTAGTCTGCATTTAACCGGAAACAAGTAAATTAACAAAAAAAATAAAGAAGAGATGGAAGAAAATTCAAATTATTCAGATTCTGACCTTATTCAAAGGGGGATCTTTTGGCTAGTATGGATAGTATTAGCCCTTGTTTTAGCGGTCATTATGGTATTTACCGCCTGGGCTTTACTCGTCCTAAATGTCAAGGTGTGGGGTCTGGTTTTTTTAGGCCCACTCATTCTGCTGATATTGATTTGGTATCAACGCGTGAAAGTGTTGCCTCGTTGGCAATATGTTTGGGAGTGGCTCGGTCAGGTGGGTGAACCATTAACTCCTGGTTGGTACTTTATCCCTCGTTTTTTCGGCCTTTTCCGCCTAGTGGCGCGGGTGCCGATGTATGATCAGTTTTTAAACATCATCAGTGGCGAACGGAGCGGAATTAGCCAGGATTTAATTAAGACTCACCCTTATGGCACAAATAGTGATATTGAGCCAAAGAGCGGAGCAGTTGTAAAAATCATTTATTCTCTGAGAATAAGATGTGAAGACGCTGTTGCGGCGGTGTATAAAATGGAAGATCCGTTTTCCTATTTAGCTTTAAGCGTGGAAAAAAAAGTTGTTGAGTTTGCTAAAACTAAAGACAGCGAAAGCTTGAGCGATGAGTTTAATAGTCATAATTGGCAAGCGGAAATCGATGCTTTAGCACCGAAATTACTCTCTAGAACAGGTTTTTCCGTTTTAGAATTAATTCCTCACGATATTGCTAATACAGTTGAGGTGCAAAATTTGCGCAACAAGGTAGGAGAAAAGCAGGTAGAAAAGGAATTATTGAGAGTTGAACTCTCTAACAAAGAGTTTGAAGTGCAAATAGCTGAAAAGGACAATGCAATTAAGCTCTCTCGTCTAGCAGTGATGAATAAGGCTTTAAATGATTATCGTTTGGTCGCTGCAGTTTGGCAGAGCGAAGTGAAGGCAGAGGCGATTAAAGCGGCTGCCAAGGGGGGTAATTTGATTTTAATGGATGCTTCTGAGGGTGACGCTGTCATAAAAGGAGCTGCTGGAAATCTTTTGAATAAATCAAGACGCTTAGAAAAATAACAAAAAAGTAGATAATTATGGTAACAAGAGAAAGAGTTTTGCTGACAAAAGGAGATGTCCAGAGTGAGGAACCTAAAAAAGCTGGAAGCGATGGCAAGGGGGCCAGTAAGGGTTTAATGAAAATTCCTTTGTATCTTGTTCCTCTAGCTATTTTCGGCTTAGTTTGGGTAATTATGTCCCAGTATGATGTTTTCTTTTTTTGGAAGGCAGCCAGTGCGGTAATTGTCGCTATGTTTAGTGCGAGCCTGACAAAATCAATTTTAGGGTTGAAAGAAGAGGAAAGTATAAGTGGTCCGATTGGCTTAGTTTCCCTTGTTTTTTTCCTAATTTTGATAGGTCATTACGCAGCGCCAAAAGAAAATCTGAGTGCAGAAAAGCAAACAGAGAAGGATGGCATTGTGCGGCAGGCTGGAGTTTTAAAAAACGTTGGCGATGTCTGGGTAGTTGATAATATTTTTTATCAAAACGATGAAATTATTATTGAAATTACTGGCGGTTCAGTGGAAATGGTAAGTGGCCGGGTGTTTTTACCAGGGAAATATCATGAAAAATCCAATGGGTATGGCAGTATTGCTTTCGAGGCTCTCACCAGTGAGCCGACAAAAGTAAGAGTATGGTTTAAAAAATAATTTTGGCGAGCAAGCATTTGCTCGCCTTTTTTTATAGTTTGTAGTAAAATAATAGTATCAATTAAATT
>Ga0265294_10004747_pt1 | contig 16833 bp, 16 predicted proteins | sample MunlanPumphouse3_FD_192504 | JGI IMG/M metagenome (GOLD analysis project Ga0265294, IMG submission 192504) | Groundwater microbial communities from a municipal landfill in Southern Ontario, Canada - Pumphouse #3 | ecosystem: Environmental > Aquatic > Deep subsurface > Groundwater | place...
TTAGAATCATTCTAAAAATAGTATGTTAAATTATTTTACCTTTGTCTACTCTAGCAGGGGGAGATGGAAAACTTTAAGTGAAGGGGTAGATTTTTGGCACGCCTTAGCCAAATAGGAACGGTGACAATCATTAGGGTTACCTTCGTAGCAAACTAGAGCTGAGTTAACCTCTTGTGCTAAAGAACTGATAACTTCAACTTTGTCGATATTTGTCCTTAAAACATTTTTTTCGTACCATTCAAAGAGATCCTTTTTGCGATTAACTTTTAGATACTCCCGCTTAACCTTATTGGGAATGCCGATTTCAGACATTCCAATATACTCAATTCCAGCTTTATTGAGATAGTCAGCAAAACTCTTCTTGGCGAAGTCACGCTTACGGCTATTGGGGTTCCCCCGCACATCTATAATTCGTTGCACGTTGTGTTTGATTAGAAGGTTAATAAAAGCTTCTATGGAGAGCCCCTCGTAACCGATGGTATAGAGAGCTACTGGACTTTCATTGATCTCCTCAATGATTCGCTTACGCTCTCGGTAGAAAGCTTCAGAGAGGTTGAGATTAGTAAAGTAGTCACTCTTAATTGTGTAGTAGGGTTCAGCTTCGGCTCCCTTTTTGAGTAGCTCCTCTTCATTTTTAAAGTTACCTAAGGTCTTCTCTATGAGCTTTTCATCCTGCTCGGTGATAAAGCTCTCATCCCAAGGTTCTTGCCTATAGAGCTCCAAATCACTCTCAAGAGTTAAAGAGTGGCACCCCTTAGTGTAGGGGATGAATTCATAAACTTGGTTTTGGCGACTTATTAAAAAGAGTAGATTTTGGACCACTAAAGGGGAGACTTCCCCTCCAAGTTTTTGTAGCAGAGCGAGTAGTAGTTTTCTTCGGTAAAACATAACTCCTCCTGAAAAGAATATACTTCTTAAATTATAAGGTGCCCACAAATTGGTCTTATTACCCTTTCTTGAGTATAATAGGGGAGGAGGTTCACCGTGGAGAAGAGTATTCGCTTAAATAATGGCCTTGAGATGCCCACTCTTGGCTTAGGGGTTTTTAGGATTGGAGATGGTTCTCCAGTTAAGAATGCTGTCAGAATGGCCCTCACCAACGGCTACCGTAAGATTGACACCGCTGCTGTTTATGGCAATGAAGTGGGGGTGGGCGAGGCAATTGAGGAGAGTTCTCTCAAGCGGGAAGAGATCTTTCTAACCACAAAGGTGTGGAATGACGACCAGGGATATGATTCAACCCTCAGAGCATTCCAAAAGAGCCTTAAGCGCCTTAAAACTGATTATGTTGATCTATATCTAGTCCATTGGCCTGTTAAAGGACATTTTCTAGAGACTTGGCGCGCCCTAAATGAACTCTATCGGGAGGGGCAAGTAAGGGCGATTGGGGTGAGCAACTTCCAAATACACCACCTTGAGCAACTCTCTGAAGTGAGTGATGTTGTTCCAGCGGTCAACCAAATTGAGAGACACCCCCTCCTAACTCAAGAGGAGCTTAGGGGATATTGTCAGGAGAAAGGGATTGTGGTTGAAGCTTGGAGCCCTTTGATGAAAGGGAACTTAGATCTCCCTCTCTTAAAGACAATTGGAGAGAGGCATCACAAGACACCGGCTCAGGTGGTACTCCGCTGGCACCTCCAAGATGGGGTGGTGGTGATACCCAAATCGGTCCACCCCCACCGCATTAAAGAAAATAGTGAAATCTACGATTTCAGCTTAAGTAGTGAGGAGATGAAAGCGATTAGTGGTCTCAACCAAAATCATCGTTTTGGCCCCGACCCCGACTCGTTTAATTTTTAGTTTTGATTATCGTGCCACCGCTTTAAGAAAACTTCGTAGGCGTAGACATGGCCTTGAATCTCGGCGCCCTTTATCTGCCCCCGTCCATCCCAGTCTTGCCCTTGGTAGATGAGGAGGTGGTGGTACTCCTCTTCAATCTCTTCAATTTTAAATGAGGGGCTCTCACTGCGAAGGGTGAGGTGGTCGAGCATCACTTGATACTCCTGGTCTAAAATCTGCTTCTCAATATTGTTCATCTCTCTCAATAGTCCCGTTTGGAGAGGCGCTTAAAAAGTCGAATTAACATCTCTCTCGCCTCACTGTTGTTCAGTCGGTTAATATCATTTAGGGCCCGCTCTTCATAGCCTTGAGCTATTTTAGTGGCCCTCTCAATCCCCCCTAGATGGTGGGTTAGGGCAATCGCTCGCCTTGCCCGGCGCTTCGTCATCCCCATCTTATTGAGTAGGTCCTTAAGAGGCAACTCCCCCGTCGATGAGGCTTTCTCGGCGGCAAGAGCTTCTAAGAGGGGGAGGGTGGGGATTCCACTTAAAAGGTCGCGTCCCACCTCCTTGCCAAGTCGGCTCTGATCCCCATTGTAGTCCAAGATATCGTCTTGGATTTGAAAGGCCATCCCTAGGTTGTAGCCGATACGGTGCATCAAGTATTGTTCACTCTTGGGAGCTTCTGCGACCGCTGCTCCAGCATAGCCACTGAGGGCAAAGAGGGAGGCGGTCTTCCCTCCAATACGGCGGAGATAGGTCGACTTAGAGATTGAGAAGTCACCGAGACTCCCGTCTTGAATCAGTTCACTTTCACAGAGGCGAGAGAAGGTGTTGGCTACAGCTGAGGTGTTGAGGTCCCCCTCCTGGGTGTTGACCAACGACATCGCTTTGGTGAGGAGGTAGTCACCCGCTAAAACAGCCTGCTTCGCCCCTACCTGGGCATAGAGGGTGGGTACCCCCCTCCTCAACGGTGCTTTGTCGATAATATCGTCGTGGATGAGGGAAGCAATGTGGACCATCTCCAAGGTCCCGGCAACCTTCACAACTTGGAGGCGGTGCTCAGGGGAGCCGAGGCGCAAGCCAATTAGGGCTAGCGCCGGTCTTAAAAGTTTCCCACTGTTTTTAAGCTGTCCCTCCAGTAACTCCTTAACGAAAGGGTGAGAGGTTGAGATTGTCTCTAGTAGCAGAGCGTTGACGGCAATTAAATCTTCTTTGAGAAGAGGTTCATCCCTCCAGAATCTCTCCATACTACTCAACGATATCCTTTTGCTGGGCCATCCTGCGTTCCATTTGGCGCTTGGTAAACTCGGGCTCGTCCATGTAGAGGTAGCTCTTCTTAGCTAAGGGGGTCTTGTTCCACAGCTTCTTAATATAGGGCATCACCCAGTAGTCGAGACCAAAAGCACGACCAGCTCCACCCAACATCACAATTGAGACAGCCATGAACCAAATAATCTCTTTGCCTGCCAGAGCTCCAATCAAGAACATTATCGAGAGCCCTAAGGAGACTATCGCTGCCGGGAAGGTGAAGAGCCCTCCAATGAAACAAAGCCCAATCGCCACCTCTGCTAAGACTATCATCACCTGGAAAAAGTAGGGGGCAGCTGCCACAAAGGTTGTGTTAATCCAATTGAAGAGGGCTGTTGGTTCCTTTAAAAGGGGTGGGGCATATTGTTGGACTGCTGCTCCCACAGCACTCGAGGCGGCTGAAACAGTGTCAGCAACGACTTGAGAAGCGGCTGAGACCGCTTGGGTAACAGCTGAAGTGGCTGCAGTTACTGCTTCTGTGGCCGCTGTCGTGGCTGAGGTGGTGGCTGAAGTTATCGCCCCGGTAGCTGCTGAGACGACCCCTGTAGCTGCCGAGGTGGCCGCTGTTACCGCTTCTGTAGCGGCTGTCACTGCCTCTGCAATTGCCGCAGTGGCCCCTGAAGCTGCATCAGTAGAGCCCCAGTAGACCTTACTTCCTGTCTTGTCGGTAAGCCACCCTCCGGTAATCTTGTTAATCCCTTCGATTAACCACATCACCCCAAGGAACATCCTTAGGAAGACAAACCAGTAGGAGGGGACACGGTAGGCAGCCATCCCACCAATTAAGGAGCGACGGTTTTTTATATTTAGAATTTCGTGCTTAAAATAGTTCCAAGCGCCGTTGATTCCACACAATCCCGCTTGGTAGTACATATTTACAAGGTGTTTAATGGCTTGGGCAAAGAAACCGGTTAAGACAATCCCGTTGTTTTCAGAGACAGCGTAGCGCCCTCCAATCGAGATCATGAAGCCGTGGAAGTTTGACTTAAAGGGGGCAACCTCTTTGGTTTTCAGCCCCAGCTCCCCCCTAATTGTTTGAATAATCGAGTTGGCAGCCACTGTTGCAGTTTGCTCAGCCGCCTCTACAATCTGGGGTAAGGGCTTACCATCTTCGATAAACCAAATTCCATCGCCGGCGAGGTAGACGTTATCGTAGTCGGGACTCTTCATAAATGCATCAACTTTTTTGCGCTGTACTTTACCGTCGGTCAACTCGAGGGCATGGGCAAAACTGGTCCCCCTTATCCCACAGGTCCAGATGAGGGTTTGAGTCTTAATTACCTCCCCATCGCGAATGGTGAGGCTGTTGGCATCGACGTTGACGATGAGGCTGTTGGTCATAACCTTAACCCCATGCTTCTCCATATAGGCGATGGCTTTGTTGCGGGGCTTGTCGCTCAGCATGTTGAGGATGTTTCCCAACGCCTCAACGTTGATTAGTTGAACTTCATTGTAGTCGACTCCATGCTCTTTGCAGAGGATGGGGAGCCACTCCAACAGTTCACCAACCATCTCAACTCCGGTAAACCCACCTCCAGCAACGACAAAAGTGAGCATCTCTTTGCGGAGCTCCTCATCTTGCTCATAGGAGGCTTTCCACACAATATCTTTAATGTGGCGCTTAATATTGAGGGCATCAGCAATACTCCAGAGATAGAAAGAGTGCTCTTTAACCCCCGGGATATTGAAATCGGTTGCTTCAGCCCCTGTAGCAATCAAGAGTTGGTCATAGCTGTAGGAACCGGCAACTCCAATTAACCGCTGCTCTTTGAAATCGATTGTTTTTATCTCATCACGAATGACAGTGACCATCTTGCCAGCGAAGATTCGGTCAAAAGAGATCTTTACCGAATCCTCTTCAACCCGGTTACCAGCCACTTCGTGTAGTTCAGTCATCAAGATGTGGGAGTTGTGACGGTCGATTAAGACAATCTCAACCCTGTCTCGCATCTTCTTGAAAGCTTTATGCATCCTCTTAGCTGCATGGACTCCAGCGTAGCCGCCTCCAAGAATTACTATCCGTTTTTTATCCATGTTGACTCCTTCCTTTAAGGATTGGTCCCTTAATTTGAAGCATCCTTTAGTAACTGCTTGTAGTTTCCCAAAGAATGCGATATATCACTTACATAGTAGTAACATGAAACAGAGAAGAAAAGCAATTCAGTTCTTTTTTATCGTAATTATTTTTTTACTTGGCGTTACCCTCTCGTGTTCAAAGAAGGTGGCGCCAGAACCGGTTAGTCAATCACAGCTCCTCTTGGGGACCGCTTGCCGTATAACCCTCTACGATAAACAAGATGGAGAGATCTTTATAAAAGGATTTGACCGCATTAAAGAGATAGAAGAGCGGATGGATTTCCACACCACAGGGAGTGAGATTGCCCAGATCAACCAGAGAGGTTATCTTGAGCCGGTAAAAGTTTCCCGTGACACCTTCTTAGTGATAGAGCGCTCTTTGGAGATGGCTAAGGTGAGCGGGGGGGCTTTTGACCCCACCGTGGGACCCCTCGTTGAGGCGTGGGGAATTGGGGGAGACAACCCCCGACGCCCAGACCAAACTGAGATTGATGCCCTATTGAAGCTAGTCGACTCATCTAAAGTCATCCTTAACCCCGAATCTCTCACTGTTAGACTCCTTATAGAGGGGATGAAGCTAGACTTAGGGGGGATAGCCAAAGGGTACGCTGCCGATGAGGTGGCTAAAGTGCTAAGGGAGAACTCTGTTAACAGTGCGATTATTAATCTGGGGGGCAATGTCCTCACTGTAGGGGTTAAACCCGACGGCTCCTCCTGGCGCATTGGCATTCAAAATCCCCACAGTGAGCGGGGGGGACATGTTATGATTGTCAATGTCGACTCAAAAACAGTTGTAACGAGTGGTCCCTACGAACGCTATGCAGAGATTGATGGTATAATCTACCACCATATCTTGGATACCAAGAGTGGCTACCCAGTAGTGACCAATCTTCTCAGTGTGACGATTATTACCGATGAATCAATCTATGCCGACGCCCTCTCAACTTCTGTCTACTCGCTGGGGTTAATAGAGGGGATGGACCTTATCAACTCTCTTGAGGGGGTTGAGGCTGTCTTCATCGATAACAACGATACAATCTACCTCTCAAAGGGGTTTGCAGAGGGGCTCTACCCCTACACGATTAGTGACCCTCAGTTTAAGATTGGTAAAATTGAGTAGTACCCCAAGAAGAAGAGGGTCCAGAGGGCGACAACATGGAACGCATTAAAAAGGAGCTCTTTGGGGGAGGCGCGGGGAGAGCTGTGCTCCGCCACCTTAGCCGATTCAAGGCTAATCTTTAGTAACATCTCATCAATTGCCCCAATCAGGGGTCGCTTCACCTTAATCGATTGCCACACCTCTCTGATTTGTTCAAAGAAGTAGAACTGAAGGGAGATTAGTTGCCCCAAGAGACCTGGGAATTTGGGGCGTGCTGTCACCATATAGTGGGAGAGGTAGAGGAGGGAAATTAGGGTAAAGGCTTTGTGAGCTCCCAACGTTAAGGCCCCCAAAGTAATCGGAAACTTTCCAATTGAGAAGAGGAGAAGACCGTTGGGCTGAAGGAGGTGGGCCAGTGAGACAGAGAAGAGGAGAATAAGATTGGGGAGGAGTTTGAAGCGGCGCGAATAGCTCACAGCCACCACTATCACATAGAGACATTGGATAATAACGGCTAAGAAGTTGCGTTGAAAGAGGATTGAGGGGAGGGCTAAGAGCCCCGCTAAAAGGCGCACATTGGCTATGCTCATTGGACCCCCTTGTACCAACGGCTCTTGGCTATAAACTGCTGGGCAAAAACCCCCAAGATAATTGAGGTGACGAGTCCCACAATGAGGAAGGGGGGGGCAACCAACTTAGCGGCTTCTCCAAAGAGGAGGTAGCGACTGAGAAGAAGCTGGGCGATGTTACTCGCCATCGCCCCGGCAATACTTATCCCAATGAGGGAGACCCTCTTTTTGAGAACGTTGTAGAGTAAGAGCATAATTAGAATGCTGGCAGTTGTCCCAGCAAGGGAGAAGAGGAAAATGTAGGAGAAGATGGTGCCACTTATTAGAGCTTGTCCTAAAACCTTTAGGAGAGCTAAGAGGAGGTACTCCTTCCAACTCAAGAGACCCAAAGCTATTATTAAGGGGAGGTTAGCCAACCCCAACCGCATAAAAGGGAGGGGCTTAGGGATGAGATACTCAATTGTTGAGAGGAAGAGGGCGCAGGCGGCGAGTAGTGCAACAAATTCAATTCTAGGCTTAGAACGAGGTGTCATCGGGTGAACCCTCCTCTAGTGAGCCCTCTATGCGGACAAAGACGTTGTTAGGGAGGCAGATAATCCACTCGCCAGGCGAGGAGATCCAACCGGCAGAGATACACACTTTATTGCGACAGTCCGACTCGCTCACGTGGACTTGTCCCCCTCTTATCTCAATTGTTGTCTCACCTACCGGCCCTTTGAAGGTGGCTTGAGTATCGACTGAGAGGTCGTAAATCGACTCGCCTGCACCACTCTTGACGCGCACTTCGGGCTTCCCCGATATAGTGCTGTAAAAACTAAAGCTGCCAATAATTAGAGCTACAGCCAAAAGGAATATGATAATATCGCCGACGCGAATTGGTGTCATGAGCGAAATGTAACAGTTTGCCAATTCATTGTCAAAGCTGTAGATTTGGTGGGCCAACTACTTGATAAGAGTAATAAGGTAATATATCATCGGCTGTAGTCTAATATACTACGCCGTTGGAGGAGAAGTATGAATAAAAAGAGTCTGTTTTTTATAATTATTCTGGTTGCATTAGTCTCAATTTTTGCAGTCAGTTGTTCCAAAGAGAAAGCTAAAACCTATAGTGACGGTGAATACTTCGCTATTGAAGATGAATTTCCTGCATCTGGATGGAAAGAGTTTGTTGCCTTGAGTGTCAAAGGTGGAAAGATTGTCAAAGTTGATTGGGGTGGAGTTAACCGCAATGGAGACGATAAGAAAGCTTACGACAAAGCTGGCAACTACAATATGGTTAAGTTTGGTGGTGCCATTGGTGAGTGGTGGGAGCAAGCTGAGAAGGTTGAGCAACACCTCATTAAGACCCAAGACCCTGCCAAGATTAAATATAGTAATAATGATGGTAACACCGACGAGATCTCTGGGGTGACTATCTCTGTTAACGAGTTCTTCACCCTAGCCGATAAAGCTTTAAAAGCGGGCCCTGTTAAACCCGGTACCTATAAAGATGGTGGCTACTATGCGATTGAGGCTGAGTTTCCCTCATCTGGGTGGAAGGCTTACGTCTCTCTTCTTGTCAAAAATGGCAATATTGTTGAAGTCTACTGGAGTGGTCTAAACGATAAGGGAGAAGATAAGAAAGATTACGACAAAGCTGGTAACTACAACATGGCTAAGTTTGGTGGCGCCATTGCTGATTGGTGGGTACAGGCGGAGAGGGTTGAACAACATCTACTCAAGAGCCAAGACCCCGCCAAGATTAAATATAGTAATAATGATGGTAACACCGATGAGATCTCTGGGGTGACCATCACGGTTGACGACTTCTTTAATCTGGCAAACCAAGCTCTAAAACAGGGACCTAAGAGTAATTAACCTCTGATTCTTTTACGTAAATTGGCGGCCCACTCCCGATCCTCTTCGGGGGTGCGTCGCGAATCTCTTATTTTTTGAATTGCCATCAGTTTAATCTTAGAGGGGAGGGGAGAGTTCTCCAGCCACCCCTTCACAATAGCGCTGTGGTGGCTAAAGGCGGTCGCCACTCCCCATGCAATCCCCATCTCTGTGTAGTAGTGCTCTCTCACCCCCCGCTCAAAGAGGTACAAGCTCTCATTTAGATCCTCCCTCTCCATAAAGTAGGCGAGGAGCATCACCACGGCAAAGCGAACTTTGTAGGGGTTGTCATCTTCAATGAGGTCTCTAATGAGGGGAAGGTAGAGCTCCTTATGGCTTTGGCAACTCTTCAAAGCCCCACAGAAGAGGTCACAAACAGCCCAGTTGTCAATCTCATCTGTAAATTCTTCAACTAAAGGGAGGCGCTCCTCCTCATTAATTTTTAGGTAGGCAATGACAAGTCCCCTTAAGAGGGTCTCTTCGTGGTAGAGGCCCCCTGCTGGAGGTTTTTCTCCCCCCTTGGCAAGTTCTTTGGCTATAGCTTTTAGGGGAGGCGTTCGTACCCCTAAGAGGGGCTTGCCATCTAAAATTAAACCTTGGGAGAATTGGCGGTAGCCCTCATCAGCTAGAGCTTTAAGGCGATTAACCATTGAACAACTCGGTAGAGAGATAGCGGTCCCCATGGTCGGGTAAGATAATTGCCACAACACCGCTAGTTAACCCCCTCTCTCGAATAATCTTCAAAGCCCCTGCTAAGGCGGCCCCCGAAGAGATGCCTGCCAAAATTCCTTCATGGCGTGCTAAAGAGCGTGCTGCCTCAAAGGCCTCCTCATCTTCGACTGTGATTACGCTGTCGTAGATTTTTGTATTAAGGGTGGCGGGGATGAACCCGGCCCCAATTCCTTGTATTTGGTGTTTACCAGCTATACCGGTTGAAAGGAGAGGAGAGCCCGCAGGTTCCACAGCTATTACCTCAATTGAGCTCTTCTTAGATTTTAAGTAACCACCCACTCCCGAGATTGTCCCCCCAGTCCCCACAGTGGCAACAAAGTAGTCAATTTGCCCATTTGAGTCTTCCCACAATTCAACACCGGTGGTGCGGTAGTGGACCTCAGGGTTGGCCATATTGGCAAACTGGTTAGGAATGAAGGCGTTGGGTATCTCTTTTGCCAACTCTTCAGCCTTAGCTATTGAACCTTGCATCCCTAGAGCTCCATCGGTTAAGACCGCTTCGGCGCCATAGGCCTCAAAAAGGAGTCTCCTCTCACGACTCATCGTCTCGGGCATAGTTAATATGAGGCGGTATCCCTTAGCGGCGGCCACGAGGGCTAGACCAATGCCGGTGTTGCCACTGGTGGGCTCAATAATGGTGGACCCCTCCCTCAAGAGCCCCTCCTCCTCAGCCCGCTCTACCATCGCCTTGGCAATACGGTCTTTTATACTGCCACCGGGATTGTACATCTCTAGCTTAGCTAAGAGGGTCACTTGTAGCGCGTTAAGCTGGGCAATATTGGCTAGCTCAACTAAAGGGGTTCTTCCAATCAGTTGGGTAACATCTTTATAAACTTGGCCCATTAGAATCCTCCGTCATGGGTAATTATAATTGAAGAGAGGGGGGTGGGCAATTGAAAAGGGCCCCACGCGGGGCCCCTAGTTGGTTCAATTAGTTAAGAACCTGGTGGACCTCAACATCAACAATCAAGAGAGAGTTGGGTGGAACTGTGTCGCTCCCCTCTTCCCCATAGGCTAAATCGGGGTGGACGTAGAAGCGGTAGTGACTCCCTTCTCGCATTAAGAGGGCGGCATTGGCAATCACGGGGGGGAGATCTGAAACTGTGAATAGTTCAGGCTCACTCATACCGTACGAGTTCTCACCAATTGTCCCATCAAGGAAGCTGATCATGTAGTCGACCACAGCTCTACTTTGAGCAGTCACTTGGGGACCATCCCCTTCGGTAATCACTTTGTACTGGAGACCACTGGTGGCGACAACAACCCCTTCTAAGAGGGCGTTCTCGGCCAAGAAAGCCTCGGCATCTAGGAGGTTCAGCTCTTTGTAATCTTCGTACATTGCAAAGTATTGTTGGAACAATTTCTCTTGGTAGGCTAAGAAGAGGCGGTCAATATCTTCCTCGGTGTAGTCTAAAGGAACACCGGCAAAGACATCTTTGAGGCCGTTGTGGAAGTTGTCGGCATCTAAGAATAATCCCTGACTTTGGAGATTAAACTGCACGACAAAGCCGTAACCGTAACTGAATTGGTTAAAGAAGGAGCTGAAATCGCCCCAAGCAACTAGGTCGTCCTCCACCAAGTCCCCATCGAGGTAGCCTTGGTACATCGCAAATGTTTTGTCGATATCATTCTCATCCATCCGGGGTTCAACATAGTTGTAGAAGTCGTTTGACCCTTCAACAAAAGAGCCAATCTCAACATCAAGACCCTCTCCCATGATATTCCCACCAATTAAGAAGCCATAGACATAACTAAACTCAGCATCAATATCGGCATCTTCAAAGGTTATTGGGGGAGCTGTGTCGATTACCAGTTGTTCACCCTCAAATGGGGTCGATACTACAACAGTCTCAGCAGTAGCCTCTGTGTAGGTAACTGGTTGAATGACCTCCATCTTCTCACCTTTGGTTGTGGTACAAGAGGCGATTAAAACGAGTGTTAATACCAGTGCTGTAAATAGGGAAAACTTTTTCATGAATCTATACTCCTTGGGCTAATTTATTAAAACCTCACTATTCTAACAATATCTAACTATATAGGGAGTAAGTCAACCTTGAAAAGGACCACTTCCCTTTTTCGTCAGAAGTTAAGGGCAACTTTTTTAGTCACTGCGAACCAGAGCGATTCAACCAGTTCAATTGTGGAGCGCTTAATTTCGACCATGATGCGGTCAATCGTCTCTTTAATGGGGTGCTGTTGGGGTTTACTCACCTCAAAGGGTTGGTCAGGCGTGTAGTTGAGGCGCTCCTCTTTAGTTGCCTTAAACTCCTCCATTTCCCACTCTTCGTAGGAGTAGTTTTCTAATACCGCAGAGCGTAACTGTGCATCAAGGAGGGGAAAGAACTCAATTTCAGAGACTTCGCCAACCCGGGAGACCGAGGTAGCAAAGGTGGAGAGGTCTTCCTTTGAACCCTTGTTGGGGAGGATAAACCCAATCGCTTTACTCTCCTCATCACGGTAATCGAGGACCACTTTGAAGAAATCGTTGGGGATAGATACCTCATTTTTGCCAATCGAATCGTAGGGGCCATCGGTCAAAATTGGTCCTGTTACGACATAAACTGCCCCCTCAGTTGCTGCCATGTTACGGACAACCGCCTCTAATTTAGCCCAGATTCCCCTATTAAAAGAGGGGTCTTGGGGGCTCATGTTGCTCATATAGAACGAATCGGAGAGCGACTCTTCCGACCAGGAGAGGTCGCCAGCGGGGGCGAGGTGCCCCCGGTCATACCCCGACCCGCGGTAATCGGCAAGGGTTGCAGAGCCACTCTTAATTGAGGGGTCAGCTCTGAAATTATCGGCTCTTTCGTAGACCCCATAAACCTCATCTCTCGTCAATTCATAAGCAACCCAGCGTGGCTGTTCATGCTCCTCACTGTAGACAAGGGAGAAGCCGGTGTGGAGTATTAACTCCTCACCCTCCTCCAGGAGTGGAAATTCGAGGCCAACTATAACTGTTGGTGCCCCTCGATCGTACTCCTCTACCGATGGGGTGATTATCCAAAGGACCCCATAGGCGACAACTAAGATAGCTACCAAGATACCGATGCGTTTTAGTAACTTACCACTTCTCTTCTTCATACCTAATCCTTAACTCTAAATCTTTTACCATACCTTATTACAATCAATCCACAAATAATCAAGAGGATGAGGTCGCTCCAAATGGGGGGGGCTTCTAAAGTAAACCAGGCATCGCTAGTTAAAGATGAGCCTTGGTAATTGACTATTAAGGCTAAGAAGAGGTTGTTGGCAACATGGGCTCCGATGGCCGCTTCTCCCCCCTGATGGTTGGTTGTCATCATCATTAAGACAAAGCCCGCTAGAAAGTAGTAGAGGAGGGGAATTATTTTGATAGGAGCTTGGGTCACTTCAACGTTAAAGAGGTGGAAGAGGGTAAAAAACAGACCAGATAGCACACTAATTAAGAGATTGCTCTTTAAGCGCCCCTCTAACATCCTCCAGAAGGTGATGCGAAAGAGGAGCTCCTCAATGTACGATTGAAGGGGTGTTACCACTAGCGCTACTGCCATAAAGAGGAGGCGACTTGAGAGGCTCTTAGGGGGGGAGTAGGTGATGGAGGAGGGGGAGAGGATGAGCATAAAGAGGGCAATGGCAACAGTCCAGACTCCATAGGAAAAGAAGAAGAGGGGCCAGCGAAAAGTGGAGGAGTCGGTGACAAAGACCTTTAGAGGTCTTTTTACTACCCACCTAATAAAGATTCCTAAAACAAGGGCTAAAAGGATGAAGTGGATGTGTTGAAGGAGGTAGTGGAGGAGGGGGGTGGGGGTAACATTAAAATACTCAACGAGCCCTCCCAAGAGGGTCGTTAATTGGCTACCAAAAACTAACCAAACAGAGATTATCAAGACGAGGGCTATAATCCACTCTAAAAGGGAGAGTCCCTCGTGATTCTCTTTCTCCATGCCCTTGAGTATACCACTTTTAGTGTTATACTCAAACGTATGATTGTTAAAAGCGTCCAAGAGATGAAGGGGGCAATTTTTACCAGCCTTAGGGATAGAGAGATTGTGACAATCTTCCCCACCGAAATAGCTCGTCGTTACTGGATCAACCGCTTTGTTATGGAGGAGAGGGAGGGGGTTGTACGCCTCGACTCTACTTTAGCATGGGACGCCTTTAAGGGTAAGTTTCTCCCCAAGCAGAGCGAAATTCCAGCTAACAACCTAATTAGAGAGCTCTTTGTCCTCCAATTTTTAAGAGATGAGGCAGCTTGTCGCCCCTTAAAGTGGTTTTGGTACCGCGACTACCCCGAAGAGAGAGAAAACCTTGCTTCAGCTATTCGCCTCTTAATCTCTTCCCTAAAAGAGTTGGAAAATGTAGAAAATCTGCCCGGAGATTATCGCCATGATGCTGAGCTAATTAAGGGCCACTACACCCAATTTCTCCAAGAGAGGGGGCTCTATGATCCCCTCTTCCTCGCCCCTTCACTCGAGAACTTTAGTGAAACACAACAGCGCTACCGCCTCTTCTTCCCCGAGGTGTGCCGCGGGTGGTGCGAATTCTCTCAGATGGAGAATTTCCCACCTTTTTTAGAGACGGTCACAGTTGAAGAGGGGGAGCGCCCCTCCTTAGAACTCTTTTCCAACGAGTTGATGGAGGTGCGGGAAAAACTAAATACCATCAAGAATCTGGTGGAAGAGGGGATTGACTACAGTGAGATAGTGATCAGTGCCGGTGACCTTGAGAGGGTTAAACCCTATCTTGAACACGAGGCAACCCTTAGAGGGATTCCCCTCACCGTGGTTAAAGGGGACTCCCCCTTACACTATGGACCGGGGAAGTTTTTTAGTCGTCTAGCTAATCTCTACACCTCTAACTTCTCACCCAAAGCTATGCGTTCCCTCCTTTTGGAGCAACAAATTGGCTGGAAGGAGTACTCGCGTCACACCGCTCTTTTAGAGAAGGGGATTGAGTACAATGTGACTCGGGGGGCTATCCCCGATAGTAGCGATGAGTGGATTTGGAAACTGGGAGCTGCAAAGGAGAACGAATTACTCGAGTGGTATAAAACTCTCAAAAGGGGAGTTATTGCTTTGATGCGGGCCTCAAATATGGGGAGCCTCTTTAGGGCCCTCTTTGCCCTCCAAGACTTCCTCCTTCTCCCCGAAGGGTTTGCCCCTCAAGGGGAGATTAACCACAACGTCTACCTCTTTATAATCGACCTCTTTACAGCTGTGGGGGAGAGTCTCAAGCTTTGTCAAATGGGGGAGGTGGAGAATCTTTTCCAGTTCCTTCTGAAGTATGTGGGGAAGCAAAACTACATCGAAAACCGCCCCATAGTAGGGGTCGCTGTCTACGACTACAAAGTGGCGGTGGGGATCGCCCCCCCTTACCACTTCTTAATCGGGTGTGACCAGCGGGCAACCGAGATTAGGGGTCTGCCTCTCCCCCTCCTCCACGAATCGTACATGGAGATTGACGATGAGGAGAGTGAGAGCGATATCTTCTTAAACCACTACCACTATTCGGGGGAGAGGGTTGTCTTCTCCTCTTCTAAACTACTCTTTGGAGGAGAGAGCACCTTAGTCCCTATCTGGTTCACCGGGAGGGTCACCGATGCCTCCTACAAACCATCGAAAGATCTTCTTGTGAGAGAGGAGCGACGTTGGGCGGGGAGTAAGGAGATAGTATTTACCCCCTACCAACATCAAAAAAGGTGGCTAGAGAGAGCCTCTAAGAGCGCCTTTACCCTCCCCATTTACGACTTAGCTATTAAGCGGGGCTTCTTTCCCCTATGGGAGCGTGCAGTTGGCAAGGAGGGGTTACTCCACCTCTCAGCGACCCAAATCGACACCTATAACGACTGCCCCTTTAAGTGGCTCTCCAATTACCTATTTAAGATTAGAAAGGGGAATTACGACACCCTCTCTATCGACCACTTAAGGGTTGGTCAGCTCCTCCATTCGATTATCGCCACCTTCTTTACCAAGATAGAGACTTTTGATTACTCCAAGAGCGATACTTATATAGAGCTAATCGAGGAGATAGCGCTAAAGGAGTTTGAAGAGTACCGTAAAATGCCCTACAGTAGCCCCGATACAACCCTCCTCTACCTTAAGCGACGTCATAGCGATGAACTAAAGGTGTTTATAGAGAAGGAGGGGAAAGATTTCGACCTCTACTCCTCTTATGGCTTAGAGCTCACTTTAGAGGAGGTGAATCGGAAAGAGGGGTATCACCTCCTAGGGAGAATCGACCGAGTGGCAACTAAAGATGGATTGGTTGCTGTGATTGATTATAAGAAGGGGGTTGCCCCTACTAAGGGGAAGAATACTGAAATAGTCTCCTCCTTTCAGCTCCCTGTCTATGCCAAACTTATTGAGAGCCAAGGAGAACTAGAAGAGGTTGACAGGGCCGCTTTCTACTCCTTCTCAAATGGGCGATACAGCTTTTATTGGAAAGAGAAGGATCGGGAGTGCCGTGATGATCTAGTGGCAATCCTTGATCAAAAAATTCACGCTATGATTCAAGATTTAAAAGTTGGGGCCATTGGGGCGACCCCTTCGCAAGAGGCGTGTAGCCTATGTGACTATCGCCAAGTTTGTCGAAGGAGGTTTGCCCTGCCATGAGTGCTTCCACCATATTTAACCAAAAAATTAGGGACCTTGGAGATAGTGAACAAATTGCAGCAATTAATTGCAATACCAACTGCGTCGTCACCGCTGGAGCTGGCTCGGGGAAGACGATGGTCCTCTCTTACCGCTTTATACGCCTGATTGTTGAAAAAAGGTGCCATGTTGATGAGATTCTCACCCTCACCTTTACTCGCCTCGCTGCAGCTGAGATGTACACGAGAATTCAAAAAGAGCTCCACAATCTCACAGATGACGAAGATATTGAGGAGGAGTTGAAACTCTTCACCAAAGCGACCATCACCACTATAGATGCCTTTTGTCACCGCATTGTTGCCTCCGACCCCACCCGCTACGGGCTTCCAGCCGACTTTGTCCTCGATGAAGAGGAGAGTCGGGTGATGGCTAAAGAGTGTGCCCTTGCCCTATTCAGAGAGGAGCCCAACCATCCTGGCTTAGTCGCCTTGGCAACCTACGCCTCTCCCGATAGCTTGATGGACCAGTTATTGGTCCCCTTAGCAATTAAACACTTCCACCCCTCCTCCTCTTCCTTCAACAAAGAGAAGATGGAAGTTTTAGTCATTGACCAGTTCATCTCTCACTACCAAGAGTGTGTGGAGGGGTTTTTAGGGGTTGTTAACGCCCTCTTGAAAATTGTCCACACAACCCCTCTCTACTTCAAGAACTTACCCATTCTCCAAGAAATTGCCTCTAAAGGGGGAGAGTTGAGCGACCCTGCAAAGTTTGGGAACCTCAGCTCCTACTACACTTCACTCAAGGTTGAAAAACTAAAAGGGGGT
>Ga0265294_10004748_pt1 | contig 16832 bp, 15 predicted proteins | sample MunlanPumphouse3_FD_192504 | JGI IMG/M metagenome (GOLD analysis project Ga0265294, IMG submission 192504) | Groundwater microbial communities from a municipal landfill in Southern Ontario, Canada - Pumphouse #3 | ecosystem: Environmental > Aquatic > Deep subsurface > Groundwater | place...
AAGCGATTCAACATCTAAAAATTGATGTTAAAGACTTAGACATGGATTTTCTTGCGTTTTCAGGTCATAAAATGTTAGGACCAACAGGAATTGGTATATTGTATGGTAAATCCCAATATCTAGACATATTAGAGCCAGTAGAATTTGGTGGTGATATGAATGAAGATGTTGAAAAAGATGTCTCTACTTGGAAGAAATCGCCAATAAAACTTGAAGCTGGAACAATGCCGATAGCAGGTGTTATTGGACTTGGGGAAGCGATAGATTACCTTTTAGAACAAGGATTTGATGAAATCGAAAAACAAACAAAAATTTTATATAATTATTTAATTTCTGAGTTGTTAAAAATTAAGGAAATAGATATATATAATTTATATTCGGATACCGGAATAGTAACATTCAATTTAAAAAACGTTCCTGCACATGATGCAATAAGTTACTATGCTGAAAAGAATATTGCTTTAAGAAGTGGTCAACATTGTGCTAAACTGATTCATGATTTTTTAGGAATTCATTCATCTTTAAGAGCTTCTGTATACTTTTACAATTCTCTTGATGAAGTGAAAACATTTATAGATGTAACAAAAGAAGCTGTTGATTACTTTAAAAAAATAGGGTTTTAAAAAGGGGGGGTTTTATGAGCAACTTAGATAACTTATATCGCGAAATTATTATGGAACACTATAAGAATCCGCGAAATAAAGGACTAATTGAAAATGATAAATATAATAGTGTTCGTATCAAAAACCCATCATGCGGAGATGATATAACTATGCAAACTTTAGTTGAAGACGGAATTATTAAAGACTGTCGACAAATAGCTACTGGATGTTCGATTTCTGTAGCGTCAGCTTCAGTGTTATCGGAAATTATGATAGGAAAACCTGTTTCACAGGCAACAAATATAGCTGAAAACTTTTTAAATATGGTTTCAAATAAGGAATATGACACAACAATTGATTTTGAAGAAGCCGAAGTTTTCAATGGAGTTAAACAATTTCCAGCTAGAATTAAGTGTGCCTCAATTGCTTGGGTGGCTTTTAAAGATACCCTTCCAAAGGAGTGAAAATTTTGAGTGATAAGAAAGATATGAACTTTGATACAGATTATAAATATGGTTTTATAACTGATTCAAAGTCAATTAGAGAAACTAAAAGAGGGTTAACAGAAGATACTGTTAAAGAAATATCTCAGATTAAGCAAGAACCAGAATGGATGTTAAATATTAGATTAGATGCTTTAAAAGCTTTCTATGAAATTGAAAATCCGAGTTGGGGGCCAGATTTATCTAACATTGATTTTAGTGATATTATTTATTATATTAAACCATCAGATCGAGTTGAAAGAGATTGGGAAAATGTTCCTAAGGAAATAAAGGATACTTTTGCTAAATTAGGAATACCTGAAGCTGAACAAAAATATCTATCAGGTGTAACCACTCAATTTGAATCAGAGGCTGTTTATCACAGCACTATTCAAGAACTTAATGATCAAGGTGTGATATTTTTAGATACAGATTCAGCTTTAAAGGAACATCCAGAATTATTTAAAAAATATTTCACCAAAGCTGTTAGTTATCGTGATAATAGATATGCAGCTTTAAATACAGCAGTATGGAGTGGTGGGTCATTCATTTATATACCTAAAGGAGTAAAAATCGAAAAACCTTTACAATCATATTTTAGAATTAATTCTGAAAGAATGGGGCAGTTTGAAAGAACATTAATAATTGTTGATGATGAAGCTACTTTGAACTATGTTGAGGGATGTACTGCTCCTATATATTCAAATAATTCATTGCATGCAGCTGTAGTTGAAATATATGTTAGTGAAAAAGCGAAATGTAGATATTCTACAATTCAAAATTGGTCTACAAATATTATTAATTTAGTTACAAAAAGAGCGATAGTAGATACTTATGGCCAAATGGAATGGATTGACGGTAACATTGGATCGGGTCTAAATATGAAATATCCAAGTTGTATTTTGAAAGGTGATTACTCAAAGGGAACAACAATAACAATTGCTTTTGCAGGAAAAAATCAGTTTCAAGATACAGGAGCTAAAATGATTCATCTGGGAAAGAACACTACATCTAAAATTGTCTCAAAGTCAATCGCTACAAGAGGCGGTAAGGTTAATTATCGCGGTTTAGTCTCTCAAGGCAATAATGCATATGGAGCTAAAGCAAAGATTGAGTGTGATACAATTCTAGTAGATAGAGAATCTTCATCAGACACAATTCCGACAAATATAGTTAAAAACTTTAGGGGCCAAATTGAGCATGAAGCGACCGTGTCTAAAGTGAGCGATGATGAACTATTCTATCTAATGAGTAGAGGCTTAAACGAAGACGAAGCTAAAGAAATGATTATTATGGGGTTTATAGAACCTTTCGCAAGAGAACTACCAATGGAGTATGCAGTTGAACTAAATCAACTGATTAAATTGGAGATGGCAGGGTCAATCGGTTAATAAAACTCCCAGTATTGGGAGTTTTTTAATAAATAGTGTTTAATTTTGTTTTCTTTTATGTTAAAATGAATCAAAGGTGGTGTTTTGATATGAAATTAGTGATGGCTATTGTCTCTAATGAAGATGCTAGTAAAGTTATTAAAAAATTAATCAAGTCAAACTTTTTTGTGACAAAACTCGCTACAACTGGTGGTTTTTTGATGAGTGGGAATACAACAATAATTGTTGGGGTTCAAGATGACTTATTGGATAAATGCATCAGTGTTATTTCTGAAACATCAAAAAGCAGAACTAAACTAGTGCCAAATGCAATATCGAGTGAATTTGGCATATTCTCTTCAATGCCAGTTGAAGTTCAAGTTGGTGGTGCTACAATCTTTGTAATGGAAGTAGAGCAGTTTATAAAAGCATAATAATATAAAGAACTGTTTAACGCAGTTCTTTTTATTAATTAGAAGAGGGATTATGGAAAAGCGAGTATTATATTTATATATTAATAATAGTGATTATAATGACATAATTGCCTTTTTAAAAATGTATAAGAAGGTTACATATTATTTAGTTGAGGAAGGTGTATTGATTGTACATGCAGATTTGGAATTTTCGTTAAGTGATTTCTCTAAATTGAGAGAATTAGTGCTTGAAGAATTATTGACAGATTTCGTCGGTTTGTACCTACCAATAAAATTTGATTTAAGTATTTTAGATTTAAAAAGAGGATTAAGTATAATTAGTAATAGAATCTATGATATATCTAGTTTTATTACAGAGATTTGTTTAGGAAAAGAAATAGTGCTTCAAAAAAGATTAAGAAGTTATTATTATAATTTAGTAGGGATAGATAACATAAATACAATTATTAGTTTTGTTGAAAACAGTTTTAACGCTAGTTTGACTTCTAAGAAATTGTATCTTCATCGTAACACTTTGAATTATCGTTTAGAACACTTTTACTTAAGAACGGAAATGGATATTAAAAGTTTTCACACAGGGCTAGCCATGTATTTACTATTTAGGAGATGATTTGTGCATGTTGCATATAGGATTATCTCCTTTTTTTTTATATAATAATTACAATAGTAAAATAGGAGGAATTATATGTCAACTTTAAGTTTTAAAAATTTGAATAAAATCTATGATAATGGCGTTCAAGCTGTTTTTGATTTTAATCTAAACGTAAAAGATAGAGAGTTTATCGTTTTTGTTGGGCCATCTGGTTGTGGTAAATCAACAACATTAAGAATGGTTGCTGGGTTAGAAGAAATCTCTTCTGGAGAATTATATATTGATGACCGTATGGTTAATGATGTAGCTCCAAAAGATCGTGATATTGCGATGGTTTTCCAATCTTACGCTTTATATCCTCATATGTCAGTATATGATAATATGGCATTTGGTTTAAAATTAAGAAAAACTCCAAAAGTGGAAATCGAAAAAAAAGTTCAAAATGCAGCGAATATTTTGGGTTTAACTAGTTATCTTGATCGTAAACCAAAAGCACTTTCTGGTGGACAAAGACAAAGGGTTGCTTTAGGTAGAGCAATAGTTAGAGATGCAAAAGTATTCTTAATGGATGAACCATTATCAAATCTTGATGCTAAACTAAGAGTAGCAATGAGGGCTGAATTAATTAAATTACATGAAACATTGGAAACTACAACTATTTATGTTACCCATGACCAAATTGAAGCGATGACAATGGCTACAAGAATTGTTGTTATGAAAGATGGTAGAATCCAACAAATCGGGGCTCCAAAAGATATTTATGACAATCCAAGCAATATGTTTGTTGGTGGATTCATTGGAACTCCAGCAATGAATTTCTTGCCAGGTAGAGTTGATGAAAATGGAATTTTCGTGTGTGAAGATTTGAAAGTAAAAGTTGACAAGAAACATTTAAAACTTTTAGAAGAAAAGAATTATATTGATAAAGATATTGTTCTTGGATTTAGACCAGAAGATGTTCATGATCAACCAGATATGTTAGAAAAATACGCTGATTCAAAAGCGACGTTTACAGTTGATGTAGCGGAACTTCTTGGGGCAGAAACAAATATTCATATTTCGATTGCAAATAGCAATATTATTGCAAAAGTTAGTGCAAGATCTGACTTAGCTATGCACTCTAAAATTGAATTAGCAATCAATATGGAAAAATCTCATTTCTTCGATCCTGAAACTGAAGAAAGAATAGTTAAATAATTTATAAAAAAAACCTATATATAGCGAAATACCACTAAATTTTAGTGGTATTTTTTCTAATTTAAAACGCTTATTTTATGTTATATTAAGAGTGGTGATAAAATGATAGATTATATTATAAAAAAGAGTGATTACAAAATATATATAGCAGAAAATAATAATTATATTTCTTTAAATATAACCATACAAAAATATCTAAACAAACTACTATTAGAGCGCTTGAATAGCGTTTCGTCACTAGAAAAAGTAACGAAAAAGTTAATGGGATTTAAAAGTAAAGTCCCACTTTTTATAAGTAAGGATTTATTATTGCTATGTATTTCTAGTTATAGGATGGAAAATAGTTTTTATATTAACTATTTTTCTATTTCTAAATATGAGGAAATAAACGGATTGTTTGTAGTATACTTTCATTCAGGTCATTGTTGCTACGATATAAGTTCATTTATATTTCACAGCCAAATAAAAAAAGCTAGAAAACTAATTGCCACATTAAATAGATGGTTTTAATCAATTAATGATTATTTATTTAGTTATGGAAATATGACTAATTTTTTAGTATAATATTTATGTAAAAATAATATTTTTAAGGAGGATTTTAAATGAAGAAGAAGACAATCGAAGATTTAAATGTTGAGAATAAAAAAGTATTAGTTAGGGTGGATTTCAATGTCCCTATTAAAGATGGCAAAATAACAGATGATAATCGGATTATCCAAGCTTTGCCTACAATTCAATATTTAATAGAAGAAGATGCAAAAATAATTTTACTTTCCCATTTAGGTAGAGTGAAAACTGAAGAAGATCTAGCTAAAAACTCATTAAGAGTTGTAGCTGAAAGATTACAAGAACTACTCAATAAAACAGTTACCTTTGTTCCACAAACAAGAGGAGAAGTTTTAGAAGCTACTATTAAATCAATGAACAAAGGTGATATAGTTATGCTTGAAAACACTCGTTTTGAAGATCTAAATGGAAAAAAAGAATCAAAAAATGATCCTGAATTAGGTGCTTATTGGGCTGGATTAGGTGATGTGTTTGTTAACGATGCCTTTGGAACTGCACATAGAGCTCATGCTTCTAATGTTGGAATTGCAAGCCTAAAAGAATCAGCTGCTGGTTTTTTGATGGAAAAAGAACTTCGTTATATTGGTGGAACAGTTGAAGATCCTGAAAGACCATTTATTGCAATCCTAGGAGGAGCGAAAGTATCCGATAAGATTGGTGTTATAGAGAACTTGCTTAATAAAGCTGATAAAGTTTTAATAGGTGGTGGAATGGCTTATACATTTATGAAATCATTAGGATATAACATTGGTACTTCAATTGTTGAAGAAGATAAATTAGACTTAGCTAAATCATTATTAGAAAAAGCAAACGGGAAACTAATCTTACCGGTAGATTTAGTTGTAACTAAAGAATTTAAAGCAGACGCTAGTTCTAGAGTAACTACTTACAAAGATGTACAAGACGATGAAATGGGATTAGATATTGGACCAAAAACTATTAAGCTTTTTACCAAAGAACTTAAAGGAGCTAAAACAGTTATTTGGAATGGCCCTCTTGGAGTGTTTGAATTTGAAGCTTTTGCTAAAGGAACAAAAGCTATTTGTGAAATTTTAGCTAATCTTAAAGATGCTAGAACAATAATTGGTGGTGGGGATTCTGCTGCAGCTGCTATTCAAATGGGATATAAAGATGATTTCACTCACATTTCTACTGGTGGTGGAGCTTCTTTAGAATTTTTAGAAGGTAAAGAATTACCAGGTGTAACTTCACTAGACGATGCATTAGAGTGTGATTGTGGTGAAGATTGCGACTGTAAATAACATTTAAAGAAAGAAGAGTGATATTATGAGAAAACCAATAATAGCTGGAAATTGGAAAATGTTTAAAACTAGGGATGAAGCATTGTTTTTTATTCTTCAAGTTTCTGAACAAATGCCAAATACAAAAGATGTTGAAACAGTTATTTTTGCTCAAGCACCTTTAATGAGATGCTTAATTAAAAGACAAGGTTTAAATTTAAGAATAGGAGCTCAAAATTTGCATTATGAGGATGAAGGGGCTTATACTGGAGAAGTATCTGGTCCACTTTTAAAATCATATAAAGTAGATTATGTATTAATTGGTCACAGTGAAAGAAGAGCTTATTTTTATGAAACTGATGAAATCGTTAATTTGAAGATTAAATCAGCCTTAAGAAACCAATTGAAACCAATTGTTTGTGTAGGAGAACATTTAGAAGATAGAGAAAACAATCTAACCCATGAAGTTTTATCAAGACAAATAAAAGGGGCTTTCAAAGAAATCAAAGATATTGATATGAAAAGTATCGTTATAGCTTATGAACCAATTTGGGCTATTGGAACAGGGAAAACAGCAACTGCAGAAATGGCTGATGAAGCTTGTGGATATATTAGGAAATTAATTGAAGAGTTATATGGAAAAGTAGTGGCTGAAGCTATTAGAATTCAATATGGTGGTTCTGTAAAACCAGATAATATTGAAGAATTATTAGCTAAAGAAAATATTGATGGCGCTTTAATTGGAGGCGCTTCATTGGTTCCAGAAAAATTTATATTTATGGCTAACGCACCACTTAATGTAAAATAAGTATAGATATTATAAAACAAGGACTGAAATTTTAAATTTTCAGTCCTTGTTTTTTAAATAAACAGATTGTGATTAGAAGTAGTAGTATCTCCTAGATATGTAGCAACCCCAGCGATTTCTATCCCATCAATTAATTCTTCTTTTTTTATACCCATGATATCCATAGACATAGCACAAGCAGTAAGTTTAACACCTAAATCCATTGCATTCTTAATCATTACTTCAAGAGCGTCAACATTTTTTTTCTTCATTATTGACTTAATCATTCTAGGACCCATGCCCAACATATTCATTTTTGATATTGGTAGTTTTTTTGTACCTCTTGACATCATTGAACCAAATAGTTTTTCAATAAAAGTTTTCTTGATTTTTACTTTTTTAGGTTTTCTTAAGATGTTTAATCCCCAAAAAGTAAAAAATAAAGATACTTTTTTTCCCATAGAGGCAGCTCCCTGAGCGATTATAAAAGCAGCAATTGCTTTGTCTAAATCTTCTGAAAACACAACTATTGTGCTGTCTTCCTTAGTTTTGACAATCTCCGTACTCTTTTTAAGTTCGGTTTTATTACCTTTTAAAATGGTAGCTGTGAAACGATTATTTTCTTCTTTTAAATCAATTAGAGTGTTATTAGTTTTCATAGCCCAAGTTGAAACATCTTTTTTAAACCCTGGATCAGTTGCGCTGATTTCTAGGATTTCTCCATCATTTAGTGATTCTAAACTTTTAAATGTCTTTACAATTGGTCCAGGGCAAGAAAGACCAGAAGCGTCAACTACTAAAGTGGGCATTTTACTAAAATTGGTCTTTATCTCAGTTTCTTCTTTTTCAAAAATCATTTTACCTGAATCATCAAATTCATCCATTGCAAATGATTGAGCTGGATTATAAACGCTTTGATAAGTTTTAAATGCACCATCTAGATTATAAGCATCAATACCGTTTTGTCTTAAAACTCTAACTGTATTATAAGCTCTAATACCAGTTTGACAGAAAACAAATATTTTTTGGTTCTTTGGTATTTCATTTAATCTTTTTCTTATTTCTGGGAAGGGAATATTTATAGTTCCTGGGATAGATGAAAACGATGTTTCAATCTTATCTCTAGCATCTATTACGAATGAGCCGTTTTTTATTAAATCATCAATTTCATTATATTGGACTGTTTCAACAAGTCCGTTGATGATGTTTTCAGCAATGAAACCTAACATGTTAATTGGATCTTTAGCTGAGGAAAAAGGCGGTGCATATGATAGTTCTAAATCTTTTAAATCAGTTACTTTCATTCCGGATTTTATAGCTGTTGCTAGAACGTCGATACGTTTATCAACGCCTTCCATGCCTACAGCTTGCGCTCCAAGAATTTGTTGAGTATCTTTATTGTATAATAGCTTCATTGAAAGAGTAGAAGCTCCGGGATAATAGCCAGCGTGACTACCCGGATGAATATGAATTACATTATAGTCAAGGTTTTTATTCTTCAGAGTTTTTTCATTGTTTCCGGTGGAACCAACGGTATAATCGAATACTTTTGCTACACTTGTTCCTAAAGAACCTAAATACATTTCATCTTTACCAGATATATTATTCGCTACAATTCTCCCTTGTTTATTTGCAGGACCTGCTAAAGGAATCATTGTTTCAGTTTTTGTCACAAAATCTCTGACTTCAATTGCATCACCAATCGCAAAAATAAATTCATCAGATGTTCTTAAGTTACTATCAACCCAAATTCCACCTCGAGTACCCAGTTTTAAACCAGCTTCTTTAGCCAAAGAGTTCTCGGGTCTTACTCCAATTGCGAAGATAATTAAATCAGTGTTTAAAGATTTTCCTGAAGAAAGTATTATTTCTTTTCCTTCGTTCTTAAATTCTTTAACACCGTCAGATAAGATTAAATTTATACCTTTATCAATTATATGTTGATGAATTATTTGAGCGATTTCAAAATCAACGGGAGCCATTACTTGATTTGACATTTCAACAATTGAAACCATCATTCCTAAGTGATGTAAATTTTCTGCCATTTCTATCCCAATAAAACCAGCACCAATAACAGTAGCTCTTTTAGGAGATTTATTATTAATATAGTTCTTGATATTATCAGTATCAGTAATGTTTCTTAGAGTGAATAATGTTTTCGCTTCATTAATACCTGTGATTGGTGGTTTTACTGGAAAAGCACCTGTAGAAATTACTAAGTAATCATATGATTCTTCATAAATCTGTTCAGTTTTTAAATTCTTAATTGTAATAACTTTCTTTTCTTTATCTATTTTTGTTGCTTCAGATAATGTTCTTACATCAATATTGAAGTTATTTTGCATTTCTTCAACGCTTTGAACTAATAAAGCTTCTCTACTAGTTATAACTCCACCAATGTAATAAGGTAAGCCACAATTTGCGAATGAAATATGTTCCCCTCTTTCTAACATTATAATTTCTGCTGATTCATCAATTCTTCTAAGCCTTGTGGCTGTACTGGCGCCACCAGCGACGCCACCAATAATAATAATTTTTTTGTTATTCATTATACAATTCTCCAATCTAAATCAAGAGACAATTTTACCTTTCATGTTATTTATTGTCAAGGAATTTGCTTTCTAAAGCAAAAAAAAAACCAAGACATTTTGTCTTGGTTTAATTGATTTTTACTTGTTGTACAATTCAACGATTAAGTTTTCTTTAATTTCAGGTAAAATTTCTTTTCTTTCAGGTAAACGTGTGTAAGTAGCTGTAACTTTTTCTTCATTAAATTCAATGTATTCTTGACGAGAAGCAATAGTTTCTAAAGCTTCTTTAATGATTACTAAGCCTTTTGATTTTTCTTTAATTGAGATAACTTGACCTGGTTTGACTCTGATTGATGGAATAGTTGCTTTTGAACCATCAAGAAGAATGTGACCATGATTAACTAACTGTCTAGCTTGTTGTCTAGTTCTTGCGAAACCAGCACGATAAACTAGGTTGTCTAATCTTGATTCAAGTAAGTAAAGGAAGTTTTCACCTTGTTTTCCTTGCATCTTTTTAGCTTCGTTGAAAGTTTTGTGGAATTGTTTTTCATTAACACCATAAGTAAAACGAACTCTTTGTTTTTCTTGTAACTGAACACCATATTCAGATAATTTTTTTCTTTTTTGTCCGTGTTGACCAGGTGCATATGGACGTTTGTTTAATTCTTTTCCAGTTTCTGAAATTGAATAAGATAAACGACGACTTTGTTTCCAAGTTGATCCTGTAAATCTTGACATATATTTTCCTCCTTATTATTTTATTACGTACATAATTTTTGAGGAGCCTTATTATTACTTATGTTGATTATTTTGATGGTTTCTTGTTAAGCAGTTAACAGTACTAACAACCCTTAATAGATGGAATAATCAAATAATAAATAACTATAAAACAACTGCTTTTTATTACATGCGCACAAAGTATTATAACTTATTGACTATAAAATGTCAACTAAAAGCTTAACTAGTTTTTCCAAATCGTTCTTAACAGATTCATCAAATCTATTTAGTTTTGGGCTGTCAATATCGAGGACGCCAAATAGCTGACCATCTTTAATAATTGGTATAACAATTTCTGAGTTTGAATCACAATCACAAGGGATGTGATCTGGAAAGTCATGAACATTCGCTACTACAATTGTCTTTTTATTAGCGGCACAAGTTCCGCATACACCTTTTCCCATGTCAATGATAGTTACAGCAGCTTTACCTTGAAATGGCCCAAGAAAAAGTTTTTCACCATCAAACAGATAGAAACCTACCCAATTTAAATCAGTGATATTTTCCATAATTATTGCTGATAAATTAGCTAAATTGGTAATTACATTAAGTTTTTTATCCATAAATAATTCTGCGTGGTTAAATAAGAATTCACTTGTCATATAAAAAATCACATCCTTAAGGCATTATTATAAAATAACTTCATATAAAACACAAGATTTATGATAAAATAATTATGAAAGCGACGTGATATAATGTATGAATACGTAATGGTTAGATATGGTGACTTGATTCTAAAAGGTAAGAACCAACATATTTTTAGGCACAATATTAATAACCAAATTGCTCATAAGATGTATGGGCTTAATGTTGAACTAGAATTTCAACATGACTTAATCTTTATTAAACTTAATGATATAGATGCGAATGAAGTAATAGATAGACTTAATTTCATTTCAGGTTTAAACTCATATAGCAAAACACTAAAGTGTGAATTTGATCTTGATAAAATCGCTAATAAATCGATAGAATTACTAAAATATGAGATTACAGAAAAAACTACTTTTAAAGTAGAAACAAAAAGAGCAGACAAAAATATAAAACTTAAATCATTTGAAATCTCTAATTTAATCTCAAAAAAAGTCTTAAGAGAAGTAGAAAACTTAGTGGTCGATGTCAAAAAACCAAAGAAAACATTGAACATTGAAGTTCGAAAAGAAGGCACTTATGTCTTTACGGATAAAATCCCTGGAATTGGCGGATTTCCAACATCCACTGGTGGAAGAGCAATGTTGTTGATAAGTGGGGGTATTGATTCTCCAGTTGCTGGTTATTTAACAATGAATACTGGTCTTGAAATAGAGTGTATACATTTTGAATCATCTCCATTAACACCAGTTGAATCAGTTCAAAAAGTAATTGACTTAGTGACAGTTTTATCAAGGTATGCGCCAAGTTCAAAAATAAAACTACATTTAGTACCTTTTAGAGAGACGCATGAAAAGATATTAAATGAAATTCCTGAAAGTTATATTATTACTATAATGCGTAGAATGATGTATCGTTTAGCAGATATGCTTGCCAAAAAACATAACTGCAAAGTTATTGTGTCGGGTGATTCAATAGGTCAAGTGGCTTCTCAGACTATCGAAAGCTTAATTACAGTTCAAGCTGTTACTAACTCTTTAATAATTAGACCTTTAGCAACTTATGATAAAAATGAAATAATCAAAATTTCAAAAAAAATAAAGACATATGAAATCTCAAATCGTCCTTTCTCTGATTGTTGTACTGTATATGTTCCTAAGAGACCGGTGATAAAGCCAACAATTGAAAAAGCGGAAAATTTTGAAAAAACTTTTGAGTATGAAAAATACTTAAAAACAGCTATAAAAAATACAGTAACTTTAGAAATCAACGAAAGAAAGCCACTAAACATTCTTGACAAAGGGTTTAGTATCGAGGAAATCTTTAAAAGTGAAAAAAATAGAAACGAAAAGACTGATTCTTAGAAAATTTACAACATCTGATTTGCATGATTTTTTTGAATATGCAAAACTACCATCTGTTGGACCTAATGCTGGGTGGACGCCTCATCCTAATTTGGAACATTCAAAAAAAATTCTTGACCATTTTATAAATGGTGATGATGTTTGGGCGATAGAACTAAAAAGTGAAGGCAAGGTTATTGGTTCAGTTGGACTTCATAAATCCAAAATTTCCAATTATGGAGAAGTATTTGAGTTGGGATATGTTTTATCAACACTATATGAAAATAACGGTTATATGACAGAAGCTGTATTTAGAATATTAGAATATTCATTTATTGATATGAATTTAGAAAAAATTTATGTTGCACATTTTATTGAAAATTCAAAATCACAAAAGCTTATTAATAGATTTAAATTCAGTTATCTAAGTGATGAAGATTATGTAAGTAATGAATTTGGAATTAAAAGAAGTAGAATATACATGATGACGAATAAAGATTTTAAAAAATTAGGAGGAAAGATATGAAGAAGTGGAATTTAGACAAATTATATCAAAGTTTTGAAGATGCATCATATCAAGAAGATTTAAAAAGATTAGATCAACTAATTATGGAAGTTAATTCTCAAGCAATTGATTTTCAAAATTATGATTCAAAGTTAAAAAAATTAATGCGTTACTTAAACAATGAAATTGATTTGAACACTTTGTTAAGGAAACTTTTCAGTTTTGCATCTCTTACCGTTTCTGTTGATAGTACAAATCAACAAGCAGTTAAGATGACAAATTTACTAAGGACTAAATTCACTGAGTTAACTGAGGTTAATACAAAGTTCAATAAATGGTTAGCTGATTACCCATCCCTAGAAGAAGATATTGAAAATAATATGTTCTTGAAAGAGCATGAGTTTTATTTAAATGAAATTAAAACTGATGCTAAGTATATGTTATCTGATGAGTTGGAAGTAATGATATCAAAACTTAGTCAAACAGGTTCTAGTGCTTGGGGGACTTTACAATCACTATTAACTTCAACACTTGAAGTAGAATATGATGATTCAACAATTACTTTATCTGAAGTTAGAAATTTAGCTAGTGATCCTGATCCGATTGTTAGAAAAAAAGCTTATGAAGCTGAATTGAAAGCTTATAAGAAAATCGAGAAATCAATAGCCGCTTCTTTAAATTCAATCAAAGGAGAAGTCAATGCGATTTCAAAAACAAGAGGATTTAAGAGTCCGCTAGATCAAGCTCTACACAACAGTAGAATGAGTGAAGAAACATTAGTAGCGATGCAAGAAGCAGTAAAAGATTATTATGATGTTTTTAGAAGTTATTTAAAACGTAAAGCAGAATTATTAGGACACAAAAATGGGTTGCCTTTTTATGATTTATTCGCTCCAATAGGTTCATATAACAAAAGATTTACTATTGAAGAAGCTAATAGTTATGTGCTAAAAAATTTCCGAAGTTTTTCTGAACCACTTTATGAAATGGCTAATAAAGCATTTACTGAAGACTGGGTTGATTATACTCCAAGACCTGGAAAAAGAGGTGGTGCTTTTTGTTCAAACATTCATCCAATTAAAGAAAGTCGTGTAATGACTAATTTCACTGGCGCTTTTGGAGATATGATTACTTTATCTCATGAATTAGGTCATGCTTACCATGGAGAAGTTATTTTTAGAGAAAGTATGCTTAATAGTTCATATACAATGCCTGTGGCTGAAACAGCTTCAACGTTTTGCGAAACAATTGTTAATAAAGCTGCTTTAAAAGATGCTTCTTCAAAAGATGAAAAAATTTTCTTATTAGAATCATCAATTCAAGATTACACACAAGTAGTTATAGATATAATGTCTAGATTTATCTTTGAAAAATCAGTTTTTGAAGGAAGAGAAAAAACTGTTTATGATGCAATAGAATTAAATGAATTAATGGTTAATGCACAGAAACAAACTTACGGAGATGGACTTGACCCAGAGTATTTGCATCCATACATGTGGGTTTGCAAATCTCATTACTATTCTGGTGGATTGAGTTATTATAATTTTCCATATACTTTTGGATTGTTATTTGCCAAAGGGTTATACTCTAAATACTTGGAAGACAAAGATACTTTCGTTGCCAACTATGATCAATTATTAGCTTCTACAGGAAAAAATACTGTTGAAAACACTGCAAAATTGATGGGTATCGATGTTACGAAGAAAGACTTTTGGATTAGTTCATTAGAATTATTAAAAGAAGACATTGAGTTGTTTTTAGAATTAACAAAATAATGCCAAGAAAACCGCCTTATAATTTGTTTATATTAGTGAAAGTAATAAGGAGGGTTTATATGAAAAAAATAATAATGATGTTTTTCATAATGTTTTCGGCAATATTTTTTATTTCTTGTCAAAACAGAATTGTTGATGTACCTTCGGGAGAAAATGTCGGTTCTTTTGCTTCGTACGACCAATTAAGCGATTATCTTAAAACATTTTATCATAGGGATGATTATCGCTATTTTATAAGCGATTCAATTGCAGAAGATTCGCTTGATGTTGGAGCAGTTCAAAATGAAATAGATTTCAGTAAAAACCAAGAGCGTGAACATTCGACTGTGAATAATCAAGTTGATGGTGTAGAAGAATCAGATTCAATCATGACTGATGGTTTTTATGTTTATATTACTTCTGGGAATAAGTTCTTTATGATAGATGCTGAAAGCCTTGATGTAGTATATACTTACGAATTATTAGATGGTTATTTGGATGGTTTATATATTTATGAAGATAAGATAGTTTTAATAGGTGGCTATTATAATTATTATTACTTAGATGAAGAAGAAATAGATTCTTCTAGTGATAGCGAATATTATTATCCAGATTATTATTATCATCGTTATCAATATGGAACTAAAATAATTGTTTTAGATATGAGCAATATTGAAGATATCGAAGTTTCAAGAGAGCTAATTTTTGATTCTTCTTATCTATCTAATTCTAGAATGATTGACGGACATCTATATTTGATATTAAACAATTACTCCATTAGCGATTATTATGAAGAAGATTATTTTGTTCCGAAATATTTAGATTCTGTAAAAAGTTCCGAAATGATGAAATTACCTGCTGGTAATATTTTCTTTATGCCGAATGATAACCAAAGTTTTAGTTATTTAATTTTAGCATCATTCGCAGTTGATGAAACTAAAGAGGCAGATATTAAAGCCTATTTAGGTAGCACTTATCAAATATATATGAGTGGCAATAATCTCTATGCAACAGTTTATAAATATGCTTATGATGAAATGAGTAGTATTTATCAGAGTAAAACATTCATACTAAGGTTTGAAATCGAAGACAACTCTTTAGTTTATAAAGCTATGGGCGAAATTAAGGGTATGCCTTTAAATCAGTTTTCAATGGATGAATATGATGGCGTTTTTAGAGTGGCCGTTACTGACTATTTATACACAAATGAAGAAACAATCATTACAAATACACTTTACTTAATGGATGCGTCTACAGAAAATAAAATGGAAGAAATATCAAGTTTAACAGGTTTAGGAAAGCCGGGAGAAAGAATTTACGCTGTAAGATTTTCTAAAGAGATAGCTTATGTTGTAACTTTTGTTTCAGTTGATCCTTTGTATAAATTAGATCTTTCTAATCCTGAAGAACCAATTATTCTTGGAGAGCATTATGAAGAAGGTGTTAGTGATTATCTTCACCCATTGACTGATAATTTAATGATTGGCGTTGGACGCCAAGCGGTAAAAAGTGATGAAGGATGGACCAATTTTGTTGGTGTTAAGATAGCTTTATATGAAACCAGTGAGGATATACCAGTTAACTTAGAGACATATTTAGTTGAAGGAGAGTATTCTTATACAAATGTCACTTATAATCATAAATCGTTTATTTCCTTCTCTCCAAAAGAAGCGGATTTTACTTATATCGCTATACCGATTTCTATTTACTTCAACAATTATTCTCGCTATTCACAAAAACTATTTGTTTTTAAAGTGTTCCACACAGGAGATTTAGAGTTAGTTGCTGAATTAGAACATTTCGAAGAAGGAAACAGTTATTTTGATTCAATAGAAAAGGCTGTTATCATTGAAAATTATATTTATACATTGTCATATTCACAAGTTCAAGTATATGATATGAATAATGATTTTAGCTTTTTAGATAAAGTGGTAATTAATCAAATGTATTATGAAACAAATGATTATACAGAAAATCCTATAGAAACAGATTTTGCGGATTAATTTTAGAAAAATAAGTAAAGTTGAAAAGAGTAATAATTTATTACTCTTTTTTAATAAAT
>Ga0265294_10004749_pt1 | contig 16830 bp, 11 predicted proteins | sample MunlanPumphouse3_FD_192504 | JGI IMG/M metagenome (GOLD analysis project Ga0265294, IMG submission 192504) | Groundwater microbial communities from a municipal landfill in Southern Ontario, Canada - Pumphouse #3 | ecosystem: Environmental > Aquatic > Deep subsurface > Groundwater | place...
CTCGGAAGATGCTTACACACCTGATGGAAAAATAGGCGTAAGACCTGACCGGGCTTTGCTTAGATACACAAATCTGATCAAACAAGTATGCAAAGATAAACCGGTAATTATTGGTGGCATAGAAGCTTCCATGAGAAGAATCTCACACTATGATTACTGGAGTGATAAGGTGAGAAACTCTATTCTTGTCGATTCTAAGGCTGATATTTTAGTCTATGGAATGGGCGAAAAGATAATTCTCAATATTGCAGATAAGCTTAATACCGGTTATCCTGTGGAAGCAATTCAAAATATAGCAGGAACTGTTGTGCTTGTTCCGGAAATAGATAACTCTCTACCATCAGTTTGTTTGCCAGAGGGTGAAAAGTGCAATGACCCTGAGCAATTTCTTCTGCTTACCCAAATATTTCAGAAGAATTATGATAACAAGATTATCTATCAACAATATGGGAATCGCTTTATCAAGCACAATCCACCGGCTCAATCTTTCTCAGCAGAAGAGTTAGATTCAATCTATGATTTACCTTTTGTGAGAGAACCTCATCCTGCTTATCGTGGGAAAAGCCTGAAAGCGTGGGAACAGATTAGAGACTCCATTACAGCTCATCGTGGTTGTGGTGGAGGCTGTAACTTCTGTGCTATAGGCTACCATCAAGGGAAGAAAGTTAGCTCACGTAGTCGGGAATCTATTCTTGATGAAGTTAATAACTTAGTTAAGAAAGATTACTTCCGTGGAACTATCAGTGATGTGGGTGGACCTTCAGCTAATATGTATGAGATGAAGTGCACGCTTCCGGATAATATTATCTGTAAAAGAAGCTCCTGTTTATATCCCCAAATATGTGAGAAATTAGACTACAATCATGATTATTACCTCAACCTTTTAGCTGCTATAGAGAAAATAGACGGGGTGAAGAATCTCTTTATCGCTTCCGGAATCAGATTTGATTTAGCTCTAAAATCACCCAGATTCATCAAAACTATTGCTAAGAAGTATATCGGCGGACATTTAAAGTTAGCTCCTGAGCATACAGTGCAAAGAGTTCTCAACCTCATGAATAAACCCGGTATTGAGCTATACGAGACTTTCTCCAAATTCTTCTTTGAGTCTTCTCAGAAAGCAGATAAGAAGCAGATGATTATTCCCTATATTATTGTGGGACATCCCGGTACTGATACCAATGATGCAATTAATTTAGCCCTCTACTTAAAAAGAAACAACTTACGCTTAGAACAAGTTCAAGAATTCTATCCAACCCCCATGACCCCCAGCACTGCCATGTATTACACTAAGAATAATATTACGGATGGGAAACCGCTGTTTGTGCCTACAGGACGCGAGATTAGATTGCAAAAGGCCTTAGTTCAATGGTTTATGCCGGGGAATAAGAAGTATGTTATTGAGGCTTTAAGATCAGTAGGAAGATTAAATCTGTTAGATGAGTTTTATCCGGCAAGGGCAGAAAGTGGCAAACAGGAGAAGAAAGAGGTTTTACCAGGGGGCTTCGTGGACTCCGCCCTACCACGCAAAAGAACACAAAGAACACAAAGAAGGAAGAAGAAGATTTAGCCACGAATGAACACAAATAAACACGAAAAGAAATAAAGAGTTTTAGCCACTGAAAACACTGACAACACGGATAAGATAAAAATGGAACACGTAGGGGCGAATCAATATTCGCCCTCTTTAACTGGGATTGCGGGCGACTCGCCCGTATTTTCTTAATTCCCCCCTTATTATGTAGAGACGCAACATTTTGCGTCTATCAAAGGCGAATGTGGTCTTAATTCCCCTCTTCCCTTTCGTAGAAAGGTCTCTGGAGAGGGGTGCCGAATTTCGGCGGGGTGTGGTTCTTAAAATTAAAAGATAAAATGAAAAGTGAAAAGTTGCGGTATTGCTTCGCAATGATGATCAAAATGTAGGGGCGTATTGCAATACGCCCTCTTTAACTGGGATTGCGGGCGACTCGCCCGTATTTTCTTAATTCCCCTACTGATTTAATTACTATTAGTGAAAGTAGCCATAGGGGCTTCCTCATAGCTAACAAGATTAAATTTCGTATCCAAAACGGAGAACTAAAGAAGGTGCTACTTATATGCAAATCTCTTAAATCCCAACGGGATACATCCTACATAGCTTTAACTCCTCTGGAACTTCCCCAAGAAATTAACCCAATATTAAAGTTATTTAAAATAGTTCTTGACGGTTCTTTTCAGATAATGTTATCTTGTTTTAATAGTAATTTGAGGAGCTTAGGAATGATAGCCTCTAAAGAGAAAAAGATTACGCACTACACTTATTTTAATCAAAATAGGGATACTTTGCTCAATTTCTCACACCTTGGTTCGGTGGATCCTATCCTATCCTATCCTATCCTATCCTATCCTATCCTATCCTATCCTATCCTATCCTATATTAATAATACATGCCAATTATATGTTATTAAGCTTTATCAATTATTGTGTAGATTCAAATTCATCATGACTCGGGTTAAACATTGCTATGTTTAACCATAAAACTTGGAAATTACTCCGGTTCATCTCTAAAATGCAAGGTGTTCATAAAGTTGTTTGGCAGGGAACAGATAGTAATAACAGGCAAGTAGCAAGTGGTGTTTACTTCTACAGAATTAACAGTGCTAATAAAAAATCGATAACCAAGAAAATAATCTTGATGAAATAAAACAAATCATGCCCCTTGCAAATTCGCAAGGGGCATATTCATAAATAATCTTAAACCAAAGGAAAAGAAAATGCGAAAACTGCTCATACCTTTATTAATGATATTTAGTTTTAATCTCCATGCTCTGTTAGAGGTTTGTTTAGATGGGACAAAGCCCTATACAGAGATACAAACTGCTATAACTGAGGCAGTAGCTGGTGATACAATCTTGGTCCATCCTGGTACATACTATGAAAACCTTGTCATGGATAACACTATCAATTTATCCTTAATCTCTCTTGAAGCTACCACCAATGACACTACTTATATTTCACGAACAATAATAAATGGATCACAAAATCAAGGAGCTGTGATACTGCTTCATGAAAATGTTACAAACCTCATTGTACAAGGTCTTACAATAACAGAAGGCAGTGGATATCCTGAAGGTTATCAAACACACGGTGGAGGTGTATTCATTCTTCAGGGTAAATTATCGTTGATTAATTCGATAGTGGAATATAATAGTGCTGATCAAGGAGGAGGAGTTTATTTGTGTCCTAATGGAGATCTTACCCTAAGTGGTACCACCATTAGGTACAATATCTCTTATACAGGGGGAGGAGGTCTGCTTTTAAGTAGTTCTTATTATGAACAACACCCAGTACTGATTTTCGATCAAGTAAACAGATCATCCATCTATGGTAATTATGCTCAGCAAGGCGCTGATATTCATTGGTTTTTTCATTGGGCAGGAAGTTGCGAGATATATTTAGATAAGTTTACAGTTGCCAATCCCGAAAGATACTATATAGATTACTGGGATCTTAGCAACTCTTTTTTTGAAGATATAAATTTCACACCTTTTCCTGTGATAGATATCCAACAAGGTGTATATCAACTGATTGATGCAGATCTCTATGTAGCAAATGAGGGTGATGATAGAAACAGTGGGTTAACTCCAGAAGAACCTTTTAAAACTGTACATAAAGCTTTTAAACTAATTAAAAGTAATCCTGAAAATCCTCGAACTATCTATATGGCTCCAGGCATATACAATAACACTGTCCTTAACAGGTCTGATGTTCCTATCGCCTTAAAGAGCTTTGTCACTTTAGAGGGAGTTTCACCTGAGGAAACAAAAATCATAATTGATAAATCATTAGCACATTGGCCAGTCGGAGTTGTAAATTGTGTTTCGCTGAAGTTTGAAGATATTACGGTAAAGAATTTAAGTTTAACTAACTTATCAGATGCAGCTATTAGTGGTTCAGCTACTAAAAACTTTAGAGTAGAAAATGTTATAGTCGAAAATTGTAATAGTGGGTGTGTTAGTGCAGTATTTATTACATCTCAGTTAAATTACGCAACAGTTTATTTTAAAGATGTTATTGTAAGAAATAATATTTCAGAAACGTCAATTTCTGCTGCTGGAAACATATATGCAAAAGAGGTAGTTTTTGATAATGTAACTGTGGAGAACAATATCAACATGGGCAGTGTTCAAAATGGTATTATTGGAACATTTGAAATCTTTATCTCAGAAAATCTTGTCATCAAGAATTCTAAATTTATTAACAATGAGAGTGCAGTTGAATGCTTCGGAGGAGCTAATTTTCGATTTTGTCATTTTCCAGGTCATGTTGACAGTGCTAAGATTTATGTTGATAATTGTCTTTTTGCTAATAACACAAATGGGCAAATCTCCCGAAATTGGATGTTTATTGGTAAGGAAGTCGTAATAAATAATAGCACTTTTGCCAATAATAGTGGCGGGACCCCTTATGTGATAGCTGTTGCTACGCCCGATGGTACCTTAGAAATACACAATACGATTATTGCTAATAATGCCCAACCTAATGCTATTCAGTATGGATCATCCTTAATAATGGACAATTGTCTTTTTAGCAATGTAGATAATATTACCAATAGTACTATGTCAATGGAGCCTACTTTAGGTGAAAATAATATTTATGGAGCTGACCCTCTTTTTGCAGGAACAGATCCCTCTAATCCAACTTACTATATGTTAGCTGGTGATGATTTAAATGGATATTCACCTGCAATTGATGCAGGAAGTAGGGATTTTAGCTTTATGCCAGATTGGTATGAAGAGCCTCAATTTGATCTATATGGTAATCCGCGGATATTTGGAGAGCGTATTGATATTGGTTGCTATGAGTATCAAGGATATACTGTAGATAACGACATTGAGACAGTAACAGATAAGTTTACTGCTACCAACTATCCAAATCCCTTCAACCCTGAAACTACCATCGAGTTTAATAATCCAGTTCAAGGTGAAGTTAAAATCAATATCTACAACTTAAAAGGACAGCTTGTTAAGAGTTTACTCCAAGATAACTTAACCCAAGGTGTTCATAAAGTTGTTTGGCAGGGTACAGATAGTAATAACAGGCAAGTAGCAAGTGGTGTTTACTTCTATAGAATCACAAGTAGTAATAGAGGCTCAATAACTAAGAAGATAATCTTAATGAAATAGCAATCATATGACCAATAACCCTTAGTTTTCTTACTCTATGTCGTTAGAAGTGGCATAGAGTAAGATCTTAATCACTGCAGGATTTAAGAGTGTTTTCTTTAAGATTAAACAATTAAACAGTTCAACAATTCAACTCTTCTGTCCGCTCAACTTGAACATGATCTGAATAGGTATTAGTCCCCCCATTTCCTCTTTAGTTAAAAATCTATTTGACAGTATTTTAGTTTTTCATTTAGTGAAGACAGTTGATATCACAATATTCAAAGAATCTAAATTGGAGAAGTTAATGTTCAGAGTTTTATTGATAGTGTCTTTATTGTTTACCCCTTTTATCGTCTTTAGTACTGCCCTTACGCCTGATGAGGAGATATCTCTCAAAGAGAGTGAGCTAAGCTCTAAAAAGCAGCAAATTAAGGAGTTAAATGAAGATATAAAAAGGTTGCAAGCAGAGGAGAGTGCTATTAAATCAGATAAAACCCTGACAAGTAGAGAGAAAGAGAGAAAAGGCAGAAGATTGAGACAACTGATAAAAGATAAGACCTATTTGAAGAACAATCTACAATGGTGGGTTAGTCAGGCTGAAGGGGTTGAAGATAATTTAGCTCAGAAACGCCGAGAATCCACTAAGACCCAAACAGATTTTGATAAACTGAAGAATGATTTTGAAAATGAATTCATCGATCTCTTCTTTCTGAATATTCCCCAATCCAACAATGATAATATCAGGAAAAAGATTCTTTTGAAATCACTAATGTCCTATCAAGAAGATGTTATTTTTAATCTTGACACGAACTACTTGCAGACTCAAAATGTGATTAAAGTTAATGAAGGTAAGTTGTCTGATATTAATGATAAGATAGAATCCAAGCAAAAGCAGCAGAGTAAAGTAGATAAAGAGTATCGGGAATATAAGCAAGTTACCGAAGAATTAGAGACTAAAATAGCTAATCTTTCTTCGCAAGAAGCCAAGGTTCTCCAACAAAGAAAGCAGCTAATTGCTGATAAAGAGAAGTTGGAGAGAGAAGCTCTTGAGCTTGAGAATTTCATTGAAGAGTTGCTGAATCAGCAGGCTGCAATTGACGCTTCCAAATTAGTAAATAACATTTTGATAAAAAGACCTTGTCAAGGAACCATCATTAAGGAATTTGGAGATAAGTTAAATGAGTTATCTATGGTAACTAATAAAGGCTTAGAATTCAGGCTTACCCCGGGAAGCGATATTACAGCAGTTTTTGATGGTGTTGTAATCTTTAGTGGAGTGGTTAAATCGCGTGGGCAGTTAGTTATTATTGACCATCTTAACGGCTTCGTGTCTGTCTATGCCAACAATAGTTCTCTGAGAGTAAGAAAAGATGATGAAGTTAAGCAAGGTGCTGTGATTGGTATTTCAGGAATAGATTCAGATGGACGTCCTGTAATCTATTTTGAATTGAGAAAGAATAATGTTCCGGTTAATCCAAAGATCTATTTTGTAAATTAGGGAGTAGATGATTGAAGTTGTATAAAAATGTTAAATTAAATCAGGTAGATAAAGTTATTGCCAAATCTTATCAACCCGACTCAGTTTTCTTACATCACACAGGCTACATGTATGGCATGGGTGCAAGTGTGGAAAGCGAAGTTGGAATTGAGAAGATCTGCCGGCTAAAGATGAGAGAATCCGCTAAAGGATTTGTTGTCTTGGTTCCTCATGTTGGCGATATAATCCAGTATGTTGATGAAATAGATGACAGAACAGTTAGGTTGCTAGAGCAGTTTTCGCCTGGCAATACTACTTTTGTGCTTAAATGCAGCAACCCCAAATTTGCTCATGTTGCTTTAGATGGCACTGTCGCTTTCAGGGTTCCGCAAAACCCTGTGTTGTGTAGCTTTATCGACCAAATAGGTTCTCCGATTATCAGTACTAGTATTAATAAAAGTAACTTCCCGGCAGAGAGTGATATAAAGACAATAGCAAAAGATTATGACTCCTGGTTTGATTTTGGCTTTATTAGCTATAAAGGTTTTCAGATAGCTGATGATCAGCCCTCCACCATAATTAAAATAGATAAAGATATTGAGTGTCTGCGTGAGGGTTCTGTACCTTTTTGGATGATCAAAGGTGGGTACGCCCAACCTATGATTCTGTTTGTTTGCACAGGTAATGTTTGCCGTTCTCCCATTGCGGAATATCTTCTAAGAGAAAGGCTTAAAGAGAATAATCTTTCTTTTAGAACAGCTTCAGCAGGAGTTTTACAAGACGGAATGGTCATCTCGGCTAACTCCGCAGCCTTGCTCTTACAAGAAGGTATTGATGCTACAGCCCATCTTTCCCGTAAGCTTACAGAAGAGATGATTAACGACAGTTGGTTAATTCTCACTATGGAAGAGCAGCACAAGAGGTTCTTTCATAAGAATTTCCCACAGTATGCTTATAAAGTTTTTGGCTTGTTAGAATTTTGTGGCGGAGAGGGAGATATTGACGATCCTTATAGACAAGAAATTGAGAAATATAAAATTGCGTATAATATTATAAATGATAAAATAAACTGTTTAATTGATATATTAAAGAAATGAGGTAACATAAATGATTGAACCGAAGATTACACCGGAATTGGTCAAGGAACATGGGATTAATGAAGAAGAGTGGCAAGTTATTTTAGATACTTTAAAGAGAGAACCTACTTTTACAGAATTGGGTATTATCTCTGTAATGTGGTCTGAACATGCTAGTTATAAGAACTCAATCAGATTGATAAAGACTCTTCCACGTGAAGGGAAAGCATTGTTGACAGAAACCGGAGAAGAGAATGCCGGGGTTGTTGATATTGGCGATGGCTTAGCTGTCTCTTTCAAGATTGAAAGTCATAATCATCCTTCAGCTGTGGAGCCTTATCACGGAGCAGCAACCGGAGTTGGCGGTATCCTAAGAGATATCTTTACAATGGGTGCCAGACCTGTAGCTGTGTTAGACTCTTTACGCTTTGGTAATCCTGAAGATAGTAATGTCAAATTCTTAATGCGTGGTGTTGTTGATGGTATTGCTGATTATGGCAACTGTTTTGGCGTGCCTAATTTGGGTGGCGAGGTCTATTTTGAAGATAGCTACGCAGGTAATCCTTTAGTTAATGCTATGGCTGTTGGTATTTTAAAACATGAACATTTAGCTAAATCAGGTGCTGAAGGTGTCGGCAACTATGTTATGTATGTCGGTGCTAAAACAGGTCGTGATGGTATTCACGGAACAACTTTTGCTTCTGTAGAATTGACAGAAGAGTCTGAAGAGAACAGAACCGCAGTTCAGGTTGGAGATCCTTTCATGGAGAAACTCCTTCTGGAAGCAACCCTTGAAACTATTGAAGCCGGCGTTATTGTGGCTATTCAAGATATGGGTGCTGCCGGTCTAACTTGTTCCAGCAGTGAGATGTCAGGTAAAACCGGAGTCGGGATTCAGCTTGATGTTAATTTAGTTCCTAAGCGTGAATCAGGGATGACCTCTTACGAAGTGATGTTATCAGAATCTCAAGAGAGAATGCTCATGATTGTAGAACCTCACCAAGTAGCTCGCGTTAAAGAGATCTACAAGAAGTGGGATTTAGATGCAGAAATAGTAGGAAAAGTAACTGATGATGGCTTATTGAGAATTATGGAAGGCGATGTTATGAAAGCTGAACTTCCTTCTCGAATGCTAATTCTCGGTGGCGATGCTCCTGTTTATACCAGAGAATCTCGCAAACCTGCTTATATTGATGAAGTCCAACAGGCTGATTTATCTCAACTTCCTGAACCAAAAGATTATAATGCAACCATGTTGAAAGTAATCTCTTCCAGTAATATCGCTTCTAAAAGAAGTATTTACAACCAATATGACCACATGATTCAAATAAATACCATGGTCGAACCAGGTTCAGATGCCGGTGTGATTAGAGTTAAAGGCACTAATAAAGCTCTTGCGTTATCAACAGATTGTAATGGCCGTCACTGCTGGCTCAATCCTTATGAAGGAGCTAAAGGTGCGGTTGCTGAATCTGCCCGTAATGTTGTTTGTAGTGGTGCCAAACCAATGGCTATTTCCAACTGTCTTAACTTTGGCAACCCTTACAAACCTGAAGTTTACTGGACTTTTGAAGAAGCAATCAAAGGCATTAGTGATGCATGTCGTGCTTTCGATACCCCTGTTACAGGCGGAAATGTTTCATTCTATAATGAAAGTCCGCAAGGAGCAATTTACCCAACTCCAACCATTGCCATGTTAGGTATAATAGAAGATAATACTAAAGTTATGGACCAGTATTTCAAAGATGAGGGTGATGTGATTATTCTTTTAGGAGATAAAGCTGATAACCTTGGCGGTTCTGAATATCTCAAAGAAGTGCATGGTAAAATCACCGGAAACGCTCCTCTTGTTGATTTAGAAAAAGAAAAGAGACTCTATGAAGTTACTCTCAAGCTTATTGATCAAGGGCTAATTAAATCAGCTCATGACTGTTCTGACGGCGGATTAGCTATCACTATAGCCGAAAGTTGCTTTAACCCTCAACTTAAGACAAAGGGTGCAATTATTGATATTGATTTTGAACATAGAATCGATGCTGAACTCTTTGGAGAAGCTCATTCTCGCATAGTTGTTTCAACTGTGGCTGAGAATGTTCCTGCTATTATTGAGCTTTGTGGAGATTTCCCTTGCACTGTAATTGGCGAAGTTACAGGCGATAGATTTAAAATAAATGATATTATAGATTTACCAAAAGAAGAGCTACACTCTAAGTGGTATAATAGAATTAAATAATTCGTAGGGGCGGGATATTTTCCGCCCTCTTATTTCACACGAATTATTATGTTGAATCGTTGATTTGTTGAATTGTTTAATTGACTAGAACCGAAAGACGGGGTGGTCTTAATTCCCCTCTTTCACTGGGAACGCACTCATCCCTGAGTGCATCATTGCGGTAAGCAATGAGAATCTTAATTCCCCTCTGCGGCGGGGTGCTGGTATTTCCGGCGGGGTGGTTCTTAAATCACCGAAAACTTAAACATAACTTAAAAAAACCTAATTTGGAGGAGGAATGAAAATGAACTTCCTGTTTAGTGGACCCTTCTGGGGAATATTATTGATTCTTTGGGGACTCTCTTTAGTTCTCAAAAGTTTCTTTCCCGCCCTTAAGTTCTCTTTTGTAACAGTTTTTGTCTCAATTTGCTTAATCGTGTTTGGAATTCAGCTCTTAATGCTCAACTTTGGTCGGAAAGGTTCAAGTTCTCACCATAGAGCAAAAAACACTGTAAGTGAAAATTACCAAGGTGGTAACATAAACGATTTGAGCGTAGTCTTTTCCACAGATTCTCTAAATCTTAAAACTATCGAAATCACTGATGCTGATAGATTTGTAGAGGTGAATGCAATTTTTGGCAAAGCAATTGTTTATGTTTCCAAAGATACCCCACTGAGATTAGACAGCAACTCGGTATTTGGTCAAGTGCATAAGGATTCAAGGATCAGAATAGCTCAGGAGAGTGAGAATGCCTTGATTATTGAAGCCAATGCTGTATTTGGTTCGGTGGATATTATTGTCTTAGACAAGTAATGAAAAAAAACTTTCTTCTGCTCTTTATTCTTTTTTTTGTCTTAGGTTGCTATGCTGAAGAACTAAAAGTTGGCTTAGCTTTAAGTGGCGGGGGAGCTAGAGGTCTTGCCCATATTGGACTGCTTAAAGTTATTGATGAAGTGGGCTTAGAAATAGATTACATTGCCGGGACCAGTTTCGGTGGTTTAGTCGGTGCCATGTACTCTTTAGGTTATTCTCCTGCAGAGATGGAAGAGCTGTTTCTTAGATTTGATTTAAGGCATCAAATCTCCGATAAAGTGGAGAGGAAAGCTCTTTTTATGGAAGAGAAACGCTGGTCAGATTATGGAGCAATAAATATTAAAATAGATGAAGATTTATCTCTTAATATGCCGGCTTCTATTATTTCAGGTAATAATATGCTGAAGCAGTTGGCTAAGCACCTGAACAGGGGTATTTACTACCCTACTTTTGATGATTTCCCCATTCCTTTTAGATGTAATGCCACTAACTTACTAACCGGCGAAAGAGTTGAGTTTAAAGAGGGCAATCTCATCGATGTCGTGCGTGCTTCTATGGCGTTTCCTACTTTGCTGGAACCATTTGACGTTGATGGCGGAGTGTATGTTGACGGTGGGATTAAAGATAATCTTCCTGTGCAATCATTATTAGACATGGGTGCTAATTTTGTAATTGCCAACAAAGCCAGTACGCCTATGAAACCCATTGATCAATGCCAAGACTTCATGTCTATTCTTAATCAATCTATCAACATTAATATGAATGTGTGGGTGGAAGAAGCTATTGCTAAAACAGATTTACTAATAGTCCCTTCTTTAAAAGAATATAAAAACAGTAGTTTCTCTGCTATTAAAGATTTGATAAGATTAGGAGAAGAAGAAGCAAGAAAGCATATCCCTGAATTGCAACGACTTAAAGCACTGCAAGGAAAACGAGAAAACAACAGAACTGTCTATAAATTTCCACATAGGATACTACTTAATGATATCACAGTATCCGGAAACAGTCTGATTCATAGCTCCAAGGTGAAGTTGTATTCCGGCTTGGAGACAGGCAACTACTACACCCTTAATGAAGTCTTAGAAGCGACTCAGAAATGTTACAATACCCAATATTTTGTCTGGGTTTACCCTAAGCTTACTTACCACGATGGGGGATATTCGGTAGAGATTGCGACAAAAGAACGAAGCCGGAGCTATCTAGGGATTGACGCTACTTACAACTCTACACATGACCTCGTTGCCAGGTTTACAGTAACCATGAATAATGTAGTTCAGAAAAACTCCAAACTCATTAATACTCTTCAGCTTGGAGGGGTTAATTCTTACATTATTGATTATGTTAAGAACTTCGGTAATCTCTATGGTTCTTACTATCATGTCTTTCCTTTGATAGAAGAATCCAGGTTATATAATTACAATTTTGAAGGCAGAAAGAGTAATAGAATTAAGAAATTAGAGTATGGGTTAAGTCTTGGAATAGGTTTTTTTCTCAAAGATATCTTAGTTTCCGAAGGATTCATTTATGCTTCTCACTATAATCTCTATCAAGATGTAGCCGAGTTAGAGCTTCCTCAAGAGAAGTTTAAATCAATAGGGGCAGGGTTTAAAGTCTATCATGAAAGCGTTGATGATCTCTATTTTCCTGGTAGAGGCAGCAGAATGATGGTAAAATATCAACATGGGTGGGACGAACCTTATTCTGATGAAGGCTTTGAAAAGATCTATGTTGATCTCTTTAAAGCTTTTAAGATAAATAATAACTTCTCTTTACAAGTGGGAGTTGAAGGCGGCGTACTTAAAAATAGCAAATTGGGGATTCTCTTTTGTCCTTTCCAGATGGGAGGAATCGACTCCTTCTCCGGTTTAGATGAACATAGTCTCAATTCCGAAGCTTTCCAAATTAATCGCATTGGTCTCTTATATAACTACAAGAATCGCTACTTTGTAAACATAAGTACGCAATTCCTCTATGAAGGAAGCCTGAAAGTAGAAGGAGGTTTTGAGTCCTTCGACAGAATCTATGATGTTACTTTGGGTTATAAAACTCCCTTAGGACCGCTGCGTCTGGCAGTAGCTTCTGACTTTAATAAAACAACAAACTACTTCTTGTCCTTTGGCTTTACGAAAGACATGTTCAAATTTTCAAGAAACTAAGGAGCTTAAAATGATTCCTGTAATTGACTTGCACGCTGATACTTACATGAAAAAACATATCTTCAACACTTTGCCTTGGATTAGAAAAGCTTACTTTAAATTACCTTCCCAACCGGGAAAAGAGGTTCATTATTCAGAGGATATTACTAAAGAAACTATTGTTAAGGGTAATGTCAGGCTACAAACTCAATCTCTGTTTATTGGTGATTTGGGAGAGACTAATCCACTTCATAACGGGCTAAAAATGCTTGCCAATATTAAGCAAGATATTAAGCAAGATATTGATTTGTACCAATATTATTCGTATGAAGATTATGCTTTTAATGCTGATAAATATGGCACTTTAATCTCTATTGAAGGACTGGAACTTCTCAATAACGATTTGGATTTATTATATATATTTGCCGAATTAGGGGTGAGAATAGTCGCTCCTACCTGGAATAGAGGACTCCCTTATGTGGGTTCGGCTGCTCAACCCTATGGGATTCTGAAGCTTGGTGAAAAGCTGGCTAAGATAATCAATGAACTTAATCTCATCTTTGATATGTCTCACATTTCCGATGAAGGATTCTGGGATTACATGAACATCTTACAGGCTCCCGTTATAGCTTCTCATTCCAACTACCAAAAAGTTGTTCCTCATGAAAGAAATCTCACGGCTGAGATGATTAGAGAAATAGATGCCAGAGATGGAGTTATGGGCTTGAATTTCTATCCCGGCTTTATGGAAACAGCTTCTCCTACTAAGGTTTTTGAGGATTATCCTACGGGGTATTCAGTAATTTATAACATGTTAGATATTATTATCTCCGAATTTGGCGATAATGTTGTTGCCTTTGGTTCTGATTTTGACGGCATTGCTCAATTCTTAGAAGGGGTTACGAATCCAGGATTCTATCAAGATTTTGCTAAATTCTTACAAGCAAGAAAGGTTTCTCTGACTACTATTGAGAAGTTATTCTATAAGAATGCCTTACGTGTTTTAAAGATGGTGTAAGGCTATTCTAATGCAAAATAGATGCAACTGGTGCTTAGGAGACCCAATTTATCTGGAATACCATGATAAAGAGTGGGGGAGACCACTTTACGATGATCAAAAGCTCTTTGAGTTTTTAGTTCTGGAGAGTATGCAAGCCGGACTCAGCTGGCTCACTATTTTAAAGAAACGCGCGAACTTTAGAAAAGCTTTTGATAACTTCAATATCTCTAAAGTAGCAAGTTATGATGAAGCTAAAGTGGAAGCATTGCTTCAAGATAGCTCTATAATTAGAAACAAACTTAAGCTTAAAGCAGCTATTAATAACGCCAGGCAAGTCTTAATAATTCAGCAAGAATATGGTTCCTTCTCTGCTTATCTCTGGTCATTTGTGGATAACCAACCCATTATCAATAGCTTTCATGACTTAAAAGTGGTTCCTGCTAATACAGAACTATCAGATTTTATCTCAAAAAAGATGAAGAAACAGGGGTTTAAATTCATTGGAACAACTATCATTTACTCTTTTATGCAAGCTGTGGGAATGGTTAACGATCATGTTACAACCTGCTTTAGACATAGTGAATTAAGTCCATCTAAGAAGTAGTCTGCGTTTTTACTCTTGACTATTAATCTACAAATTATAATTTAATCTAAAATCAATAGAGGAAGCAAAATAATGTATAATAATATAAAGCAAAGTGATAAATTCTTTCTTATAGCAGGTCCCTGTGTGATTGAATCTGAAGATATCATGTATAGAATTGCAGAAGAATTGGTACGGGTTACTTCTGACTTAGGGATACCTTTTATCTTTAAAGCTTCATATAAAAAAGCCAATAGGACATCCATAGACTCTTACAGTGGAGCCGGATTAGAAGAAGGCTTAGCAGTGTTAGCTAAGATTAAACAAGAGTTTTCTGTACCTATTATAACCGATATTCATGAATCATGGGAAGCTAAAGTCGTGGCAGAAGTGGCAGATATACTACAGATCCCTGCTTTTTTATCGCGCCAAACTGACCTTTTAGTGGAAGCAGGCAAAACAGGCAAGATAGTGAATATCAAAAAAGCCCAATTTATGGCTGGTGAAGATGTGCTTAATGCTGCCGAGAAAGTTGTTTCTACAGGCAATGATCAGGTTATGCTGACTGAGCGTGGAAGCTCTTTTGGCTATCATAATTTAGTGGTAGATTTTAGAAACTTCGCTATTATGCAAGAATCAGGTTATCCTATAGTTTATGATGTAACTCACTCTCTGCAACAACCTTCTATCGGAAAAATATCAGGTGGAACTCCGCACTATGTGCCGATGATGGCAAAAGCTGCTTTAGCAACAGGTATGGTGGATGGGTTATTCTTAGAAACACACCCCGAGCCAAGTAAAGGGCTTAGTGATGCTAAATCTATGTTTGAATTAGGAAAAATGAGAAAATTATTAACAGAATGTTTAAGGATTTGGGATGCAAGATAAGATTAAAAAGATAAAATTACTCTGTTTTGATTGTGACGGTGTATTAAGTGATGGAAGAATTATATATATTCAAACTGCTGATAATCAAGTGTTTGAACAGAAGAACTTCTCTGCTAAAGATGGTATGGGTTTAATGATGGCAAACAGAGCAGGACTAATAAGTGCTGTGATTACCGGAAGAACCTCACTAGTTTTAGCTCAACGCTGTAAAGATTTGAGAATTGAACATCTCTACCAGAATATCGACAACAAAGCCAAGAAGATGGAAGAACTCTTAGCAGAACTACAGCTTTCGTGGGAAAATGTAGCCTATATGGGTGATGATTGGAATGATTTCCCTATTTTTAGAAGAGCCGGATTTGCCGGAGCCCCCTCTGATGGCGACGATGCAATTAAGCCTTTCGTGGATTATGTAACTAAGAAGAAAGGCGGCAAAGGTGCTGTTCGCGAGTTTATTGACCTAATTCTAAAAGAACAAGGATTATATGAAAAGTCTGTTGAAAAGTTTAATTTCTAAGCTATTCTTAGTTTCTCTCATCTTGTTTATAGGTTGCGAAACTTCATCTAAGCTCCCTGAAATAGATATGGATAAGACTGCTCCGGATGAGAACAGTAAGATTGTGGAGATGAAGAAATACGCCGGTGATAAGTTAGAATATATGCTGAAAGCTAGAAATATCACCAGATTCTATGAACAGAGAAAGACCATTGCTGATTCTGTCTATATCATTACGATAGAAGAAGATACAGGTGTTGTTTCCACTGTTGTCTGTGATACTACTATTATTGACGATAACTCCAATGTTATTAAAGGGATAGGCAATGTTGTCTTCCTATATGGTGATTTAAGAAGGATTGAAACTGATTTAGCCTTATGGGATAGAACTAACGATAAGATTATCTGTCCGGGGGTGGTTGATTACTGGGATGACACTACTTATTTGCGTGGTTCCAACTTAGTAACTAACTCAAAACTTGAGATGACCAAAATGGAAAAAGTGTCAGGAAAAGGAGTAGCTGATGAAAAGAACTTTAGCGGTTTTAATAATCGCACTAAGCGTAGTAATACTCCTAAGTAATGATCTTTTAGAAGATAAAAGCTATAGAATTATCAATGCGGATAAAGTTGTTTTAAATAAGAGTGGAGAGAAGTATATTCTCAATATGAATGGCAATGTGAATTTCTTCTACGGACAGATTGAGTTCTTCTGTGATAAAGGTACGATTGTAGAGTTAACAGAGACTGCTAAGCTCTTCGGAAATGTAGTAGTTAAGAAGGACACACTGAGTATTCATTCTGATTATGCCTTTTATGATAACCTTCAGGAAACAGTTTTCTTTAGTGGTAAAGTCATTGCCTATGAGTATGGTAGCCATAATGAATTAAAACGTGAGTTTCAAGCAGATACTCTAACTTATAATCGTAAATTAGAACAAATAGAGGCGATTCATAAAGTTGTTGCCAATGAATATAAAGAGAATATCACGGCGAATGCCG
>Ga0265294_10004750_pt1 | contig 16829 bp, 11 predicted proteins | sample MunlanPumphouse3_FD_192504 | JGI IMG/M metagenome (GOLD analysis project Ga0265294, IMG submission 192504) | Groundwater microbial communities from a municipal landfill in Southern Ontario, Canada - Pumphouse #3 | ecosystem: Environmental > Aquatic > Deep subsurface > Groundwater | place...
CCCACTCTTCACCCTCTGTGTTTTAACGGGTGCCGATCCTGATATCATCGGCTGATCATCGGGTGCTCACTGGAATGCTACGCCTTTATATCGGCTTCGGCACAGCTTTAGACATAAAGGGAAGATAGCTCAACCAACAGACGGAGCGGGGCACGCGGCAGGATAATCCCTCATATATGGAACAAATAATGCATAAATTTGTGATAGTAAATACTTTTCATTGGGAGCTTACCGTGAGAAAGACATACATATTCCTGATTCTATTGGCATCCTGTACGCTGCTTGTTGCCAATCCCCGCGCTATGGTGGAGAAATATCGGCACTCAAAGCCATATTTCCCGCAAGAGCGTTTCTACGCCGTAAGGGCCGATAGTGCCACGGGATTCGACGTGCAGAAATACACCATCGACATCAGCATCAGTCAGAACCCCAATACCATAGAAGGCAGTGTGATCGCCGAAGTGCTAGCAGAAGATGCATTGACCCAGATCACCTATGAGCTCGAGGGTTTGAACGTGAGTTTGGTAAAAGTAAACGGCGAAAACGCAAACTTCAGCCATCAAGAGGGATTACTTACGATTCCGTTGTCCGTGCAAGCCGGAGAAATCTTCAATACTCAGGTTTTTTACGGCGGCAGCCCCATACTATCCGGGGCCCCTTACAATGTGGGTATGATCTTCCGTACAAATGGAATCTTCACAGTCTCCGATCCCGACGCCGCTCGCTATTGGTGGCCATGTTATGACCATCCCTGGGATAAGGCATTGGTGGATTTGATCGTAAGAACCAGATCAGATTGGAAAGTGGCGGCAAACGGACTGCGCGAAAGCATTATTGATAATGGCGATGGCAGCTCCACAACCATCTGGCGCGGGTATCATCCCATGACCACATATCTGGCCTGTGTTACTGCGGGAAATTATGAGGAGATCCAGCAAAGTGCCATGCAAGGAGAACTGCCCATAGTAAATTTCGTAAGCCCGGCTCAGTACAATAACGCATTGTCCGATCTTGCCAATTTACCGGATATGATCGACTACTTTTCCGGTCTTTTTGGCGACTATCCCTTTGAAAAATATGGCAATGCCACTGTGAATATGAGTACTTTTTCTGCCATGGAACATCAGACTATGACTACTTTGGGCAATTTCATCATCGATGGAGCCGGCAGCTATGAGATAATAATCGCCCACGAACTGGCACATCAGTGGTATGGGAATGCCGTTAGCTTTCTGGATTTTAATGATGTGTGGCTATCAGAGGGTTTTGCCACCTATTCTGAGCACTTGTGGACCCACAGGCAGGAAGGCTGGCAAGCCGCTTGCGATTATGTTCTGAGCAATTATCACAACTACTATATCAATTGGGAAGCCAACAATGGCCCGGGGACTATCTACAACCCGGATTTTGCCAATTACTTCGCTCCCACTTCCTACGAAAAAGCGGCAAGTGTGTTGCATATGCTGCGCCTGAAGCTGGGTAATGAGGACTTTGTTCAGCTATTACAAACATATTTTGAAAACTATAAACACGGCAATGCAGTTACAGCCGATTTCAAGAACCTGGCACAAAGCATCAGCGGAGAAAACCTGGACCAGTTCTTTGATCAATGGATATTTGGCAGCGGTATTCCCAGTGTGCAGTACAGCACCTTTTACAAACCTGATACACAAGAGCTAAAAATACTTGCCACCAGCAGTTCACCTACTACCACGCAGTTCGAATTGGATATTCCCTTTCTGCTGCAGAGCGCTTCCGGCTCGGATTCACTCCTGGTCCTTGCCGGCCCTCAGGGGCATACAAATATGTATCAAAACTTCGCAGAGCCCCTTGAGGTAAGCGCTAACCACAACCACTGGACTCTTTTAAGAAACATAGAGAACCTGGTTCCCAATCTACATACATGTCTGGCAGCCTCCGGCGAAGTGCATCTGGGATGGGACGCCTTTAGCTACGCAGTATCCTATGATGTGTATCGCTGCGTTTTGGGCACCGGAAACTGGAGCAAGGTAAATCAAAACCCCATTGAGGACTTGAGCTATATCGACAATCAGGCAGATAATCAGCAGCAATATGAATATGCGATCAAAGCCATTGACGCGGAAGGATTTGCCAGTATGTTTTCCCAGATTTGCCTCGCGAATCCTGTGCACTTCAGCTTTGCAAATGATCTCTTGATCATAGATGAAACTTGGGATGGCAACGGAGCCATCATCAGCCCCGACGACGCCATGGTGGATGATTATTACGCAAACGCGCTGAACCCGCTGGAGTTCCACACTTGGGATTTTGCCGCACAAGGCCTTCCTGATCTGCAGACGATGGGTTCTTACAAAGTAGTATTGTGGCACGACGACGAGATGGCAATGCCCCAGATATCCGGCGCGGAAGATCTATTGAGTGCATATATGATGGGTGGCGGCAAATTGATCATCGGCGGCTGGAAGACAGCCAGTGCTATCGGCGAAGCCTTTTGGCAACGTTTTGTGCCATCGATTGAGCTGTACTTTGATAATCCCGCTTGCCTGATAAGCGCCGAAAGCGATGAATATCCTTCTCTGGAAGTGGATCCCGCAAAAATGGCGCCTGTGTGGAATGGGATGTTGCCCATGGTATATTCGTTTGAGGGAGATTTCGTAGAAATGTATAGTGGCACTTTTGCCCCTGACAGCCAGGGAATAGACAAGAGCATAGCTTTTAAGCAAGATAATCTCATCTACTTTGGATTTCCGCTCTATTTCATGCAAGAGGATGGGGTGCGAGCTTTGTTGCAAGCCTTGATCCTGGAATTGCTGGGCACATCCACTGAAGACCAGATAGCAAAGCCTATGCCGATGACCTTGAAAGCATATCCAAATCCCTTTAACCCACATACCGAGATAGCTTTTGTACTGCCCCGGGCGATGAATATCGAGCTTTGTCTCTACAATCTGCGGGGCCAAAAGCTGGCGACTCTGGCGCAAGGTGAATATCCCGAAGGCACCAACCGCATCAGTTTTGATGGCACAGGACTCTCGAGTGCTGTGTATCTGCTAAGAATACAAACCGCAGGAAATAGCATAAGCAAACGTATTACTTTAATGAAATGATGCCATGCCGGGAGATCAACATCGGCCAAGCTGATTTTTAGTTGACTATATTCTGCCATGGGAAAAATGGGCGAATACTATATTTTATTGATTAAGGTGGATATTTTGAAGAAAATTCTATTTATACTAATCGGATTGATGATGATGGTCGGTTTGAATGCTCAGGTGGGCCTCTTTGAACTTGCTTATGATATGACATTGGAAGAAGCAGATGGCATACTGGCGCTGATGGGCTTTCTCCCGGAAGAAAGCGAGGAAGATGCGGTGAAATACTACAGCGACCTCAATCAGTTTGTCTCGGCTATTCTGGTGTTTGTAGAGCCCAATACCAAACGCGTGGCGGGATGGTTTGTGAAATACAACTCCGAAAATGGAGAAGATAACGACCACCTGACCATCAGCCGTATAGCCCAAATGCATGGGAAAACCAACCACTTTGACGAAGAAACCCAGCAACTGATCTGGTTTTTGACCGATAGCCGCACTCTGCATGTAATGTATGCCGCCGATGGCAGTCTCACCGCGCTGTATTATAACTCTTTATTTCCCGAGCTTTTTACCATGCGGGAAAAACCGGGAGATGAGATCAAGGAAGACATCATCCCCGAAAGTCTGCAAAAAAAGTAAAACGGCACAGGACAGCATTATATATGAAAAGCCCGACAGTTGATTGTCGGGCTTTCATTTTTATAGTAGCAGATATCCCGGAACAATAATCCTGTGCGGTTAAGCGGGAACTGCGGGGTTCAAATGCTGCCGCATCATCTCCCGTATCTTTTCCTTTTGGATTTCGAACTCTGCCATTTGTTCCTTATTCAAGCGCTCCGCACCCACCATCCTCAGTTGACTGGGATTGATATAGCGTCCGCTACTCATCAAACCAAAATGCAGATGCGCACCGGTGGATCTTCCGGTGGAGCCCACACGGCCGATGATCTGGCCCCGCTTTACCGTCTGTCCGCTACGCACGCTGTAAGAATTGAGATGAGCGTAAAGCGTGATCATTCCGCTGGGGTGCTTGATGCGCACTTCATTACCATAACCTCCGTTGTATCGGGCAGACGTAACCGTACCATTTGCCACAGCGTAAACGGGAGTACCTCTGCGCGCACGATAGTCTACACCTTGATGGTTTGCCCATCTACCCGTGAAGGGATCCAGACGTTTGCCGAAAGATGAGCTTACATGAACGCTGGCTAGAGGATAGCCCACTCCGCTGGCATTGTTGCTTTTGCCATCTTTGTTGTAGAGTCCGTTGAGAACAGATTTTTCGTCGTCCTGTTCATAGCGAAAGAGTTCATGGGAGCCGGTTCGTTTCCCCTCATAATTCACAAAGAGGATTTTAGCGCGAGGCAAAGGCTTGCCCTCGAATACGCGCTCTTCGATAAAAACTTGAAATGTATCTCCCTTGCGGGCATCGCGTTGAAAATCGATCTCGCCTTCCAAGCCGTTGTTGATGTTCTGTTTGTCCATGGGAGACAGGCCCATCGAAAGTAAGGCCGCGTCCAGGGTGCTCTCCAGATTCCCCTGAATCATGCGTAAACGTTTTTGAACCGGTAATGCCTCCATGGTGTATAGCAGGGAATCTCCCCGGGCCTCAAAGTGATGCCGGATAGTGGGTTCTTGCACAAACATCATCCTGTCAATCTTGTCGCCCTCTTCGTTCAGAATCACGCGGAGAGTGTCTCCGGGCTGGATGGTGGTAACGTCTATAAAATCACCAAATCTATATGAAATCATGCCGATTTCCGTGCCGGGAAGTTCCAATTTTGCCAATACAGAAAAGATCGAGCCTCCGGCAGGGATAGTCTGAGTAATCCAGGGATCCACTACCGGTTCCGGGTTCTCTGCTGCATCAACATTGCTGGAAGAGGAAATGTTGAACAGGGATGAAAGGCTAAATATCGCCAGCAGCAGCAGGACAAGTGTCAAGAGTATGTGTTTTCCAAAACTCATATAGTAGATACTCCTTTGTGATTGGGATTGGTTCCCTCGTAGGGATGGTAGTGGATGTGTACCTTGCGCAGGCCGTTATCAAAATGTTCCATGAGGCGTTCTTCCACGGTATTGGAGATACTGTGGCCTTCATCGATGGAGATATCGCCGGCCACACTGATCGTCATGCTGATGGTGTAATATGGGCCAAAACGGTGCAAACCAAGATCATCTATGCCTTTCACGCCCTCCACCAGCAGCGTTACATCACGCAATTCCCTGCCAAATTCATCGTCCGGTACGTGATCCATCAACTCTGTGGATGAATCCATGATGATCTCCACTCCTGTCTTGATGATGTAGACAGCTACTATCGCCCCTGCGGCAGGATCCATCCAGAAGTAGCCCAGTCTTCCCAGAACTACACCTATGATGACCGCCACAGAAGCCATGATGTCGTTCAAATGATCATTGGCCAAAGCCCGCAGGGTCGGGTTGTGCGTCTTTCCGGCAGTTCCACGGGTGTAGAAATACAGGCCCAGCTTGATCACAAAAGTTGCAAGCGCTATAGACAAGGCCCAGATGGAGGCAGATCTTCCCGTCTCTACGCCGATGATGAGTTCATAGACCTTATTTACGCTTTCCCAAAAAATGGTGATTCCGGTGGTGAGAATGAACGCTCCCACTACTATGGCGGAGATGGATTCCAGTTGCCTGTGACCAAAGGGATGCTCCTTATCCGCGGGTTTCCGGGCTTGCTTCATAAAGATCTTCACAGCTATGTAGTACACTACGTCCGAAGTGGAATTGATGCCATCAGCCAACACTGCCGGACTGTGCCCCAATATGCCGATGCTGGTCTTTAGAGCAGCCAGCACGATGTTGCTGAACAATCCCAAGTTCACGGTTAGAGAAGTTAAAAAGTCACGATCCCGTGTCATCTATATCTCCATAATATCATAAAATGTCTCTTGGGGAAATGCGGTGCGAATATCTTCTCGAAAGCGATCCGCAGAGATGGGATCTCGGCCGGTGGCAGTGGAATTGAGCGCAAAAGCTGCCAGCTTGAAAGGAATCAGGCAATTGAGCTTTGTGTGCTTTTGCAGTTTCTTCAAATTGCCAATGTTTAGCTTCATGCATTCCGGATGGCGCAAGATCAGCTGAAAATCCGGTCTCGCCATAGCTCTGCTCAGTTTTTCATACAGGAAATCAGTAAAGGATGTGGGCACAAACAATGCCCGAGGATTTTTGTCCAATAGCTCCAAAACCTTTTTCTCGTTGTTGATCAGGCTGGCGATGCCGGTATCTTGCCAGCGTTCTCCGGCTTGGACCAGGATAGTCCGGCTTTGTTTTAGCCTTTTATAGCGGTAGCCGCTGAGTTTTACTACCGGAATATCCCGCAAGATAATCAAGCGGAGGATTTCGCCGATGATCTGCTCCGGGCTGCCAAAGCTGGCTCCGATGGCCAGTATCAACGCGTCGATGCTATCGTCCAAGGCGATTGACTTACGATCCAGAGAACCGTCCACAAACACCTTTTTTGCCCCAAGCCTGTGCATCACATCGATCATCTCTCGCTGATATCGAAGAGCGGAAGGGCCGGTGATCTGAGTATCCAGGTCTGCTTCAGCTTTGGCCAGATATAGCTTCCGTCCGGAATACCGGGATGAATGCAATACGCTTACCGAGCTTCCGTGGAGCGACAGCGTGTCTGCGTCGCAACAGAACATATCTCCCCTGTACAGATGTACCTGAGGTTTGGGAGTCTTAAACACCCTGTCTTCGCTTTCCCCATCTATCCCGGTGCTCATTACAGCCCGACTGAGCCGGGGAAAATCTTTTAAGATGGAGTTTAACAGCGAGGTCTTGCCCGCATTTTTACTGATTCCCACCAAGGCTATGTTCTTTATAGCCCCGGTGGAAATCAATTTCTTCATATCAGCCTGTTTGGATTAGTGTTTGCGGCGTTGATTACGTCTGGTCTCGGCAGGGCCGATCGACACATGCTTTCCTTTCAGCAAGCTCATCACGCCTTCACTGCTTTCTCTTTCACGCGGGCACAAATCACGGTAATTCGCGTCTTCCAAGGCTTCAAAACCGGGTTCGGTATAGCTGGTTATAAAGCCTTCATAGTTTCTCAAGATCACTCGGCCCGGCATCTGTGAAATGATGTAGTTTGGCATTACGGGGATCTTGCCTCCGCCACCTGGAGCATCCACTACAAAAGTGGGTACGCACAATCCGCTGGTGTGACCACGCAGGGATTCTATGATTTCGATACCGCGGGATATCGGAGTGCGGAAATGACTGATCCCTTCAGAGAGATCGCACTGATAGATGTAATAGGGTCTCACCCGGTTGCGAACCAGCTTGTGAACCAAGGCTTTCATCACATCCACATGGTCGTTGATGCCTTTCAAGAGTACAGATTGATTGCCCAGGGGCAAACCTGCTTCTGCGAGACGTGCCAGCGCTTTTGCTGCTGTTTCACTGATCTCTTGAGGATGGTTATAATGAGTATTCACCCATACAAAGGGATATTTCTTCAATACCGCCAAAAGTGAATCAGTGATACGCTGAGGCAACACAACCGGGGTTCTGGTGCCCAATCTCACTATGTCCACATGGTCAATCCGGCTCAGTTTGCCCAGGATGTTGTCCAAGCGTTCATCCCCCAAAGTAAGGGGATCGCCGCCAGAAAGGATCACATCGCGGATTTCCTTGTGCTCACGGATATATTCAATGGCTTTATCCACATTCTCCGCGGGCATGGGGGCATCGTGTTCCCCGGCCTTTCTGCGGCGAGTGCAGTGACGGCAATACATAGCGCATTGATCTGTGAGGAGCAAGAGAACGCGATCAGGATAGCGGTGAGTCATCCCCGGTACCGGTGCATCCGCATCTTCATGCAAAGGGTCTGCCATGTCGGAGCTGGACAATTCGCTTTCATAAACACGGGGAATGGCCTGCATCCTGACGGGATCATTGGGATTACTGTGATCGATCAGAGACAGGTAATATGGGGTGATAGCCATGCGGAATGAAAACTCCTGCTTGGCAAAAAGTGCTTCTTCCTCCGGAAGCAAGGTGATGTATTTACGCAGCTCAGTCGCATCTGTAATGCGATTTTTCAGCTGCCAGTGCCAATCATTCCACTGTGCTTCAGTGGCGATTGAACGAATATCTATGATGCTCATTATTGCTCCTGTCCTAATCTGTATAACGTTCTTTAAAAAGTTTCATTAGTACGGGGTTTCTGCGCAATAGATCCAGGGAAATCATCGCGTGATTTCGAGCGTAGCCATTGCCCAGGATCATATCCACATCCGCTCCGATACCCTCTGCACCCAAAGCGGCTTTGGTGAATGAAGTGGCCATCGAGAAGAAATATACCAGGCCTCTATCCCGGGCTGCCATGATGGTGGGAAGTTCGGTATCTTCGATGTTTACCACGTTTATCACCACATCAGCCATTTTTCCGTCGGTGAGACGGGAGACTTCTTTCTGGATAGTGATCGCGTCTGTGGCATTGGCGATGATCACTTCATGACAGCCGGTGTCCTTGCAAGTGGGTATGTAATCCGGATTGCGAACCACACCGATCACCTTACCGGACACTCCGGCCCGTTCCCGTGCCACAGCATTACACAGAATTCCGCTCTTACCATTGGCACCGATGATCACCACATTGTCGCCGGCTTTTACCAGGCGCTCCACCTGAGCGGGCGCACCGGCCACGTCCAGTACCGAGAGCGCGAGGTTTTCGTCCATGTCGTCCGGAAGCTTGGCATAGATGCCACTGCTGAAAAGGATGGCTTGACCATCGATTTCCACTTGATCCTTGTCCAGCAACACTCTCTTCACTGCATTGATCTTCAGGGGAGTAAGAGAGAGAGATACCAAGCTGGCAATCTTGTCTCCCACCTTGATCTTATCTTTCATCTCAAAATTCGGGCCAATCTCAGAAACTCTGCCGATCAGCATTCCGCCGCTGCCGGTATCTTCGTTTTTGTGTTTACCGGTACGATTTGTGAGATCAACAGCGTGATCAGCGAAGGCATTTTCCATGTCAGTATGGCCTTGGACTTGCAGTTTATTCTTGATCTGATGAAAAGAAGCGCTGTCCACATTCAGTCTGATAACGTCGACTTTCAGTTCGTTGTCCCAAATCTCGTTCATATCGTTATTCAGAACGCGGGCAGGCTGAGGCAATACACCCTTGGGTTCGATTACACGATGGGTTCCATAGCGGCATCCGCCAGTTTTCATAATTCCTCCACAGGATCTAATCTATTATTTTATATAAACTTATCTTAGTCTTTCCAGTATTTTGGAAATGCAGATTGTGTCAATAATAAATCCGCAAAGCAGATAAGGATTCATGATCCTGCGGCCTGCGATGTCAGCTACTGGTGGAGACGATTCAGCGCGCTTGATGCTCTGAGTGCGAAAGATCCTTACTATGAGGCCAGAGCTTCCTTTATGGCCTTGATCAGTTCCGGATCCGAGGGCTCCACTCTGGAACCAAAGCGCCCGATAAGCCTGCCATCTTTGGAGATCAGGAATTTATTGAAGTTCCAGGTAACCTTGCCGGCATATTCCGGATTTTCCGTCTTTGAGGTGAGCCAATCGAACAGGGGATGGATATTTTTGCCCCGCACGGAGAGCTTGGCAAAAAGCGGAAAGCTCACCCCAAAATTCAAGCGGCAAAACTGCGCTATTGTATCGTTTTCCCCCGGTTCTTGATTCATGAAGTTGTTGGCGGGAAAGCCAAGTACCGCAAAGCCTTGTTCTTTGTAATCGTCATAAAGCTTTTGCAGACCTTCATATTGCTTTGTAAAGCCGCATTTGCTGGCCGTATTTACGATCAGCAGCACCTTACCCTCATAATCACTCAGTTTTTGAACCGTAGCGTCGATCAGCTGCGGCTCAAAGTCGTATATATTCTTCGCGTATGCCATCTGTACTGCTCCTGTTAAGCTTAAAATCAGTAAGATAAGTAAATACCTTTTACTTGATCTGCTGGTCATTTTTGCTCCGCTGATTTTTAATGGTCTTATAATAAAGTAGGCAATTATTTGCCGTTGGCAAACATGCCTTAATGATGTGCTGTCACCGGCGCTATCCCAAAACCTAAACATCTGATGCCATAAAATTCTGCTTGACCTCATTGGCAGATTTTTATATACTGATTTAATAAATAATAACTGGAGGAAGGGATACATGAGCGCGAAAAAAGAAGTATTGATCGTTGGGGCGGGACCGGGCGGGCTTACCGCCGGGATGCTGTTGCAACACAACGGATACAACGTCAGCATCCTGGAAAAAGCAGACCGCGTAGGTGGCCGAAATGCCCGCATAGACTTGGGGAATTTCAAATTTGATACCGGGCCCACTTTTTTGATGATGAAATTCATCCTGGACGAGATGTTTGATGCGGTTGGCCGCAGAACTGAGGATTATCTGAAGACCTTCAAGCTAGATCCCATGTACAAGCTTTATTTCCCGGAGTTTAGCCTGAATATCCGCACCGATCTCAGAGACATGAAAAATGATATTGCCAAGCTGTTCCCGGGCGAAGAGGATGGCATAGACAAGTTTTTGGAAGTGGAAGAAAAGCGATACAAAAAGCTGCTTCCCTGTCTGAAAATCCCCTACTCAAAACCCCAAAGCATGGTTTCCAAACATCTGTTGGGTGCGCTGCCCATATTGTCTTTGGGTAAATCCCTCTATGGCGTTTTGGGAGATTACTTCAAAAGCGAAAAGCTGCGATTGAGCTTCACTTTCCAATCCAAATATCTGGGTATGTCGCCATGGGATTGCCCGGGAGCGTTCACCATCATACCTCATGTAGAGCACAGAGAAGGCATCTACCACGTGATGGGAGGTCTATCCAAAATCTCTGAAGCGATGGCCAAAGTAGTGAAAGAAGATGGCGGCAAGATCGAGCTCAACTGTCCCGTAAAACAGCTGATTCTGGACGGCAAAAAAGTGATAGGTCTGCTTTTGGAAGATGGCCGCAAACTCTTTGCCGACGCGGTGTTCTTGAATTCGGACTTTGCCCATACCATGCACAATCTGGTTCCCGAAGGAAGCCTGAAAAAGTATTCTCGTTCCAAGCTAAAAACCATGAAATATTCATGTTCGACCTTCATGCTATATCTGGGTATCAACAAAAAGGTGGATCTTCCGCATCACAACATTCGTTTTAGCCCCACATACAAAGAGAATGTAAGCGACATCTTCGCTCGTAAAGTACTGCATCAGGATACAGCCTTTTACCTGCACAACCCCTCCGCGATCGATCCGAGCCTGGCTCCCGAAGGAAAGTCATCGATTTATATACTGGTTCCGGTGGCAAACAACAAGAGCGGAATCAATTGGGAGCGTGACAAGAAAGCTTTTAGAGATCAGGTTTTGAAGCTGGTGGCTCAGACCCTACCCGAACTGGAAGATATAGAGGACTGCATCGAAGAAGAACTTATTATCACACCGCAAAACTGGCAAAACGATTATAACGTGTACATGGGAGCTACTTTCAATCTCGCTCACAGCCTGGATCAGATGCTGTATCTGAGACCTCGCAACAAGTTTGAGGAGCTGGGGAATTGCTATCTTGTGGGCGGCGGCACACATCCCGGATCCGGATTGCCCACTATATATGAATCAGCCCGCATCAGCGTTAATCTCTTGACCGGCATGAATATATGATATCGGTACCACTTCATCTCGAGCGGAATCAATGCGGCAAGAGAATTTGAGACTGAGCGGATGCTCGTCTGGCACCGACGACAAAAACACTTATAATATACTTGAAAGATAGCTTTCAGGGAGAAGATTATGACAGAAAAAAATGGCAAATCGCGAGTTAAATACTACATAGTAGCGGCTTTAATAATAATCATAGTAGCTCTGATATTGGTGATACCGCGCTGGAACGCCTATCAGACGCAGAAGCGGGCCGAAGAGGTTCGCGCTGCTGTGGAGGCCCTGCATTCGTATGTGGACAATTTCTGGCAGACGCAGGGAAGTGCCGGAGGCTTTGATCTCGACGCAGCCCTGGTAGAGATCGGTTTAAAGAGCAAAGTGATTGAGAATTGGAACTTTGCCATAGCTTGGAAATCCTCGGAGATTTACACTACTCAGATGGTAGAAAAACTGAAAAACGTGAACGAGAACGAATTCGTATTCGTGGCTCCCTACAAGGTAATCATGGCAACCGCCACCGCCAGGAATCCGGTGGGAGAAGGCAGAAAACTATGGTTTGATGGCGATAACAACAGCTATCACGGTTTTGGCGCGGATGACAAAATTGAGCCAGACTGGGGCAGAATCTTTCCCAATCCTTGATACTAATACGAAAACAGGCTTTTGAGCTCTTCAAGGCTCATCGATTTCAGAATTCCGGTTCCGCCTTCGATGACTTCATTGAAGAGCTCGATTTTATTCTGTTGTAGCGATAGTATTTTCTCTTCCACACTAGCTTTGGTGATCAGCCTGAACACCTGTACCTTCCGGGTCTGTCCTATGCGGTGGGTGCGGTCGATGGCCTGATTTTCCACCATGGGATTCCACCACGGATCATACAGGATCACCGTGTCCGCGGCAGTAAGGTTCAATCCGGTGCCACCGGTCTTCAGGCTAATCAAAAACAGACGGATATCATCATTGCTCTCAAATGCCTTCACCTGCTCCGCACGATCTCTAGTTTTGCCATCCAGATAGCTGTACTTTATCCCCAAATCATCAAAGACCTTGCGGATGATTTGCAACATCTGCACGAACTGGGAAAAGACCAAAATCTTGTGTCCGGCAGAGATCGCGTCTTGTACCAGTTCCACCAGCATCTCCAGTTTTGCCGATAGTTCGGGCACAGGCAGGACATCACTGTTTGCCAGATGCGGATGGTTGCACACCTGACGCAGTTTTGTAAGTGCTGCCAGGATGTGGACATAGCTCATCTCTTCTGGAGCACCGGGCATCAGTTTCTTTTGTACGGTATCCAGGATTTGCAAATACATTTTTTCCTGAATAGGGCTCATCTTGCACCATGAAATCTGTTCCTGCTTATCCGGCAATTCCAATAGAACTTCCTTTTTTACGCGGCGCAGCAGGAAGGGGGAACTGAGCCGATGCAAGGCTTGCCTGGCTTCATGATCGTCTTCTGGCTTCAGATACTTGTCTTTAAAGCTTTTAAGACTGCCCAGATATCCCGGCATCAGGAAATCCATGATGCTCCACAATTCGGTTAGATTGTTTTCGATGGGAGTTCCGGAAAGGGCCAGACGGTAGTTTGAATTCAGTTTCTTGATCGCCTTTGTCCGTTGCGCGGAGACATTCTTGATATTCTGGGCTTCATCCAGGATCAGCCAGTCGAAATGCATTTTTTTCAATTGAGCGGCATCACTGGAGACCATAGAATAACTCATTATGTACAGGCGGATATTGGGATTTTCCAGCAGTTCGATCCGGTTGGTTTTGCTGCCTTCAACAATAGCGTAGGGAATGTTTGTATGGAACTTCTCGATCTCCCCAGCCCAGTTGTAGAGCAGAGTTTTGGGGCAAATCACCAAATTTACGCTTCCTTCCGGGGCCATAGCGATCATGGCGAGAGCCTGAATTGTCTTGCCCAAGCCCATTTCATCTGCCAGTATACCGTTCAAACGATAGTGTTTCAGCATAGACAACCATGCCACCCCTGCCTTCTGATATCCACGCAGAATCGTTTGCAGATATGATGGTAAATCCGGATTGCGCTTTAGTTTGCGCTCGTGAAGATCTTCAGACAGGTTTTCCAGAAAGTCGTCGCCCATGATCTTGAAGGCAGGGTTTTCTTCTCTCAATCGATGATAATAGGGCAGGTTCAGGATGCGTGCCCGATACACGGTATCTGTATCCTGCACGCTGCGAGCCAGAAGTTGATCTACTTCAGCAAAGATTTGAGGATTGCTGATGAAGAAGATTCTGCCATCCAAGGTGTGCAAAAACTCGTCTTTGGATTTGAAATAGCGAGCAAGCTCATCATGACTGAAACGCAGATCTTTGTGGCGATAGCTTACCTCGTAGCTGAACCAATCAATATCCTCCGTTCTTTGCACTTGAATATCGGCCTCCAGATGGATCTTCATAATGAATCTACGGTTCAAGCTATCATCGATTATCAGTTCCCAATCCTCTTCATCGATGCGAAACACCGCCTTTTGCAGAGCGGCAAAATCTTGGTTTCGAAATACTAATTGTGAGTTTTGTTCCAGTTGATTGACTTGAGGAGGAGGCAGCATATCCAGCAAAGCCTGAGCTTTGTCCTGCAGATAGGGAGAGAGATAAAACCACATTTTGTCCTCCGCGTCGCTACCGCGATATGTACTATACACCAATGGCTTACCGTATTTCAACATGCCGATGGGCAATTCATACCTATCTTGATAGACCCAGAAACCGTCGATGAGTATATCTTCTCCCATTTCTTTTACATAGAGCCTGCCTTTGGGGTGGCTATCCATCACGCGGGGCAGTTCGATGTCTTCGCTGAAATCCAGATATATGCCGTGCTCCGCAAGCTCGTTGTGTACCACGCTGCGATAATACACCAGGTCGTTTGGCATGATCTGCATTTCGCGCTTGAATATGGCATTGCTTACTTCTTCCTTGAATGGGAGCCACGTTTTGTGGATTTTGTTGCGAAAAAACAGCCAGGTGGGATAGCCCGAATACCAGGCTGAGAGTTCATCAACCAGCACGGGGGTGAGGGAGTAGTTCTTTTTCCCGGTTTTCTCGATGCGCAAAGCCAAGGGATAAGCCTGAGGCACAAAAGCAAGCTCTTCATCGGTTTCTTTCACAAAGAGACGCCCGGGCATGTGCTCCAGATGCAGCAGCAGATCAGCAAATTGTGTTTTCGGCAGCGACCAATACGAATTCTTCGCACTGTAATGTAATCCGGATTTGGCGATATACTCAAAAAAAGCTAGTTGATAGCTATCGAACACCCGGTAGTTTTCCCTAATATCGTCACTCACCTCCTCGCCATCTTTCATCATCTTCAACAAGCCCGGAACATCCACATCTTCCAAGCCCTGATGGTAGATTCGGATCTTTGAGGTGCCGGGATTGTAGATGCCTTCAAAAAGAAGCTTGAAGCTGTGGGAGTTGCTGATCCAGCGAAGATTCCCCCTCAGACTGTCCGAATCGCAGGTCTGTACCGGTTTTTCTTTTAAAATGTCGTCGGAGATGAAGTTGTAGGCATAGCGCAAGAGAGAAAGATAGTGTCGGCAGCTATCATCTTGAGCGCATTCGGCACATTGGAAGCTGAGGATGCGTTGCTCGCGGGGATCGTATAGCACTTCTACCCAAGCGCTGAAATACTCTCGTTTGTCTCTGGTGGGATAAAAGCGAAAGAGCACATTATCAGATTCATCCAGGGTGTGCCAATACCACAAATCGCCATCTTCAAGCAGAATAATGGCATGATTAAAATACCAGCTGTTGGATCTGTCGTGGTAGTCCTTGCTGAAAAGCCGAGCCATTTTGCATCCTTTTATGTTAATCTGGAATTAAGGACCTCCATGCAGATATTTTGTCAATAGATTTGTTTAGTTATGATCATTTTACTCGTTTTTTAACGGGCAATAATCAAAGCTCTTTTCTACTTAAGTGCTGTTCTGACCGGTCAAAAGAATTACCCCGATCACCTCATCGGACTAAGGCGCTCAGCCGGCATTTTTTTGTTTTTGAACACACAACGTATAAGGCAAATGGCTATGTAAACACTCCGGGGAAGGCGTGATAGCAAAATTGGGGAAAAACCATGCCGGAACACATGAAAGACTCGCCTTATCTCCCATTATCATCGCCTATAGCGTCAAGCTGTGCAATCAATCCTTAGGGCGTGATCCCCATGCGCTAAGCTTTTTTAATTCAAGAAATTAATCCGGCTCAAAAAAGTATTTGACAGATATGAGGCCCCGGCGTTCTTATCTAACAAATTATTGAAAGGAGCTGCCATGAATCAGCCAAATATTCCCAAGGGGACAAAGATCAATGTCGACATAAACGCCTTTCGTATGAAGCCATGGCTTGCTGCGATCTGCAGTCTGTTGCTTGTGGCTTATGTGCTTTATTTTCATCTTCCGGTTCTGAATCTGAAGTTTTTGAGCTGGATTCCAGCCCTTGCTATTGTATTGCTGCCGCTGTGGGGAATCAGCAAACTGCGCAAAGGGCTTACGCTAATCTACGCTGTCATGCTGGTTCTGCTCATTATTTTACCGCTGATTTTCAGCCCACTGTTTGTTAGCAGCAAATACCGAGATTTGATCGGCAAGGTGCAGGAAAGTGATTTTTCCCGGATGGTATCTCCCATCGACATGAGCCGCGTACCCATTATTGATCAGTATTTTGCGGCTTCTTTGGCAGAGAAAAAGCTGGGCGAAGATTTTGCGCTTGGTAGCCGCGTGGTATTGGGCACTCCTACCATCCAGATGGTGGACAGCAAGCTCTATTGGGTGGTTCCACTTTTGCACAGCGGTTTCTTTAAATGGCTGGTAAACACGGATCAAGGCACACCGGGATACATCATGGTATCGGCTACCAACTCCCAAGACATCCGCTTTATCCGTGAAGTGAACGGGAAGGCTTTGAACATCAAGTATCAAAGCAATTCTTTCTTCAATCAGGACCTGAAGCGACATATGTATCTTGCCGGCATCACCGGCGTAGCCATGGCGGGAGATACCTTTGAGATCGACGACAACGGGGAGCCTTACTGGACCATCACTTTATATTCCAAGAAAATCGGCATCCGCGGCAATG
>Ga0265294_10004751_pt1 | contig 16827 bp, 18 predicted proteins | sample MunlanPumphouse3_FD_192504 | JGI IMG/M metagenome (GOLD analysis project Ga0265294, IMG submission 192504) | Groundwater microbial communities from a municipal landfill in Southern Ontario, Canada - Pumphouse #3 | ecosystem: Environmental > Aquatic > Deep subsurface > Groundwater | place...
CATCGGACGGAAAGTTGCGAACGCTGGAAGGCTCGCTGCGCGAGATCGAGCGCAGGGGGTCACCCGAGGACTTGGCGCAGGCGGCGGCGATCTGCGGCCCGGTCCGACTAACGGCTTCTGGCGAGATGCTGACTGGCTCTTCTGCCGGGATGGAAAGTGGAGGCCGGTTGAACCCGGCTTTGAGCAGATGGCTGATGGGGCTGCCCGCAGCTTGGGACGAGTGCGTGCCAGCGACATCGAAAAAATCCAGGAGGAAGTGAATGATTGGGCGATCAGACATCAAGCCGACGCCGGGGAAGCCCTGTGCCGAGTGTGGCTCGATCTTCGAACGCAAGCGCTTTGCGAGCGGGAGATTGGAAGATTTTCAGGCGTTCAGTCGCCGGCGGTACTGCTCTCTTTCCTGCGCCAACTCACAGAGCAAGGGTGGCGATTCTCGGACGCGCTGGCACGCGAGGGCGCAGCAGCACCGCAAATCGTCGTGCGAGTCCTGCGGTTCGACCCGAGCGCTGCACGTACACCACTGCGACGAGAACTGGCGGAACAACCATCCGGCGAACCTTCAGACCCTATGCGAGAGCTGTCATCGATCGTGGCACATTACGCAGAGAAATGCTGGGGTGAAGCCTGCCGGCAGAAAGCCGGCGCTGCCAGCTTTCCACTCACCCGCGACGCTCCCGCCCGAGTGGGACGCCTGCGTGCCTATGGAAACGCGATCAACGCGGAAGCCGCGAAAGTCTTCATTGAAGCCGTGATGGATTGGCTCGGATACGGGGACTTGTGACCATGTTTGAGGCTTTGCTTCTCGACTTCATAGCCAAGCACTACCGCGACGCTGCCCACTCGATCTTCTCCCCGAGTGGGTCGCACATGTGGATGAATTGCCGAGGCTCGCTCATTCCGAATTTGTTTGCGCCGGACAGTGCCAGCTTTGAAGCGGTCGAGGGCACCGTGGCGCACAGCGTCCACGAGGAATGGCTGAAGACTGGCGAGAAGCCGGTCCACATGCTCGGCCGCGTCGAGCGCGTCCAGGAAGGCGACCAGGTCTTCGAGATTGAGATCGACCGTGAAATGCTCAACCACGTTGGGGAATCGGTCGATCGGCTGATCAACCTACCTGGCAAGCATTACGTTGAGAAGAAAGTCTATTTTTCGCGCCTGACGCCGATCCCGGACCAGGGCGGCACGGCCGACTTCTTCGCGTGCCAGCCAGGTAAGCTGATCATCCGCGACTACAAGCATGGCAAAGGCGTGTGGGTCGATGCCGAGAACAACAGTCAGGCGCTCCTGTACGCCCTGGGCGTTTTCTACGAGTGGGACGAGGAATATCACTTCGAAGAAATCGACATCGGCATCCACCAGCCGCGCCTAGATAACTTCTCGTACTGGACAATCGGCCGCAAAGACCTGCTGAAGTTTGCCAAGCGTGTGAAGGTTGCAGCGCATGACGCCTGGCGCCTGAACGCCCCGCTGTCGCCGTCCGAGAAAGCCTGCAAGTTTTGCAAGGTGAAGTCGAACTGCCCGGCCTTTGCGAAGATGGCCGAGGACATCGACGCCGAAGCCTGGTCGGACCTGACCGACCCCATCGAATCCGATCGCGTGTCGGACGTGATCGACATTGTGGATACAGGGCTGTTCGATCCCTCGTTCAAGCATCCGCAGATGCTCGAAACTCGCCACCTGGCGCGATTGCTGCCGTTGCGCTCGATGTTCGAGAACTGGTTCGCGGCCGTCGAGACCGAATTGGAAAGCAGGGCAAACGCTGGCGAGAAGATCGAAGGTCACAAGCTGGTCGAGGCTCGCACTCAGCGTGTCATCGCTGATCAGAAGAAGGCCGTTGCCCGCATGCGCGAGGCCGGCTTCGACGAGTTCGAACTGTATAAACTGAGTTTCATGTCGCCGGCGCAGCTTGAAGAACTGCTGCGCGGTCGCGGCATGAAGAAGAAGGAAGCCGTTGAGTTTCTGGCTGATGTCGTGCGCAAGCCGCGCGGCAAGCCGTGTCTCGTACCGGAGAGCGATCCGCGACCCGAGTACAATCATCCCGACGAGGGCGTCTTTGATGACCTGTAGTCGGCTTTTCCCTTGAACCCCTGACTTTGTGAGGACCTGAAATGGCGAAGTTGCAAATTGTTAAGCAAGTCGAGAATGCGATTCTGTACCAGGATAGCGAAGGTAACCCCTACATCCGCCTAGACAACGTTCGTGCTTCTTACCCGTTCATCGGCACCCCTTCGGAAGACGAATACGACAACGGTGAAGTGTCGAAGAAGTGGCGCATCGTCGCCATGCTGCCGAAGAAGACGCACGGCGAAGCCAAGGAACTGATCGTCGATGTCATCAAGCGCCTGATGGCCGATAACGCCAATGTTCCCAAGGACCGCTGGTTCATCAAGAACGGCGACGAGTCGGACGACGAAAACATGCACGGGCATTGGCTCGTGTCGGCTTCTGACGGCCGCTATCGTCCGAAGGCTCGTGACGAGCATGGGCGTGTCATCGACGACATCGACGAGATCGATGATAAGTTCTACGGCGGCTGCTGGGTGAACATGCTCATTCGCCCCTGGTTCTTCAATGGCAAGTCCAGGAATGTCAAGAAGCCCCTGCCGAAGCGCGTTTGTGCAGGCATCACGTCGGTCATGTTCGTCAGGGACGACAAGCCGTTTGGCGCCGGCCGCGTCGATGATGACGAGGTTTGGGGCACTGGCGACAGTGGTGCCTTCGACAGCGACGACAATGACGACGATCTCTGATTGCCTCTAGGACCGCTATGTGCGGGTTTGCCCGGCAAAAGCTCGTCTTTTGCCGGGCTTTTTTCACCGTGAGGGGGATCATGCGATATTCCGACAAGCGCCCAACTGTTGTCTTCGATATCGAGTGCTACCCGAATTACTTTTTGATTTACTTCCGCAACGTTGAAACGCTGAAAGGGAAGTATTTCGAGGCGTACCCGACGCTCGGCCTCGACCTGGATATCGAGGGCATCCAGAAGATCATTCACAAATACCGCCTCGTCTCGTTTAACGGCAACAGCTATGACGTGCCGATGCTGACGCTGGCGCTGTCCGGTGCCAGTTGTGGTGAACTGAAGCGAGCGAGCGATACCATCATCCAGGCCGACATGAAGGCCTGGGAGTTCTACGAGCACTATGAGTGCCAGCCGCCGAAGGCGCTCGACCATATCGACTTGATCGAGGTCGCCCCTGGTCAAGCCAGCCTGAAAATCTACGGCGGCCGCATCCATTCGCGGCGTATGCAGGATTTGCCGTTTGATCCTGACGACGAGATCACGCCCGAGAAGCGCTCCAAGCTTATCGAGTATTGCGGCAACGACCTTCAGACGACGATCGACCTATGGGAAAGCCTGAAGGCACAGATTGACCTGCGCGTGGCCATCAGTGAGCAATACGGCCTGGATGTTCGATCGAAGTCCGACGCGCAGATCGCCGAGGCGCTGATCAAGCACGAACTGGAAGCAATGACCAACCGCCGCGTGAAGCGGCCCGAGGTGCGCAGCGGTACTTTCCTGTATCGTCCGCCAGAGTTCATTCGATTTCGATCCCCTGAACTTCAACAGATGTTTCGCCGTGTGTGTCGGGCCGGTTTCGTCGTGCGCCGCAACGGACGCGTGGATATGCCTGCCGAGCTTGAGAATTACGCTGTGAGGATTGGTGACGGCGTGTACCGCATGGGTATCGGAGGCCTGCATTCCTCAGAGGAAAGATGCACGATCTATGCCGACGATGAGCACGACCTGATCGACAGCGACGTGACCAGCTACTACCCAAGCATGATCATCGTGAATGAGTTCATTCCTCGACACTTGGGGCGCAACTTCCTGAAGGTCTACGAGGGGTTCTATCGCAAGCGCCTGGTCGCCAAGGCCTCGGGCGACAAGGCGGTGGCTGATACCTTCAAGATCGTGCTGAACGGCTCTTTTGGAAAGCTGGGTAGCCCGTACTCGATCCTTTACTCGCCTGACCTGATGATCCAGGTCACGGTCACTGGTCAGCTATCGCTGCTGATGCTCATCGAAGACCTGGAATCCCGTGGCATTCGCGTGGTCAGCGCGAACACCGATGGCATCATCTCGTTGGTCCCGAAGCGACTTCGCAGCGTTTACGAGATGGTCATTTTCGATTGGGAATGCGCAACCGGGATGAGCATGGAGTTCACGGAGTATGCAGCCGTCTATTCGGCCAACGTGAACAACTACATCGCCATTACGAAGGATGGGAAGGCCAAGCGCAAAGGTTTGTACGCACCGAGCGGCATGAGCAAGAACCCGTCTGCCGAGATCAGCACCGAGGCCGTGGTCGAGTATTTGACGAAAGGCACGCCGATTGAACAGACCATCGAGCGTTGCGAGGACATCCGCAAGTTCGTCACGATCCGCCAGGTGCGTGGTGGCGGCGTGAAGGGCGATCAGTATCTCGGCAAGGCTGTGCGCTGGTACTACGCCGAGGGTGAGCAAAGCGGAATCACCTACAAGTCCAACGGCAACATGGTGCCGAAGTCAGTTGGCGCCAAGCCGCTGATGACGCTTCCCGACGAGTTCCCAGACGACATTGACTACGATTGGTACGCCCGCGAGGCCTATGCGATCCTGGACGACCTGGGCGTTGAGTTCGTCGATCCCTATTACGCCGGGCGTTCTGGCGTTAAGCACGCCAGGCTGCCTGAGCAGAAGAACATCCACCTGGTCGATATGGCGAACGGGGTTGCCCTTTGCGGCAAGGCGCCCCCAGGGCCTCGGGTGCGTTGGATCGAGTTTAATCGTCTTCCTGACGGGCATCGTCTTTGCCCGAAATGTCGGCGTGAGGACACGCTATGATCGACGACTACCTCATCGATCCCATGCTCGAACGCGAGATCGAACGGCCAACGAAAGAGTACGCACGAAAACGGGGCTGGTGGGTAGCTAAGTTCGTTTCGCCTGGGCTGAAAGGCGTCCCCGATGATGTGTTCATCCGCAATGGGCGGGTGATCTGGATCGAGTTCAAACGGCCCGGTAAGCCGCTGCGACTTCAGCAGGAGAAGCGTGTCCGCGAGATGCGCGAGCACGGTGCCGAGGTTTATCTGATCGACAACCTAGCTGACGCTTTTGAACTTCTGCGATGAATCATTTCAAGATCGACGAATTCCTCAAGGAGAAGTTTGCCCAGGTTGAGCTTGAGCGGGAACAGATGCACGAATACCAGGACGGCATTGCTGTCCCTTTCCTGCTCAAGAATCCCTTCAGCGCACTTTTCGTTGACCTGGGCCTGGGTAAGACGATCATCAGCCTGACGGTCATCGCTGACCTGTTGGATCGAATCGAATTCGAACGCGCCTTGGTGATCGGCCCGGTTCGCGTCGTGTACCAAACCTGGCCGGCCGAAATCCCGAAATGGCGTCATACCGCCTGCCTTGATTGGGCGTTGATTCGTGACGAGGAATTCCAGAAGGCGATTCGCGAAGCCGGGCGGATCGCTCGTGCGCCCATCGTGGCCGCAGCACGAGAGGAAGCGATTCGTCGGGGTTTTGACCCTGATCTGGACCCGCAGCACACTCAGCAGGTGGTTAACGAATTCGTGAAGCTGCATCGGGAGCAGATCGAGCTTGCTCGACGCCAGGCCGCCCGCGTGGAGATTCGCAAGGCCACGATGCGCAACCCAGCGAATGTGCATCTGATTAACCGGGAGCAAGTTGATTTCCTGGTCGCAGCATGGGGCCGGGATTGGCCATACGACGTTGTGATAATTGACGAATCGTCTGGCTTTGGTGATCACCGCACCAAGCGGTTCAAGGCACTGCGCCGCGTGCGCCCCCTGATCAAGCGGCTTCACGAATTGACAGCGACACCGGCCGCCGACGGCTACATGAAGCTGTTCGGCCAAATCTATCTTCTCGACGAAGGTAAGCGCCTGGGAAAGAGCGTGACTCGCTACCGGGATCGCTACTTCATCCGTGGCTACGACGGCTTCTCCTGGAAGTTGAGGCCGGGTGCCGAGGAAGAAATCGCTGAGAAGATCGCGGACATCTGTTTGACGTTACGCCGTGAGGATTATCTGAAGGATTTGAAAGAGCCGATATACAACCTTCGGTACATCACACTCGGCGCTGAGCAGATGGAGCTATACCGCTCGATGGAGCGAGAGTTCGTCGCTCAGTTGCCGGATGGCGCCGAGATCGAGGCCCAGAGTGCCGCCACGCTGTCGAGTAAACTGTTGCAACTCGCCTCGGGCGCCGTCTACGACAGCGAAAAGACGATTCACTATGTTCACGATGAAAAGGTTAAGGAGTTGCAGCAGTTAGCGGACGAATCGGGCGGCAAACCATTACTGGTCGCCTATTGGTTCAAATCTTCGTTACAGCGCATAAAGGAAGCTTTTCCGAAGGCCGTCGTGATGGACGAAAAGGGCCACGCGGTGAAGGACTGGAACAAGGGAAAAATCCCAATGCTGCTGGTCCATCCTCAGAGCGCCGGGCACGGATTGAACCTTCAAAAGGGTGGAAACCATCTCGTATTTTTTGATATTCCCTGGTCCCTTGAGCTATATCAACAAACAATCGGTAGGTTGGATCGTCAAGGTCAAACCGAGGTGGTGGTGATTCATCATTTGATCGTCAAGGGCACTATTGAGGAACATGTTGTGTCTTGCCTACGTGACAAGCGCGACATGCAGGAAATGCTTTTCCGTTTCATCAAGGCAACCCGACGATCAATTTCTCGGGGCATTCGACCACACGATGTTGTCGGATAGCCCGAAATGGAGTCTAATACACTTTGGTCTTGCAAAGTGTCCCAAGGCCGTATTGTATACCGGCCAAAATTGTTGTCGGCAGGGGCAAGACCAATGGCAAGAAAGGCGGCCGGAACGGTAAACCGTATTGATGGCCGTTATGTAACCGGGTCGCACACTTGGCAACGAATCAGGAATTTCGAGGAACTGGCATGACTGATCTTGAAATCAGTTGGGTCGCCTTGAAGGACGTGCATCAGCATTACGGGTTTAGCTCTCTTGGCGCAGCCCGCAATGCTGTCGCCGCAGGGCGGTTCCCTGTGCCCACGTACAAGATGGGCAGATTGATTGTGATCGACAAGGTGGTTCATAATGAATTCTTTAGGCGCAAACGAGAAGCGGCGTTGCGTACTCTCGATAACAACAATTGAGGGATTTAACACCAATCGGGAGAGCGTATGACGACTCGTAAATCCGCCCCGAAAGCGATCGGCCTTGGGAACCTGCTGAACGACGACATCACCAGGTCGATCATTTATGAGGGTGTTACCAAATCTCAACTCGCCCAAATTTTCAATATCGATAAACGCGATATTGACCGAAAGCTGTACGGACTGAAGCCGTGTGGCAAGCGACACGAGTTTGACATTTACAAGCTGTCGGAAGCGGCAGCTTATCTTGTGCCACCGAAGGTGAAGGACATCGAAGAAGCCATCAAGCGGATGAAGCCTTCGGATTTGCCGCCGTCGCTGTTGAAGGAATATTGGGCCGGCCAACTCGCCAGGCTCAAGTTTGAGAGGGAGAATGGCGACAGTTGGCCGACAGCCGCCGTGGTTGAATTGTTGGGCGAAGTTTTCAAGACGGCTCGGATGACCCTATTGCTCGGCCGTGATCAGGTTGAGCGCCGCACCGAACTGTCTGACGAGCAACGTAATATCATCATTGAGATTATCGACGACCTGCTGAACAAGCTGGCCGACGCGCTTGTGGAACGTTTCAAGCATGAAGAAGGACGCACGCCGAACAGCCAATGGGACTCGGAACAAGACGAGGATATCGAAAACGAAGACCTTTAATAGCCTTGGTGAGATTGTTTGCCACCTTGCCGATATTCTGCGCCCACCTGAGCGTTTGACAGTCCCCGAGGCTGCCGAGAAATACGTCTATGTTAACAACCCAGGTGCTTACATTGGGCCGTTTCGGAACTCGATGGCTTGGTACATGGTCAAGCCAGCCCAAATGTTAACTGCCCGTGATAAGAAGGCGGTCATTTTCGTCGGCAGTGCTCAGTCGGGCAAGACGCAATCTCTGATCCTGAACTGGCTCGCTTATACCGTCACTGTCGATCCGATGGACATGATCATTTACTCGCCAACGAAAGGCGCGGCTCGCGACTTTTCGATGCGGCGGGTAGACCGCATGCACCGTGATAGCCCTGAAGTCGGGAAACACATTCTCAAACAGCGCGACGCCGATAACAAGTTCGACAAGCTGTACGACAGCGGCATTATGCTGACGCTGTCGCACCCGTCCGTGACTGAACTCGCCGGCCGTCCGATACCTCGTGTAGCCCTCACCGATTACGACCGGATGGATGATGATATCGGTGGCGATGGCTCACCGTTCGACTTGGCGAGCAAGCGGACGACGACCTTCGGCTCTTTCGCGATGACACTGGCTGAGTCGTCACCATCGAAACCGATTACCGACCCGAAATACATCCCCAAGACCAAGCACGAAGCGCCCCCGGCGAACGGCATTTTCGCCCTCTACAACCGTGGCGACAGGCAGCGTCGCTATTGGCAGTGCCCGAAATGTGACGATTGGTTTGAGCCAAACTTTCGCATGTTCGTATGGGATCGCACCAAGCCGACCAAGGTTGAGCAAGCCGAAACGGTCATGCTGGCTTGTCCGCATTGCGGCCACAAGATTCCGCCGACGATGCGCAACGAACTCGACATGTTCGGGGAGTGGTTGGAAGACGGTCAGTGGATCGACAAGAACGGCAAAATTCATGGACCGAGTTCGCGGAATCCCATCGCTTCGTTTTGGCTCAACGGTGTGATCGCCAGCTTCATCTCTTGGAAGGATTTGGTGATCAACTACCTTACGGCCGAGGAAGCGTATGAGCGCACAGGTAGTGAGGAAGAACTGAAGAAGTTCTACAATACCGACCTAGGTGAACCCTATCTGCCGAAAGTGCTTGAAAGCGAGCGGCGACCGGAAGTGCTCAGAGCACGGGCTGAGCCATTCCCCGTGCGCCAGGTTGACGAAGACGAGGACCGGCTGATCACTCGGCACTATGGTGGAAAGTATGACGCTGTGGCTCCGCTGGTGCCTGTTGGCGTTCGTTTCCTTGTGGCTACGATCGACGTGCAAGCGAACGCTTTTGTGGTTTGCGTGTGGGGTGTCATGCCCGGTCTGCCGTTCGATACGCTGCTGATCGACCGCTTCCATATCATGAAGTCACATCGGACGGACCATAACGGCGAGCACCTTTGGGTTAAGCCTGGCGCCTACCTTGAGGATTGGGACCGTATCACCGAGGAAGTCATCGAGCGCAGCTACCCGCTCGCCGATGGCTCGGGTCGCCGCATGATGATCAAGTTGGCTGGTTGCGACTCAGGTGGCCGGGAAGGCGTCACGACGAACGCCTACAACTACTACCGCAAGATACGCGCCGAAGGCTTTGCCGGTCGGTTCCACCTGCTCAAAGGCGACCCTACGCCGAACGCACCTCGTACCCGGATCAGCTACCCCGACTCCAACCGCCGAGATCGTTTTGCGGCCGCCCGTGGCGACGTGCCCGTATTGATGATCGGCTCCAACACCATGAAGGATACGTTGGCCCATCGACTGGAATGCATCGAGCCTGGAAAGGGAATGATTCGTCTGCCCGAGTGGATGGCCGATTTCGTTTTCAGCGAGCTTTGTGTAGAGGTGCGCACCCCGAAGGGTTGGGACAATCCCGGTCAGCGTCGAAACGAAACCTGGGACTTGGGGTATTATGCTCTTGCCCTCTGCGTTTCGCCCTTGTTGACGGTTGAGCAGATTGATTGGGACAATCCCCCAGGATGGGCGGCCGAGTGGGACGACAATATCTTGGTGACGGCGCCGAATCAAAAGCAGCGTTATGATCGAGATGAAAACCCGTTTGATTTTTCCAAGCTGGCTGAAAATCTCGCTTAAAACCGATTTCAACTGATTCAAAATCGTTCTTTTTCGCTGAAACTTAAAGACTTGTGCCGTAGGCAGGAATTGGGTTACTATTTAATCCACTGACTGTTTTCCCGTTTGTTTGCGCCCTGGGCAACAACAAAATGGCATGCCAACAACAACTTCTTGATGATGCGCGTGCAGCCTATCACCGGCTGATGACGGGGAAATCCGTCCGCGAGGTTCGCGATCAGAACGGCGAGACTGTCACCTACACGGTTGCCAATGCGGCAAAGCTGGCTGCGTACATCGCGCAGCTTGAGGCCGAATGCGCCAAGGCCAATGGTCGAGGGCATATCGGCCCGCTCGGGATGATCTTCTGATTATGAACGCCATCGTGGAAGCCCCGATCCGTCGCGTAAAAATTCAGCCCGTCGAGCAGGCGGCCATGGGCGGTGGCCTGCAAGGTGCCGAGCGCACCAGCCGCGAAACGATGTCGTGGAATCCCACGATGCGTTCGCCTGACCAGGTGATCAACCTGGTCAAGCCGATGGCGGATGCTCGTGGCAAGGACATGGTGCGCAACGACGGCTACGCCATGGGCGCCGTCAATGTCCACAAGGACAGCATCGTCGGCGCCTACTACCGCCTGAACGCGCAACCGAACTGGAAGGTGTTGGGCGCCCCAGAAGGTTGGTCCGAGGAATTCCAGGAAGTCGTCGAGGCTCGCTTCAACCTGCTGGCAGAATCTGAACACTGTTGGCTCGACGCTTCCGGCGTGAATACCTTCACGGGGATGGTCCGCCTGGTTGTTGGCGGATTTGTGTACACAGGCGAAGCCCTGGCCGTGGCCGAGTGGCTGCGCGAGTCGATCCGCCCGCTGCGTACCGCGATCCAATTGATTTCGCCGGACCGCTTGAGCAATCCCGATGACATGCCTGACGACCGAAACTGGCGTCGCGGTATCTATAGGGACGAGCGCGGCCGTCCGCTCAAGTACGCTTTCCGTAAGGCTTACCCAACCGAAACCTACGACGACAAGTCGATGCAGTGGGTGATCGTGCCGGCGTTCAAGCCTTGGGGTCGGCGTCAGGTGATCCACATCATCGAGCAGCTAATGCCGGATCAGTCGCGGGGTGTTGCCGACATGGTGGCGGCGCTCAAGCAGATGCGGATGACCAAATCGTTCCAGGAAGTCACCCTTCAGAACGCGGTCATCAACGCCTCGTTTGCAGCCGCCATCGAGTCCGAGTTGCCGCCCGAGATCGTCTACCAGAACCTCGGTGCTGCGGAACCCGGCGCCTGGCTGAAGCAAGTTGCTTCCTACATGGAAGCCCTGAACAGCTACCTGGGCGCCGCCAACAACATCAAGCTGGATGGGGCGAAAATCCCTCACCTGTTCCCCGGAACGAAGCTGAACATGCAGCCGATGGGGACGCCAGGTGGTGTTGGTACGGCCTTCGAGGAATCACTGCTGCGTTACATCGCGGCTGCCCTCGGCCTGTCCTACGAGGAACTGTCGAAGGACTATTCGAAGACCAGCTATTCCTCGGCTCGCGCCAGCATGATCAACACCTGGCGCTTCATGCAGGCCCGAAAAAAGGCCGTGGCCGATCGCTTCGCCTCGGCGGTCTACGCGCTGGTGCTGGAAGAAGAAATCTCGCGCGGCAATGTCCCGCTGCCGCCCGGTAAGACCAAGGCGCACTTCTACGAACCGTTGATGAAAGAGGCCTACACGGCCTGTTCCTGGATCGGTGCCAGCCGTGGCCAGATCGACGAGTTGAAGGAAACCCAAGCTGCAATCATGCGCATCAAGAGCGGTCTGTCCACCTATGAGAACGAGATTGCAAAACTGGGCAAGGACTACCGCGAGATTTTTGCGCAACGTGCCCGTGAGGAAAAGCTGATCAAGGCTAAGGGGCTATACTTCACGCTGGACGCGCAACGCGAAGGTAAGCGCGAGCCGCAAAACACCATGTCCGATGACCGTCAACAATCGGACACTGAAACTACTTCCGAGGACGAAGAATGAGCACGAGCACCCGCAAGGCTGCGCGGCCGAACTTTCGCGCCATTGTGGACGGCCTGAACTTGCAGGCTGCGATGATCGCCCCGCACTACACTGGACTGGCCGCTGCGTTGCAGGAATTGGCCGACGCCGATTATTCGCTGGAAGAAGCTGCTTGGGAAATCCGCAGGAACGAGATCGCCCAGGCTTACGGCTTTCAGGGTGCTAAGTCGGACAAGCCGTTCATTTTTAGCGAGGGTGTGGCCATCATCCCGGTTCATGGCGTTCTGATCAATCGCTTCCAGTATTCGTGGGGCAGCGTTACCGGCTACAACTTCATTCGGGCGCAGCACAAGGCCGCCCTGGCTGACAGCGATGTCAAGCTGATCATCCATGACCACAACAGCTTCGGCGGCATGGTGGCTGGCTGCTTCGAGACTGTCGATCTGATCTATTCCAACCGCAGCGTTAAACCTACGCTCGCGGTTGTTGACGCGAACTCGTACTCGGGCAGCTACGCGCTGTCCAGCGCTGCGAACAAGCTGGTTGTGGTGCCTTCGGCAGGTGTCGGCAGCATTGGCGTCATGGCCATGCACATCAACTTCGGCAAGATGTTGAAGGACTTCGGAATTGAAGTCAGCCTAGTATATGCGGGCAAACACAAGGTTGACGGTAATCCTTTCGAATCCCTGCCTCCCGACGTTCGCAAGAACATCCAAAGCAGCATCGACAAGAGCTACGCCGTTTTCGTCAACAGCGTGGCCCGCAATCGCAACCTTTCGGCCGACGCGGTGAAAGCGACCGAGGCGCAAACCTATGACGCCGACGATGCGCTCTCACTCGGCCTCATTGACGCTGTGCAAACGCCTTCCGAGGCGGTTGCCGCGTACCTCGACGAGCTTTCCGGCTCGGATGACCAACAGGAGTTTGAAATGAGCAAAGCAACCACCCAGCCGGGCGCGGATACTAAAGAGCAGCCCGTCGATCAAGCGGCTATTGCGGCGTCCGCCCGTAAAGCCGAACGCGAGCGTATGAGCGCAATCATGAACTGCGAGGAAGCCAAGGACAAGCCGAAGCTTGCCTCGCACCTGGCGATGAACACCGAAATGTCGGTGGACGAAGCCAAGGCTGTGCTTACGGCTGCTGCGCCCGAAAAGCAAGAGGTCGCAACCCCCGTTCAGTCCGACCCCCTGGCTGCCGCCATGGCTGCGACCGGATCGCCTAATGTCGGCGCCGGCGACGGTAGCATCAAGGATGAAGACCCGAACAAGTCGGCCGTCAGCCGCATCCTTTCGGCTCAGCGCGACGCCACCGGCTTCGATCCCTTCAAACAGTAATCACCCCTAGGAGAAAACCATGAGCTACCCGAACCAGATTGCGGGCAACGGCACGATGGGCAGCTTCACTCCCTTCCACCTGTTCGCGGGTGAGAAGGAAGTGGTGACGGCGCAGCGAGCAGTCCCCGCCAATACCGAATTCGAGCAATTCGAAGTCGCCGTGGATAACGGCGGCACGCTGGCGAAGTTCACGGGGCAGGAAAGCGATCCGGTGACGCTGGTTGTCGTCGCGCAGCCGATTGCGTCCAGCGCCAACCCGCCCGCTCAGGCCCCGGTCTACGTGAGCGCCTTCTTCAACCACGAAGCGCTCGTTTGGCCCGATGGTGTGGACACTCTGGCCGATCGCCAGGCCGCCTTCCAAGGCACTGAGATCGAAGTCGGCGCCCTGCTGGGCAGCACCGATTACTAATCCCACTTCCAGGAGGAAGGAAAATGGAAATCTACAACACCGCTGTTCTGCTGGAAGTGCTGCGGCGCCAACGCGGTATCCAGCAATACTGGCTGAATTTCTTCCCCCGTGTGGTCACGTCGGACCGGGAAGAAATCGTATTCGATCAGGTCACTGATGGCACTCGCGAACTGGCCCCGTTCGTTGCGCCGAACGTTCAGGGTCGCGTGCTCCGCAATCGTGGCTACAACACGAAGACTTTCAAGCCGGCCTACGTCAAGCCCAAGCACGTCGTTGATCCGTCCCAGGCGATCCCCCGCATGGCCGGTGAAGACTTCGGTGGTTCTCTGAGTCTGGCTCAGCGTTTTGACGCCCGCGTGGCCGAGAACTTGCGCATCGAGCGTCAGATGATCGAAAACCGCTGGGAGTGGATGGCCGCTCGTGCGGTGATCGACGGCGCAGTGACAGTCACGGGTGACGACTACCCGACTACTACTGTCGATTTCGGCCGCGATCCTTCGCTGACCGTGACGCTGACCGGTGACGCCCGCTGGGGCGAGTCGGACGCCAATCCGCTGCGCGACATTGAAGACCTGCGCCGCCTGGTGCACGATCTTTCGTCCAGCACCATCACCCGCCTGACGTTCGGTCTGAACGCCTGGGATTTGTTCACCCAGGACGAGCGCGTGCTGAAGCTGCTCGACACCCGCTATCGCGGCAGCGAGAGCGAGTACAACCGGGCCGTGGCTGAAGGTCTGCCGTTCGAGTATCGCGGCCGTATCTCGGGCCAGAACGGCATGGGTTCGCTGGAACTGTGGACCTACAGCCAGAAGTACCGCGATCAGGATGGCTCGCTTGTCGATTTCCTCGACCCCGACCTGGTGGTCGGTACCGGCGGCGGCCTGCAAGGTGTGCGCTGCTTCGGGGCCATTATGGACAAGCGTGCCGGCCTGCGTGCGCTGCCTATGTTCCCGAAGATGTGGGACGAGGAAGACCCGAGCGTCACCTACACGATGACGCAGAGCGCCCCGCTGATGGTCCCGGTTGAGCCGAACGCCAGCTTCTCGCTGCGCGTGACCGGCTCGGTGTAAGCGGCAGACGGACCCCACCCGGCCTGATGCTGGGTGGGGCTTTTTCAAACGATTTCTAGGAGTACAGCCATGCCCCAACGGCTAATCAAAGAAGGCATTCTGGTACTGCGCAACGGAAAGCGTGTGCGCCCGGCAATCGGCAAGGTTTTCGATCTCACCGAGGAAGAAATTCGTCAACTTGAAGCGGTGCGCCCTCAGGCTATCGCCAAGATCAGAGGCATCGAGAAAGACCCGCAGTCTGTGGCCGTGTCCGAGAAGACCGGCAGTGAGGAAGTCCAGGAAACCCAGAAAGCGCCCCTGGCCGACATGAGCAAGGAAGAACTGCTCGCCCTGGCCGCCAAGATGGGCCTGGATGTTCGTAAGAACGCCAGCAAGGACACCCTGATCGAGGCGATCGAAGCTGCCCGCGATCAGTCGGCCGACGACGACCTCTGATCGGAGATGGGCTTGCAATGTCAGACTTGCGCGAAATCAAGCGGGAAGCGCGGCGTGCTTTGCACGATCTGATGGCTATCCCGATGCAGTATTACTCTGCACCGGGGGAGCAGCCCGTCGATGTTCGCGCTCGTCTGCATTACAAGTTCACACTGATCGGTGATGACCGCAGCATGGGGTGGGCGGAAATACACTCCATCAACCCCCGTCTCATCTTTCTACCCGCCGAGCTTCCAGATGGTGTCACGCTCGAACGCGGGGCCATTCTCTACGTGCAACCAGGCGAAGCTTATCGGATCGACAACACCGATCCGACCGATGACATCTCCGTGACCGTATCGGCCGCCCGTCTGTCCAAGGATCAGTACGAGAAAGCGGGCTTGCCGCCCGTGGAGTCTGCGCCATGAGGGTCTTCGAAGTCACCTTGGAGGGGATCGACGATCTCCCTAATTTCGAAGATGCACCTGAGAAGATCGCCCGGTACGCCCGCATGGCTATAAACCGGACCGCTGAGCGCGCCCGTGTGTGGGGTGCGAAGGAAATCCGCACCCAGGTCAACTTCCCGGCAAGCTACCTGAGCGGCAAGGACTCCCGCCTCTACATCCGCAAGCGGGCCGTGGGCGACAACCTGGAAGCGATCATCACCGGTCGTTTCCGCCCTACCTCGCTCGCCCGGTTCGTCAAGGGGAGCAACCTGCGCCCCGGCCGCCGCACAACGCCACTCACCGTGGAAGTACGCCCCGGCGAGGCTCGGCGGCTGAAGGGGGCGTTTCTTGTCAAGTTGCGTGCCGGCAACGTGCGTACCGACACGCAGTACAACCTTGGTTTGGCGATCCGCTTGCAACCTGGTCAGCGGCCGCGTGAGAGCCGAGGCGCCGTGCAGTTGGACCGCAACGTGTGGCTGCTCTACGGGCCGTCCGTGAACCAGGTGTGGAACACCGTCCGCGAAGACATCGCGCCGAAGACCGAGGAATTCCTGCGCAACGAGTTCAACCGCCTGCTTGGCGTGGAGGGTTTGTGATGGCCCAGGAGCCTTTCCGTCTGCGTGTTGTGAAAGCCCTTTGCCAGGTGTTCGAAGGGATCACCGTGGCCAATGGCTTCAACTTCGACATGGAAGGCCGGGTGTTCCGTGGTCGGTTGTTCTTTGGAGACAACGACCCGATCCCGATGATTTCGGTGTTGGAAGCGCCGCTGCCCGACGAACCAGATTTCACACCGCCGAGCGGCGACACTTGGACCGGCACCTGGCGTTTCATGATTCAAGGCTGGGTGACGGATGATCCAAAGAATCCGACCGACCCCGCACATTTCCTACTGGCCGACGTGAAGAAGGCGCTGGCGATCGAGCGCAAGAATATGATCCGACCTGGTCTAGGAAACAACTTGCTCGGGATGGAAGGTCGTGTGCTCGATCTAGTAATTGGCGCCAATGTCGTAAGACCTGCTGAAGAACATGTCAATGATTATGCCAACTTCCTGTTGGCACTAACGCTAGAAATAGCGGAAAATATGGCCGATCCCTACGAATAGAGGGTGAAACCACTTCTTTTTGTTCAACAGACAGCGAGGAAAACCATGGAAGCGATGAACTATACCCTCGGTCGCGGGGAACTGTACTTTAATCAGTTCAAGCCCGGCACCATGTCCGGTATCGGTGAACGCTACTTCGGCAACACCCCGGAAATCAGCA
>Ga0265294_10004752_pt1 | contig 16827 bp, 13 predicted proteins | sample MunlanPumphouse3_FD_192504 | JGI IMG/M metagenome (GOLD analysis project Ga0265294, IMG submission 192504) | Groundwater microbial communities from a municipal landfill in Southern Ontario, Canada - Pumphouse #3 | ecosystem: Environmental > Aquatic > Deep subsurface > Groundwater | place...
AATGTTCTATTCCCATAAATACCTCCTTTACAAATTACTATTTATCTGTAACCATATTATAACACAAAAAAAGCAAACTTTTACATTTGCTCAAAAATTTTTTATATTTTTTATCCATTTATTTCTGTTCCATCCTTGAACTTAAACACTATAGTATCTTTATCTTTAATTGTTGCACTTTCTAGTAAGCTCCCCCACATTAATCCATCAAACTTTGTCAAAGGTTTATTTTGTTTCTTTAAAGTATTAATGTAGTCTTTTATCATCTGATGCTTTGCTGCTTGTTGTGATGATTCAATTTCTAACTGTTCATACTTAAACTTTGTTTCATCATAAGTTTTTATCATGGCATCATATTCTTTTTTATATTTTTCTTGGTTTTGTGCTACTCTTGAATTCATATCAATAAGTTCTTGTATTTTTTCTACTTGTTCTGCTAGACTTTTTTCCAACTTTTCTTTTTCTTCAGATAATTCTTTTTTATTGCATATTTTATCAAGCACCATTTCTAGATTTGAAATTATCTCGTCCTTGTTTTCAATTATAGAATTAACTGCGTTTACAAATCTTGTCTCAACATCATCTGCTCTTATTGCAGGAGTCTTACATTTTTCCTTTCCTGCATACTTTCTATTACATTGATAAATTACTTTTTTATATTTTGAAGATGAGTGCCATACCTTAGCACCATAACTTCCTCCACATTCTCCGCACTTAATTCTAGATGTTAATATATCAGTTCCACTATATTTTCCATTAAGCATTAGTCTTCTATCTTTTTCAATTCTAACCATTTCAAAGATTTCTGGTTCTATAATTGCTGGATGGTTATTTTCTACATAGTATTGTTGTATCTCGCCATTATTTACTTTTTGTTTTTTAGTTAAGAAGTCAGGTGTGTAATACTTTTGAAGTAACGCCTCTCCCTTATACTTCTCGTTTGTAAGAATACTTCTAACTGTTGAAGCGTGCCACTTTTGTTTATGTCCAGGTGTTTCAATTCCATCATTAGTTAAACCTTTTGCTATAGCTACAGCAGTTGAGCCAGATAAATACTCTCGATATATTCGCTTTACAATTACAGCTTGTTCTTCATCAATAACAAGGTTTCCATCTTCTCCTCTTTTGTATCCTAGGAAATGTCCAAACGGCACAGTTACTTTACCATCTGCAAATCTTTTTCTATGACCCCATTTAACATTCTCTGATATGGATCTACTTTCTTCTTGAGCTAATGAACTCATTATTGTAAGTAATAATTCTCCCTTGCCATCAAATGTCCAGATGTTTTCTTTTTCAAAATAGCATTCACATCCTATGTCTTTTAACTTTCTTATGGTTGTTAAACTATCTACTGTATTTCTTGCGAAGCGACTCACGCTTTTGACGACAACTAAATTTATCTTGTTGACTGGGTCTTTACAATCTTCTATCATCTTGTTGAATTCATCACGCTTTTCAGTTGTAGTGCCCGATATTCCTTCATCTGCATAAATTTTAACTAAGAACCAATTCGGATGGTTTTTTACAAAATCTTCGTAATAACTCTTTTGAAGCTCGAACGATGTTAGCTGTTTTTCATCGTCAGTCGAAACCCTTATATATATGACTACACGTTTTGGAGAGTCATCTTCAAAAAAACTTACTTTTGAACGCGCAGGTATAAATTCTATATCATCCGTGCTAAGACTGCTGTGCCGTGCCTTTATAAGCTCTCGGCGTTCTACTTTTGTTTTTGGTCTGTCTTTTTCTGCCACATGTTACCCCCAAGCTTTAATTATACACACCTTATTCTACTACTTTTTTATTTGGCAAGGATAACACTATAGTAACCGAATTTTGACTAAAATCTTACTTTTTGGTTACTATAGTAACCGATTTACTGTAAAATGACTCTATATATGTGGGTATAAAGAAATCATCAATTATATATTTTATAAGGTGAAAAAATGGAATACATAGATAAATTGAATAGATTGCGCTATGAAAAAGGCTTGAGTTTTCGACAACTCGGACTTGATTGTAACCTTTCTGAATCCGCTGTAAAAAAGATATTTTATAAGAAATGCGACCCAAGAATTTCGTCTATTGAGCAAATTTGCACCGTTTTGGGTACTTCTTTATCCGATTTGTTCACTATTACAAATAAATCTAACCTAAATGTCGATAATTCGTTTATTGTGTCTTGCACTCCGCTACTAGCTGACACAAAAAGCTATATCATAACAATTTGTAAGTAGTTTTGAAATCCAGGCGAAGAATTTCATACTTATCTTTTTTGCCCGTTTATATCAGTTAAAAATTAGATTATCTTAGTAACCGATTTCTAAAATTTATTCGATTTATAAGTTGAAAATTTCGGTTACTATTTTACCCTATTGTGGATTTCACGCTCGGTGGCATAATCTTTTGCGCATGTATATGAAATCACCCATACCGTTTAAATGTTTGACAACTACGAATAAGTATGCTAATATACTTATCTATTCAAAATTTGCTTTGACCTCGCATATCAGCTGATCATCGTATAATGGTTTGCTTTATGTGAGTTTTTTGTTTTTATTGGGTAATTATTAATGGAGGTATCTTATATGAATCAAGGTACAGTAAAATGGTTTAATGGGGATAAAGGATTTGGTTTCATTTCTAACGATAACGGCGGGGAAGATGTTTTTGTTCATTTCTCTGCTATTATGTCAGATGGTTATAAATCTTTAAATGAAGGACAAAAAGTTTCATTTGATGTAGAAACAGATCCTAAAAACAGTCGAAAACTTAGAGCAACTAATGTTTATGCTATTTAATAGTAATTGAACGAATCTTTTGAAATGGCTAGTTTTAAAGACCTTGGATATAATTCCAAGGTCTTTATTTATTATATTTTTGAGATAAGTTTTATTGACTCAACTTAATCTTGCAGTATATTCAAATTTTTGCAGTTTAAATATAAGTGTGCTTCTTGTTGTTATCCACTTGTTTCTTCCGTTAACTTGCTACCCTTATTAATAACTTTAAAAGCAAGCACGATAAACGAGTACGAAATAAGTACGAAACTTTTTAGCTTTGTAGAAAGACAAGAATTACATCGCCAAAGTTGACAAACTTGCTGAAAATAAAATGCGTATAACTTCGAAATTACTGATTAAACTGTCTAAAATCACCGAAACATCTGTTCACATTGCGCTTGGTAAGGACGAGGTCTCCTTACTATAAGCGTAAATATTTTGCTATGAATAGGTTCAAAAACCTCCTATAAGGAAAACTGGTAGACCGCTGAAAGCTATATACTAACATACATCTGCTTTTTACTCCCCATAGGTCTAGTGTGTTTTATCTTGCCATTTCGAATAAAAACTCCCATATGGTGAGCTAGCGCCATCGCAGTTCCGAAGTTAAAATGCTTTAATATTTCGGCTCTTGTTCGTGGGGTTTTGCAATATTCGATTAGGGCTTGCTCTGTGAATTGGTTTATCTCTGAGTCGGGGTGAACATATCTTTGCTGCTTTGCTTGTGGGCAATCTGGCATCGTGAGTTTCAGCCTTCCTTCTGTTACCATCTTATCTAGGTGTCGCCTTGCGAGATAAATCGCCATTCCGTATCGTTCAGCTATGTCTTGCCTGCTCCGTGGCGTTCGGCAAAATTCTTGAATATCCTCAGCTGATAAAACTGGTACGGTGCAGTTAGTTTTTACGCTTATAAATCGTTGCTCTATACTCTTGGGCGTTTCGGGTTTCGTCATTTTAATAATACCCTTTGTGAGATACACATCAATGTAGCCTTTTATAAATTTTGCTGTTGTTCCTAAAAACTCAGCCAACTCTTCCCTGCTCCGTGGCTCTTGGCAAAATCGCTCTACGCTTTCTGCGGATACCGTTGCCTCGTCACTTCGTGCCGTTACAAATTTTTGCCAGTGGTTTCTTGGGTTTGACGGATCTGTGCATATCAGCCTGCCGTTCTCTATGAGTGGGTTGAATATACTTTTCATTTGAAAAGCGCTCAATCCGAAGTGTAAGTATATTTCTCTTTTCCGTCGTGGGGTCATACAGAACTCAAGCAATCCCTCTGCCGATGCTATGATTGCGGTAGAATATTCCGCAGCTACAAATTTTTGGTCGGGACTGCGTGGCTTAGAGGGTATTGTCATTTTAAGCCGACCGCTTTCTATCAGCGGCTTGATGTAGCCCCGTTTGACCCACCACTCCGCCTCGATACCTAACAGCCTACTTATCTCGGTTCTTGACCTCGGCACTTTGCAGAACCCAATTATCTTATCCGCATTGCAGGTGCCGCATTTTTTGTCTACTGAATATAATTTGCCCTTTTCGGTCTTTGGTATTGGAATGATTCTTATTGTTCGAGTATAGTAAGAGTTTGTACATTTGTATTCGGCAGTTTTCTGGCAAACCTTGAAATTGATTTAGTAATGATTAAATTAATCTTTCCATCTAATGCATCTTCAATCATTCTATTGAAACTTGCTCTTCTTTTGGTGTTTGTTCCACTAATTCCTTCATCAGCATAAACGCCAACAAAGGCCCATTCATATTTATTTTCAATGTAGTTTTGATAGTAGTTTACTTGTGCTTCATAACTTGTGTTTTGTTCTTCTGAGTTAGTTGAAACTCTTGCATAAGCTGCTACTTTAATTTTTTCTTTACTACTGCGAGGTAACTGTGTTAATGGATCAATCGTTGATGGTATTACTGTTACTTTAGTTGTCATTTACTGTTACCTCCTTTGCCTCTTTTTAAATAGTGGACTCTTGCTTCATCTTTCATTTTTTCTGTCCAACTATTACTTCTTGGTTTATATTCCCACTCTAATATTTGTTTCTTGCCACTAACGATTTGAAACAAGAGCTTATTATTAGGTAGTACGACTATTTGTTTAACTTCCTCTTCAAAGCGTTTTAAATCGAAGGTTTCTAAATTTAATAATTTGTTAGATGCTTCAATTATTTTAGCCTCTGGTACTTGTTTAGCATCGCATACACACTTGCCCTTAGTTCTTAAAGTAGAACACATCCAAACAACATTATATGGTGTTTTTTTGTAGGTGTATGCCCTGCCACATTTACCACATTTGATATAACCTTTAAATAAAGTCTTTTTCGTTTTATCTAAGTTAATATCTTTAGTTTTTAACCTTCTCATCTTTTGGGCATCATTAAAAGTAACTTTGTCGATAATCGCTTCATGAGCATTTAAAACAAGATATTTGTTATACTCACCATTGTTAATACACATGGTTTTGGTTAAATGGTTATCTCTATAAGTCTTTTGTAAGATAAGGTCACCTGTATAGTTATAATTGGTAAGAATTTTAATGACCGATGAACGATTCCATTTCTTAGTCTTATATGGTTTAGTTCCTTGATGGTTTAAGATATCGCATATATGTTCATCGGCATTTCCTTCTAAGTATAACTTGTAAATTAGTCTTACAGTTTCTGCTTCATCTTCTACAACATAAAGCTTTTTATCTTTAAGAGTGTAACCAAGTGATGAATTACCTCCCCATATTAAACCAGCCTTAAAATCTTTACTTATCCGCCACTTCATATTTTCTGATACACTTCTTGATTCTTCTTGTGCAAATGTTGCTAGAAACGTAAGGATCATCTCTCCTTCACCACTCATCGTGTGAATGTTTTGTTCCTCAAAATAGACATCAACATTTAAGTCTTTTAATTCTCTAACTACTTCGAGTAGTGTTACTGTGTTTCTAGCAAACCTAGATATCGACTTTGTAATAATCATATCGATCTTTCCGGCCCTTGCATCTTTAAGTAAAGCTTGAAATTCATCTCTTGAATCTTTAGTTCCGGTTATTGCTTTATCTGCATAAACACCAACGAACTCCCAATCATGTTTATTTTGGATAAGTCTCTTGTAATATGAAACTTGAGTAGCTAATGAATTAAGCATCGCTTCTTTTCCAGAGGACACTCTAGCATATGCAGCCACTCTTATTCTTTTAGGTATTATTGGTATTGCTTCAATTTTGGTAATTACCATATTCATAAAGTTTCCTCCTTCCTTTTTTGCGGTACTATATACATCACTTATTAGCCTTCTTTAGTCAAGTCTTTTTTTCTATTAAGTAGACAATCTGTGATGCAATTTAAATATCTTTCATTTATCTTCCTGCTTTTTGTTTATTGTTCCAATAATCCCATCTGCAACGATCACTACAAAATTGTTTTATCTTCTTACCTTTAACAGATGTAATATTGGCATTGCAGTTCTTACAGTTCCCATTTAACAGTTCCACTTCATCTATTTCTTTACAAATGGCTCTAACCTCTTTAACTGAAATAGATAGCGTGTTTGCTATTTTTACGAAACCATAGCCTGCTTTTTTTAATTCGATAACTTTTGTTTTTACTCTTTCCATAATTTAAACCTCCTTTTAATTACTAATGGCAACATTTAATAAATCCTAAATAATTCCCAACGATTTGTTTGATTTCTAAAGACAAGTATTCATTCACATTTACTTAATAAAACGAGCATTTCAAATCGTTGAGCCTTTTTAGCAAATAATTAAAGCACTTATCATCTAACCTTAAACCAATCTCAAAACTAATTTTTAAAATCTCAAAAATTCTGCCTCGCATTTTTTAAAGGCCCCCCATGCGGTACCCATCGCCACTTGATAAAAGTCTATGAGGGGGGTATGATACTTAAAATTTTTTAAAAACCCTATAAATTTGTTGTAATAGTTAACCGCTTTTTAGAATTTTTTGATTTTTAGTTTTGGAATAAAGGTAAGGGCTGACGTTGATGCATTTGTTTGGGATAGGGCAAACTCAAAAGCCCTATCCTACAAACGATGCGTCAGCAGTGAAGGAACTTCATATATATAAGGCCTATCTTCACTCTTCACTGAATTTTGAACATAGGGATTATTTCCCTTTCTTCACTTCACTCAATTTTAGGTGTGAAGCATCCTTTTTCCCTTTATTCACTCATATGTTTTCACTTCAATTCACGGCATCTTTTATTTCAAATTTAATTTGCTTCTTCGGTTTCTACTTTTTTAATTTGGTAGATAGGCAATCGCTGACGGATGAGGCATTTGTTTGGGATAGGGTAGGCATTTGTGCCCTATCCTACAAACGATGCGTCAGCTGTTGTGGCGGCAGCTACATATATATAAGGCCTTTCTGCCAGTTTTTTTGCCTGGCAGCAGATAGGAGAATTCCCCTTTCTGCCAGAAGGTAGCTTTTTTACTGGTATCATCCGTTTTTACCTATCTACCTACCACTCATAAATTTACAAACTTTCTTGATTTTAAGTTTTTTGATTTGGAATAAAGGCAAATGCTGATCGGTGATGTATTTGTTTGGGATAGGGCAGACTCAAAAGCCCTATCCTACAAACGACATACGACAGCGGATGGAGGAACATCTATATATATAAGCCCTATTATCCGCGTTTTTATCCGAACGGATTAAAGGAGATTTTTCCCTATTATCCGTTTCCATAATTTTTGACGGATTTACGGATTTTTTCCCTATTTTCCATGTTTCTGTTTAACCACTATCTTTTATAAAAACAACCATTTCTAATATCCTCCTTTTGATAAAAACTTTCTCTTTTTCATATGTTAATGGCAAGCAAGTAGTGAAATTACCGGTTTTTTAGAAAATTGTTAGTTTTATATACTTTTATTAGCAAAAACTGATAATTTAACTTCCTCCTCAATGGTTAATGGCATGGAGATTGTCGTTTTGCCAAGATTTATTGAATTTTCTTGTGCTTAACGACAAAAAAAGCGACCAATTCGATCGCCTTGTGTAATCCAGTTTATTTTAAATCTAATTCATTTAATAAAAATAATCTTTTTTAATATCATTTAGTGGTTTATAATCAGTTCTCTACTTCTTCATTTTTAATGATTTTTTTTAATCCCAAAAAATCTAGTTTACTATCTTCGGACTTAAACATAAATCCCCATCTAATTTCCATAAAATTTAGAAGTTTAATTCCTCTTTCTATGATTTCTTTTTTCGTCCATTCGGAATATGTTGAAACTTCAATTTCTGAATGAGAACCCTCTGCATATCCTCTACGCTTATCATCGGAAGGTCTTACCTTTTCATTAAATCCAATATTTTGAAGAGAAGAATTTATACTTTGAGATAATGGCAAGAGGTTCCCTAATGTACCATTAAGGTATTTCATTTGATTATTGTCAAATTCTCCAAATCTTTGTTGCCAATATTCATTTGTGGAATCTTGAGGTAAAATATGCTCAATAGAAACTTTATCCTTTTCTCCTTTAACAAATAATTTCCAGTCAATTTTTGGGTTTCCCTTTTCTTCTACAAACTTACTTTCATATTCATATAAGAAATAAGATATCCCATTCCATTGATAAAATCCTTCGTTATTTTTAAATTTCCTTTCAATGTAAGCAACGAATGATTGAATATCAATTCCTGTATTTGGTGTCAGCCAGTTATCGATTCTATCATTTAACTGCTTAATAACTTCTTTTATTGAGATTTCACCAGCTCTTAACTGTTTTGTAACTCTATAAACAGCTGCATTTCTATAGTTCGATGTAGCTCGGCCTATCCTAAAAGCTATAAAAATAAAGCGTTCAATATTTTTAAATAATTCTATACGTTCTTCAGAAGAAATATTTTCCCCCATAAAGCTAGCACAAACCAAAGGTCTAAAATAGGCAATACCAATTCTATTAAGCCTGTCTATCCAGATTTGTTCCTGTTCAGATAACTCGTTATTATTAATAGGATTAAAGGAATTATACCAATGAACAGAAGCAGTTTTAATACTCTTTACATATTCTAATATTTCAGAACTTGAAAGTTTAGATATGAGTTCAGTCTTTGTTGAGTAATCATTATCATATGCTTCTTCTTCATCGGAGTCAACATCTCTAATTTCTATAATTTCTTCTATTGTCTCGGTCTTAATTTCAGTCTTTGTGAAAATATTTTGTGGATTAAACTTATCCTTTAGAAGGAATTTAATGTAATCATCCCCTTTCCCTCTCGAATATTGAAAATACATTATCCAATGAGCAATTAAAAAGTCATCATCCGATAGAGGGTTTTTTTTATTTTTACCTAAATTAAAATAAATATCTTTCCAAGCTTTATTTATTTCTTTTCTTATTGCTAATTGTCCATCTTTACTCAATTCGTTTTCTTCATAAAGCGTGGTTAAATATATGAGTCTGTTCTTTAATAACTCTAAGTTTGATAATTTCTTTCCTCTATTATTCATTGTTTCAAAGGCGACAAAAACATCAAAATCATCTTCAATTTCATGGAGATTAAACATTAAGTTTTGAGTTATTTTTCTAAATAAATTCTCAATCTCTGTCAATCCGTATTTATCAAAATAATTTTCAATATTTTCTTTAAAAAAACTGCGTGCGTTTTCTAAGTTTAACGTATAAAATGTTTCTTCAATAACTCCTCCATCTGGTTCTCCCAAAATTTTATGTTTTAAATATTCAAAACTTGGATTGTCAACCTCATATCCAAACTTATACGTGTTTATATTATAATTTGGTGGCATTTTCATCAGTATGTATTCTTCAATAATCTTTTTCAAACTTAATGTACCAATATAAATGTCTTCTAAGTTTTTTCCTTTATTTATGTCCAAGTTTTTTATAAAATTAACAATCTCGTTTATAAATATTACGAATGTTGTTAATCTTTGTTGACCATCAACAACATGAAATGGTTTGTAACCATGATCATTAATTAACCATCGATCACTTATCCAATTACTGTCATTATAAACAGAAGGTGGCACTTCTTTTAATGATAATAGCCCGGTATAATGAAATCGATTATTTGGTAGATTTGTTATATCTTCCCAAAAATCTTTTAGTTGTTCTTTTTGCCATGCATAACCGCGTTGATAATCCGGGATTTTAAATATTCTTTCTTTAAAAATGCTTTTCAATGATTCTAAATTTTTCATTTTTTACGCCTTTCTCATTGTATCTAAATTATTTAAAATTTGCTTTTGTCGAGTATTCTTTTAGTATCCATTAACAATTGACATACCTTGAACTGCTTTATCAATCAATAAAGTTAATATATAATCAGTTTTAATGTTAAAAAATTCTTTGTCATAAGACTCTGGGAGATCTAAATCAAGTGAATCAATAATTGCTGTTTTAACTTTAGATGTAGTTCTTTCATCTTTATACCAATCAACTACTAACAACTCGTTTTTTTCTTGTAATAATTTATTCAATAAATTTTTAGCTGCAAGTTTTACCATCTGTTCTTCTTTTTGAGTCAGTTTTTTATCTTTTGTAAGTAGATCGTATATTTCCAACTCTCTCTCTGTTAATCCTTCTAATGATGGTCTTTCTTGTTCTTTCTTTAATTCTTCTATTAAAACAAGAAGTTGTTCATAATAGTCCTCGTTACTTGTTCCACCTGCGTTATATCTATCAATAATACTTCTATATCTTTCAGAAAACTTAATTCTTCCTTGGTTTCTATTGATCATTTGTATTAATGCTTTTTCGATAAATTCTTTTAGTCCATCTACTTCAATTGCTTTATATGGTGCTTCTTTAATTCTTCTTTTAATATCACCAACATCTAATTTTGTTAAATCTATTACTTTGGTTCCTTTAATTGTATATTCGCTTTCATCAGTAGCCTCAGCAGAAGTTACAGAAGTGTCAAGGATTTGTTGCATTCTATTTTTTGCCCTATTCACCTTTTCATCATCTATTAAATTGTAAAAAAGTCCATTTATATAATTTATAGGTGCAAACTTTTCATTGATCCAATCTATCTCAAATATTTCTGGCTTAGAAGCTTCATAAAGATTAATCATTGTATTTGAAAGCACTTTAAACTTATTTTTACTATCATCATATTCAACGATTTTATTTAAAGCTTGTCTTAGAAATTCAAGCTGTTCAAGCTTATCTGTTTCTAAGATGACATCATCTAAACTTACATTTAGCTTAATTAAAAACTCGTCAATTTGATCTATAGTTGAATCAAGATTTATAATTAACTGTTCGATATCTTTAACAGGCATTTCTTTTCCGTCATCACCTGTTGCATAATCACTCAATGCTTGTCTCATAAATTTAAAAACATTTACATAATCAACGATCAGCCCATTAGTTTTATTTGGATAAACTCTATTAGCACGAGCGATAGCTTGCATTAATGTGTGTGATTTCATTGGTTTATCTAAATATAATGTCGATAGATTAGGAACGTCAAAACCTGTTAACCACATTGCGCAAATGAAAACTAATTGTAATTTATTGTTTGGATCTTTAAACTGATCCTCAATATCATTTCCATCAGAATCAACTTTTTTCATTCTTTCCCTATGGATAGCTATGTCTAATCCTACCTTCGCAAATTTTTCGACTTCATCTGCCTCTTCTGAAATAACCACAGCCATTTCTACTTCATTCATATAATTAATGATTCTTGTGATTTCGTCTCGCTCTTCTTTTGTTTCTGCATTGTTTCTTTCTAAAATAAAGTTTTGTTTTTCCAACTTCCAATAATGTTGAACTTTATTATACATTTTAACTGTCGTATATTTATCTACAGAAATAACCATTCCCTTTCCTAAGAAACCTCTTCTTGGGAAATGATATGCTATATCTTTTGCTATTTTATCTAATCTATCTTCTCTCTTAATAACTTCAAGTATTTGTGAAGATGAATTTTCTAAAAGTTTGGTTTCAGTTTCATTTAAGTTTTCTTCTTCTATAATGTCGACAATATCATCATCTAAGAAGTTGTTTTGTAGTGCAACTTCTGGTACTCGTCTAGAATAAAAAAGAGGTACTGTTGAACCGTCTTCAACTGATTGTGCAAAATTATATTCTGAAACATAATCCCCAAACCACTGATTAGTTAATCTTTTAGAACCCAACAATGGTGTTCCCGTAAAAGCAATATAATTGGCGTTAGGAAGCCCTGTTCTCATGTTTTCTGCTAAATCTTTATATTGTGTTCTATGAGCTTCATCGACTAAAACAATGATGTCATTTCTTTTTGAAAGAATAGGATATTTTTTTGTTTTATCATATCTAAATTTGTGTATTAATGTAAAAATAAATTCTTTATTCAAACTCAAAAACTTTCTTAATTGCTTACTATCTTTTGGTTGTGTTTCATCTTGATTACCAATAACCTCAGTTCTAACAAAGTTTTTATGAATTTGAGTATCTAAATCATCTCTATCAGTAATGATTAAGAATGTGAAATTCCCACTAATCTTTCTTCTTACTTTTCGTGTAAACATAACCATAGAGTATGATTTGCCAGATCCCTGTGTATGCCAAAAAACACCTAATTTTCCACTTAGTTCTTCTTTTTTACTAAATGATTCCATTAAGTTATTTACACCCAAGTACTGGTGATTTTTCGCAATTATTTTTACTCTTTGATTTTCAAATAAAATAAAGTTTTCAATATAATCTATAAGATTTTCTTTTTTTAACAATCCATTAATAAAATAATTAATCGAAACTCCATCTTCTAATATTTGCTGTCTGTCTAAATTTTCCTCCTCATACTCTTTAAACCATTCAAAGAAATAATCATAAGAAGCATTAAAAGCACCTAATCTTGTCTCAAGCCCATTTGAAAGTACACAAATTTGATTAAATGAAAATAGATTAGGAACATCTTTTATATACGATTTCAAATTTTTATTATAAGCTTCTTCTACTTTTATTATGCTGTTTTTTAGTTCAATAAATACTAAAGGAAGACCGTTAACAAAAATAAGAACATCTGGTCTTCTATAGTTGTACTTGCCCTGAACCCACATTTGAGAAACAGCTGTGAATGTGTTATTGAGAGGATTATCGAAATCTATTAATTTTATAAAATCAAAATCTTCTTTATTATTACGATTAACAGTGATTTTTATAGATTCTCTTATTTTTTTATAAAATTTGTAATTCGTGTCGATGATATCAGTTTCAGTATAATCCTTTGTTAATTTAGAGATTTCTTCATTTATTTTATCTCTTGATATGGTTGGATTAATTCGATATAACGATTTTTTCAAAATATCAGGTAAAACAGTTTGTCTTTTGGAACTTCTACCTGTACCATCATTTAAATCATCTTTGTTCAATGGAGAAGGATCGCAAATCAAAATATCATAATCAAAGATTGGATTTTTAAGCTTTTTTAGTATTTCTTGTTCAATATCATCTTCTGATATAAAATTTTTAATCATATTAGATTATCTCCTTACCCTCGATATTTAACTTGCCGGACATAAGTCTTGGTAGTAATGAGTCGCGCTGCTTAGAAAGAATATTATTAGTGTGTTTTAATACTCTAATTCGCTCATAAATTGAATTGACTTTCTCACAGTATAAATAGATTAATTCCTTTGGGGGTATAATTATTGATAGTTTATTAATGGTTTTTGCATAAACGTGAGGCTGAGCAGAACCAACTTGCATATTAGTTATTGCCTCTTGTAAAAAACTTAATGTGTTATAAACAAACCAAATATTTTTTTCGTTTTGATAATAGGAACAGTCTGCTGCCCATACATCATTTAAATGATAAGTTAGGAAGCCCGCATTTGCACCTGAAGAACTCACTGTTAAACTATATCCAAAAACGTTAGCTTCATTATGAAATCCGGATGGTTTTAATCCCGCTGAAATAACCGGTACTTCACCTTCTATCATTTCAGATGCTGTTATATTTTTTCCTCTTTTAAATTGTGCTATTTTTCTTAATTCTCCATAATTCCAACTATTAGGTTTTCTCATTTCTTTTTCTTGTGATGATACTATCCAACCTCTAGGATTTTGTTTTTCAAAATTAACGCTTTCATATCCTGGAAATCTAAACTTAACAAACCATTCTTGATATAAAGATTGTGCTATTTCTTCTAATTGTGAAATTCTCTTATTATTGTTATCTATCAACTCGTCATATTTTTCTAAAATTAACACTATCTTATCTTGTTTTTCTCTTGTATAATTTGGAATAGTAAACCTGAGTAGTGATTCAATTCTTAAATTTGGTTGAGTAGCGACCCATGATATATTTTGAATATACTGTAAAAAATCTTTTGTTTTAAAAATATAATATATAAATTGACTATTAACACTATCTTTAAACCTTAACCTAATCGTTCCATTATTAAATACTGATTCTAGGTCTTCCTTTACTATGTATGAGACACCAACGGTTGCACCAGTTCTTGCTATAAGAATATCATTTTTTTTCAGTAAACTTTTTTTATAGTCTGAATCTGATACAATCGTATTTCCCCAATCATTAAAATCTTTTTCTTGAGATATATCTTGAATCCTAATACATTTTAGCCCAGTATCATCTTCAACTATTGGTGCTCTTTTTATTGCATCAAGACCTGTTTTTGCTGATATAATATGATCTTTTAATCTCATGATTTTTCGCCAAACAATTCCATTATATTTTTAGTTATTTCAGATTCAAGATGTTCAGCTTCTTCATTTAGCAATTTAAGCGTTTCAATTTTTTCAATCATATTATTTTTGAACTCTTCTTTGGTTAGTCCATCATCCTCGATTACAACTCCTACATATCTTGCTGCATTTAATGACCATTCATGATCTTTAATGCCATCCTCACCATCAATATTAACAACTTTACATAACCCTATAACATCTTGATAGACACCATTTGGAAATCTTTCTTTCAACCAGTCAATTTGTGATTGCCAATATTCATTGTTTTCGTTTGTTTCTAATTTTTTTGTGTATTCATCAATTAAATCAACTAGCGCTTTAGTATCACCATCATATAACTTTGTAATAATGCTTAGATTTTTTATTTGTTCTTCGTTCAATTTTCTTCTTGCTCGATCAACTTGAGTGAATATGCTTCTAGCATCAATAAATAATATTTCATCTTTATTATGCTTAGTTTCTTTCTGCTTATCAAAAAACCATAATGTAGCCGGAAGTGTAACAGTAGAGAATAAATTGGAAGACAGTGTTACCATTTGTTTAATTATGCCTTTTTTTATCATTGATTTTCTAATATCTAATTCTGAACCTCCTGCATCTGAAGCGGAATTGGCCATAACTAGAGCAGCTTTACCATTGTTATTCAACGCTGTAGCAAAATAGCTAATCCATAGATAGTTTGCGTTTGGGACCGTTTCTTTTTTATCCCCATCTTTTTTAGCGGATTTTGATTTTCTTGCGGGAATTCCGTACTCATTAAAACGTGCTTGATCCTTGACTCTTTCTAAAATAACTTCATCAACGTTAAAAGGAGGATTTGCCATTACGTAGTCAAACCTACCGTATGCGTCATATGGGTCTGAATAAAATGAGTTTGCTTCATTAATTTCACCTCTAACATTATTTAACAGCAAATTCATCTTAGCGAGCTTTACAGTATCAGGCTCTTTCTCAACACCGTAACATCTAAATTTCATCATATCGGATTCTGTAGCATTATGATCGTGCATATATCTTGCTGCCTGTACAAACATTCCTCCTGATCCACAAGCAGGATCTAGAAATTGCTTTTCTCCTGGCTCTGGATTTAAAACATCAACCATATACCTAACAACTGTAGCTGGGGTATAGAACGTTCCTCCATCTTTACCTTCACTTAACGCAAAGTTTCCTAAGAAGAATTCATATATTTCTCCAAATAGGTCAATTGAAATATCTTCAGGTATATCTTTAAATATTCTTACAATTCTTGATAATAATTCTGGTTCTTCTTCGGGAACTAAAAAGCCGTATACCTCTTTTGGTAATACTCCATCCATAGCTGGGTTCTCAGTTTCAATTGCTTCCATTGCTTTTTTTACTAAATTTGCTTTTTCTGCAGTATCCGGTGCATTATTAATGTTGTCAAAATAAGCAACCTCCGGAAGATAAAATCCAACTTTTTCAATTGAAATTTGTTTTATTGATCGCTCAGCGCGAGTGCCTTTTCGTTTATTATATTCCTCTATAATTTCGTTTTTATGTTGTTTATACTTTATGTCTGCATATCTCAAAAAAATCAATCCTAAAATGGGTTGCCCATATTTGTTAGCTGCTAGATGTGCACCTTGTCTCAAAATATCAGCTGAATGCCATAAATTATCCTTTAATTCTTTTAATTCAATATCTGTCATTATAATCCTCCTCAAATTTAAGATTGTTTATTTTAAATAATTCAACAAGTTTTCTTTTTATTTTAATAGTTGGCTCGAATTTTCCTGTTTCCCATCGATTAACAGTTACAATAGAAACACCTAAAAGATCAGCCAATTCTTGCTGTGTTAATAGTAAAACTTCTCTTAACTTTTTAATTTTCTGAGCGTAAGTCATTAATTTCACTCCTGTTAACATATTATTAACACTATTTTATCATGTTTTATAAAATTTTTGAATAGTCTTATAATAATATATATAAATCTTTATTTTTTTATCAAAGCATTTAATAGAATCCACCAATTTCCACCATGAAGTGATTTCAACATGTCATTTAAATATTAAAAAGTAATCGTTAAATTGTAGGGTAATCGTTAAATTGTAATAGCTGAAAATTAAAAAAACCTAAAAGTTGATGCTTTTAAGGTCTTGGTCTGGTCGGTTAAGTTATAAGTGGAAATGGAATAAAGGGTTATATTCCCTATCTTCAAAATAAAAAAAGTTTGACACAAATTGTATCAAACAAATTTCTAATTTGGAGCAGGTGACGAGAATCGAACTCGCATATTCAGCTTGGAAGGCTGATGTTCTACCATTGAACTACACCTGCATGGTCGGGAAAACAGGATTTGAACCCGCGGCATCTTGGTCCCAAACCAA
>Ga0265294_10004753_pt1 | contig 16824 bp, 24 predicted proteins | sample MunlanPumphouse3_FD_192504 | JGI IMG/M metagenome (GOLD analysis project Ga0265294, IMG submission 192504) | Groundwater microbial communities from a municipal landfill in Southern Ontario, Canada - Pumphouse #3 | ecosystem: Environmental > Aquatic > Deep subsurface > Groundwater | place...
CGACAAGTTGAGAAAAGTGTTTATTGGTTCTTATATTTCTAAAAATTGCTTTGTAGTAGTTGGGATGCTCTTTGATATTGATGTCGGTGACTATGACAAATTCAAACGGTTGGTTGGGAAATTTTGAGAAGAAATCGAGGATTGTTGCATTGTTTTGAACCAATCTTCAATCCTCCGGTAACATTTATTGTTGTCGAGTAACTTTTGTTCTTGTAAATGACAGAACAGAAGCACCTTTTGTCTTCCATCCACTAATTGTACAATTTTTGCCATATGTTCTAACATATATGGAATAAAATATATATTTGTTAAAAGCAAGACCACTTATAGTGTTTACAGCACCATTGCTGTCTACATAGAAAGTATTTAAATTAAAAGTTCCATAGGTACTGTTTGCAACATCATCAAAATTCGAATCCCCGAACCTAGCATTAACTACTAAGCCATCTAAAAGGTTATTCGTCCTAGTACCCGTTACAAACCCCAATAAACTCTTACTTCTCCTCTTCCACCTGCACCGCTATTTGGAACGTCGGTTCCTGAGTTTCCACCCCCTCCAGCACTTACTTGTCCATCTCGTCCGTTGCTATTATTTACAACTCCTTTACCGCCATTACCAAATGCACCTGCTTGCCCACCTCTTCCTAGATAATAATAACCGCCTGGTTCCTCATACCCATCCTGTCTATTAATACCCCATATAGTTGTGTATCCACCATTTCCTCCATAGCCAGCAATATTATAATCATTAGAAATTCCTCCACCCGCCCCACCAGCGACACTTATATTTCCGAATTTTGATGAACCGCCAGGATTGCCAGGGCCAATTGAAGTTTTACTTGCGCCACCTGCACCTACAACAACTTGAATATTTGTTCCGGATATAACATCAACATCTTGCTTGATGTATTGTCCTGCATACCCACCCCCTCCTGTTCCAATAGATTGGAAACCGCCACTTCCACCGCCACCGGACATTTCAACTCTAACTTTGAACCATCCTTTAGGAACCGTAAATATTCCAGAAGAAGTGAAAATTTTTGATCCAGGCTCTTCCCTGTCTAAAAGATTATTAGTCCTAGTACCCGTTACATACCAATCAATGCCAGTCTATGACATTCATATAGCAAGAAGGACAAGGATACGCTCCAAATCTTTGCCAAACATGATAGTTTGCATATGTTCCGTCCCATATGTTATGAGTACCTGTGCCTGGGGCGGAATAAGCAAATGTCCCACCCCTTTGATTATAGATAAGCACAAAAGGGGTACTTTTTTCATAGAGTGTTCCGCCACCTTGGTGAACTATTGCATAAAGATTTCCATTGTAGCAATACAATCTTGTTTCGATTACGGTATGACTGCTCCAAGTATTATTATATAATTCCCGCATGCCCCATATTTGCCCGTTGTCTATTCTTTTTCCGTCGAATGGATAGACCAAATAAGTACCTGCGTTTGTGTCTGAATAATAATCTTTCGCTAGTTTTGCATCAAGCAAATTATTCGTCCTAGTACCCGTTACATTCTGCTAAGTATTTATCTTAATTGATTGAAATTATGATAGCATCTGTTGCCATTCCTAGTAGCGCCTAGAGGGCAAATAATATATGTAGATATTGTGCCATTTCCATTTCCAAAAGTATGGTTTCCGTAGCCTTGTAAAACATTTGCAATTAGACCAGTCCATACGTTGTCGTTTATGTTATAAATAATAGCATTAGAAGGTGTCATATTAACCAGAGAATTTCCGTAGCCTTGAATTACAGACCATATTGTTCCACTAAAAGAATTTGTAAATATATCATATTTTACAAATTCATTTCCCTTCCATAGATATGGATAAAAACTATAATCTTGACCTCTTCCATCAACATAATTAACAACAACACCATCAAATTTCATTTTAATAAAATCATAACAACGCAAACTTACATAATCAGGCTCACTCGAATGGAAGATTTCAGAAACTGTACTGCAAGGATTGTAATTTTGATTGTTTGAACTATATTTCCATAAGTTTCCTGATTTATAAAATAAAATTCCATTCCAAATAGTAACGCCAACCGAATTAGCCAATGTGTTAGCAGAATTATACGGTTGAAGAGAAATAGGAATAGGATCTAAAAGATTATTCGTCCTAGTACCCGTTACAGAAATTCATTAAGACCTTTAAACTCATCAATGATTTTAATGCATATATTGTGATTGAGGGTTCCCCCCGTAGGACAGCTATAAACAGCCCGTTGACAAGTTTTTAGGCGATTGACCCACGGATCGCCCCATTCAAAATAATTGCATGTTGAACTAGCAGAAACGTTGAGATTTTTATAGTTCCACGCCCAGTCAATGCCAAATCTGTAACTACCTGTATTTGGTGCTGTAAAACTTGCGTGTTCATTTGCGATATGTACCCACCCGATAATTGTTGCAGATGTTTCTATCTTTATTTTTCTCTCGCACCTTAATTCGCCAATATTTAATTGCCAGTTTGTATAGCCTCCTGTATTTGAAAGCTCTAAACATGGATTGTCAAATAAACCACTAATAAGGAGATAATTACCCGTTACAGTCTATACGCGCGAGGAGCATACTAAGATCTATTATTGGCCGCCGTTTAGTGCCAACCCGTTGCATATATCCAGTATGAACCTATGCGACTATTGCAATATGAAACACTTACGTATCCCTCTAAGCCACCACCACAATCACCATTATCAAAAGCGCCGCATATGCTTTCACTTACCCATCTCAACCCATCTGCACTGCTATACCCACCAGTTCCTTTTGAATAAACACACTTACTATTTGCAACGTTAGTGTTGTATGTTCCGTATATCTTATCATCTGAAAATCTTTTTCCATTCGACGGATTTACAAGATGGTTTCCGGCCGATGCGTCAGAATAATAAATTTGTGCCTCTATTCCATCAAGCAAATTATTCGTCCTCGTACCCGTTACAACTCATTATCATCCTATGGGTTGTAGATATTTTTTCGTTTCAATTGATAAAATCAGCAAAAAGTCTTAGGTGAATAAATTTTTATGAAATTAAATTTATTATTGGATCAAATAGAGGTAGAGAAGATCCATAAAAACATTTCAATCAATGTAAAAAATGCAAGATTAAAAAAAGGGGTTTCTCAACTTGACATTGCTACTACAATGGGTTTCAAGTCTGCCACTTTCTATAGTAATGCTGAAGGCAATATGTATGGAAAACATTTCAATATAGAGCATATTTTTATGATTGCAAAATATCTTCAAATTGATCCATGCTCTCTTATTTATCAAGGACAAAAACGTGGTGTTGCTTTTAAAAAACAGTTACAAGATTTGTAAAAAATGAGTAACTCAATATTGTCACTGGCCCAAAAAACAACTTTCCGGGGAATTTACAGTAAAAACACAAAAAACGGAATCGCCTTTATTGCAAGATATACGGTTCACGGCAAAACAAAAACAAAAATCATAGGGTATGAAAAAGATGGCATGACTGAGTATGAAGCATATAAGACGAGACTTAATATTATAGCTTCAGAGGAGTTGATATGTGCCACGATCAAAACAAAGCAAAAACACTTCCTCGTAGAGTCTCTTTTTTTGGAATTTATTAATTTTAGAAGCCCGTTGCTTGCAAAAAATACTCGTGATAACTATAGATCAATTTATTCACAGTACATTGTTAAAGATTTCAAAAACCAAGATATCCGCAACATTTCCCAAAATGACCTTCAAGCCTATATCAATCGAGTCTTGACATATAGAAGACCGGCAACCGTAGAAAAAATAATATCTGCTTTAAGAAAATTTTATCTCTATTTGCAGAACAATGGAATTTACAAATACAATCCAGCTGCCAATCTGGTAATGCCAAAATACGACAATAAAAAGTATTTTTCTATGCCAAAGCAAGATGTAAAACGTTTCATTGAATATGTCAATGATATCTCAAATTTAACATATAAAACGATTTATCTTTTATTGTTACATGGGCGAAGAATAAATGAGGTATTAACGCTCAAATGGGTAGATATTGATCTATGTACGGGAACATACCACCTTGATCACACTAAAACAAAAACAAGAAAAAATCAGCACTACCATTTTGAAGAATTTCAACTTAGGGCATTAAAAGAGTTAAGAGAATACAATCCAAAGTCTTTGTATGTGTTTGAAAATCCAGACACAAAAAAGCCTATCACATATACCACATTCCATAAAATCCACAAAAAACTAAGAAAAGATCTCCAGATGGATGATTTTGTAATACATAATATTCGGCATCTTGTAGCTTTTATGGTTGTTAACACTGGCTATTCCTTGGAAATAACTGCCAAGATTTTAGGGCATGCAAATATTCAATCAACGCAGAGATACGCTGTACTGGAAATGGATAGAGCAAGAAAAGCATATAGTGATACAATGAAAAATATTATGAGATGAAGAGATAAAATGAAAGATACCCCCAAGGGGGTATAGGTTCCGCTTCCATAGGATTAACGCCTATTGCAAAGGATCCAATAATAAAGATAAAACCGGAGTAGACGCGATGCTTTCATGACGCTATCCTCTCACCTTTGTTTATGGTTTCGAACATGTTGTCATCAAAGTACCTGTCATTTTTAAGAAAATCATCGTTTTCAAAAAGATCGTAATGATCAACCTTTTCAAAGACTACATCTCCTATAAAATCTCCTAAGCTCATCTCAATCAATTGTTTTTGAACAATCATGGAAGTTTTGTTTTCCGCAGGGAATCCCGCCATCGTGTAAGAATCGAAAGTTATCGCCGCACCCATGTTAAATCCTTTGTCCGTTTAATGCTTGCGCACTAAGTGTAGTCTCTTGGCTTTTAGCTTTAAGATTGTCCATAGTGCCACTTATTGCAGGTAAAACTGTGACGAGGGAGATAAGAAGGGTAGCTACCAAAGTGAAAGTTTTCATAGATATGCCTTTGTGTGTGGTCTATGAACCATCTAAGGTTCAAAGCATAGGAGTGAGGAAACTCATATACAAGAAACTAAGAAGCCTCTCAAAAGCAGCCAATCTGCTTTTAATGGCTCAATAGACCACACAAGGTCTATGAGAGCTATTACATATTTGCAACAGCTCTTTCGATCGCATTTTTGCGATCATCCAACGACGATGTCGTTGGGTTGTTGATCGCTTTTATAGCGAAGCCTAACGCGACACAAACGAGTATAAGAATTACGGAAGTTTTCATAGGGATCCTTTTTACAAAGCATAAGAATCCCAACGGAGTCATATGCTGTACGCGTTTAAAAAAACACGTGCAGTTGACTCCTTTTTGGAGTAGCGGTGGGTGGAGGTGTCGATAAAACAGTGTTTATCGACATAAATTCTTTACTCTTCTAAGAGATGGAGTAAAGAAAATAAAAATAATGTAAACATTATAGGTATGCTTTACTTAAAATTTTATAAATTTAATTTTCTGAATGAAATCTAATTGCTCGAATTTTATGGTAATATTATGGTAATTTTTAAAATACAAAAGGTCTCTTCATGATTAATCTCTTGTCCCGATTTTCTATTGCAACGAAAATCAATATAAGTCTATACGGCTCAATGTTCGCCTTTTTAATAGTTATCTTCTTATTGCATTTGCAGTTTGAATCGAGACTATCAAATAGTGATAAAGTAAGACAAAATGCGGAAATGCTTCTTATGGCAGTCCATAGTATACAAAAAAATACAGCGTTTATATTTGAAGAAACGGTCGGGATATTATTTAATTTGAAAGCAAAAGATGGCAATTTTAAACAAGAATTCGATGCCCTTTATGCTGGCATAAAAATACTTGAGAACACAACAAAAGATGAACAAAGCGAAGAGATCAAGTCAGATATCGCTAGGCTCAATAATCTTGTCGACGAACTACATGCAACAATCAGCAAAATAAACATTGAATCAGTCCATCGTCTTTATCACATTACACAAACAATTAATCAAACAACAAATATACTCAACTCAAATATGGAAGAAAATTTCCATTATAAAAATCTGCTTGCAGGGAGCGAAGAGATTCTCGATAAGTACATGGCAATCGCATTCGTGATAGTTTTTTTCGCTTTTTTAGCTACAGTCAATCAGCTAATAATTTCAACTATTATCGACAACCTTTCCAAGCTAAAAGAGCGCATTATTTCCCTTCTTGACTTTATAGATAAAAAGAGCACAAACATAAACTTCATCGAGATTCATGGAGAGGATGAAGTTGCAAAAATGATCAAAAACATCAACGAGCACGTTGAGATCGTGAAAAAAGTTATTCTTGATGAGCGAATGGCAACACAGCAACTCAAGGCTATGCAAGAGAGTCTTTTAGACAAAATAGAAATAGCGACAAAAGAGAGCATAGAACTATACAGAGAAATAGAAGACACACAAAAAGAAGTGGTGTTTACTCTTGGCATGATAGCAGAAGAGCGATGCAACGAAACATCCACACATGTAAAAAGAGTTGCGGAATACTCTCTTATCCTCTCACGACTTGCCGGTCTGAGCGAAAAAGAAGCACATGAAGTTAAATATGCTTCGCCTATGCATGACATAGGCAAAATAGGCATTCCAGATGCGATTTTAAAAAAGAGTGGCAAATTAACAGAAGAGGAGTTTGAGACAATGCGTTCTCACGCGACAATAGGGTATGAAATTTTAAAACACAGCGATAAATCCATTCTTAAATCCGCGGCAATCATTGCTCATGAGCATCATGAAAAATACAATGGACGAGGCTACCCTCGGGGCTTACAGGGGGAAGAGATTCATATTTACGCAAGAATAGTGGCTATTGCTGATGTTTTTGACGCTCTGGGCAGCGATCGCATCTATAAAAAAGCTTGGCCGCTTGAAGAGATAATGAATTTCTTTGAAAAAGAAAAAGGCGAGCACTTCGATCCTGTTTTAACAAATCTTTTTTTAAGCAATATAGAACTCTTTGTAGCTGCTAGAGAAAAAATTAATGCTGGGTTTGAGTATATAGACAGAAAGATAATCGAGGAAGAGATTAAAGAAAAAATGAGAGGTGAAGCATGTGCGTAAAGAGATTCATTGAAAAACATTGGGGAAGTAAACTAATACATAAAGAAAGGATGCAGTTGCCACTACATAGAGCTATCACCTTTTTAATGACACCATGCTATTTATTGCAAAGTTTTTTTTATCTATTGGCATCTATTTGTAGAGATAGGCGTTTAGATAAGGAGATAAAGAAGTTAATGAAAAGAGGGGACAAGCAGGTTTCGGCATACCAATGTGCTATAAAAATCGCTAAAGAGTACAAACAAAAGAGCACAAAAAAAGAAAGCGAATTAAAAGAGATGGCAAAAAAAATCTTGAAACATTCAGAAACTGGAGATATAGAGGCTATTAAACAAATCTGCTTCAAGATATTAGAGGAAGAGTAATGAGAAAAAGAATTCGAATAAGACCTCAAGAAAGAGACTGTAACACGCTTCAAACCAATGATTTAAATATAGACGACTTGAATATTAAAATAAAGACAGATCCTTTCGAAAAATTTCTAACAAGCATTTACGAATCAATGCGAGCCAACAAGGTTGTTCCAACCCCCTCTAACTTCACTCTTTATTTTGAAAAGAACCTTGAAAAAGAGGATAAGTTATTTAGGGAAAACATTCAGAAAATTACATCGTTGCAAGAATCGATTCACAAAGAAAACATAGTTGATATGGAACTTAAATACAAAGAAGGCTACAACCAACTCAAAGAAGCGCTTAAGACAATAGCCTTAATTTATAAATACACAAGTGCTATCCGTAAAATTTCTGAAAAATATATTGAACACATCAAACAAGAGAGCAGGGCAGAGAGGAAAATAGGTTCGATCGATTCCTTGCTCAATCAGCAAGAACAATATCTAAGGCTTCTTGAAAAGCTACATCCACCAGTAAAGACATCCTATGAACGAATATGCAATGTGTACAAAGAGCTTGAAGATACTTGCAGTATTGATACAGCTTTGGGAATACATAATAAAAAATATTTAATCAGTCGCATAGAGCAAGAGACACAATTAATCAAAGAAACTGAGCATGGCAGCATTTTTGTCATGCTTCAGCCTGATAAGAAAAAAAACTCCTATAGTGCGGAAGAAAAGAAAGCTTATTTGCTCTTTATCGCACGGATATTGCAAAAGAATTTAAAAAAAAGTGACTGTGTGGCATATTATGAAAAAGATATGTTTGGATTACTATTGCCCCATCAATCCCCAGAAGAGGCAAAAACATTAATAAGAAAAATATTGATAACGATTGAAAATAGTCACTTTTACATCAAAGATGAAGTTCAAACAGTGCATTTAATAGCCGGTGCAACGGAGATAAGAGGCAACGACTCATCCACTGAAGTCTTATACTTTGCATTACAGGCGCTAGATCAGGCGATCAAAGAAAAAGATAAATTTGCAGTTTTTCCAAGGAAGGCAAAGAAAATTTCTTTTGAAGAGTCAGAAAGTCTTTGTGAAATGATTTGATGGATTTTGTTTTTGGAGGGAAGCGCAACAGCTTTTTGTAGCTGTTGCATACGCTTTGTAACAGGAAGGAAGTGCTTCGTCGCTTCAAGGGAAAACAATGAGCAAAAAATTGTCTCAAATTAATTTTTTATAGTGAGCCATACGTATAAAGCATAACAAATGAGACAGTAAAATTGTACCATAAAAAATTTAATTTTTTTTGATTTTGAAGGTAATATTATGGTAATTTTATAGAAGGAGTCATTATGAAGAACTTGACAATCATAAATAAGGCAATTTTGGAAGAAATAAAAGAGGACTATCCAAATTGGAAATTGTACGCCCCAAAGGAAAAAGTTGTAACAATATTGCGACCTATAAAAGCCGGAGAAAAATTAAGTTCTGTTCAAGAAGCATTTATAGCTTTTAAATTTAAAAACTCTTTTGCGGGGGCGAAATTAAAAGGTGAAAGAAGATGACGCGTCCACCTCTTCGATATCATGGTGGAAAATGGAGAATGGCAGAACATATTATCGAGTTAGAGCGTAAAACCACCTCCCTTGGGTGGTGGATATAAGCGACCTATTCAGGGGTATCTTGCTGCTGAATGTACTGCTTAACAATCGAGATCGGAGCACCGCCGACACTTCCTGCAAAGTAACTTCTGCTCCATAGTGCTGATTTCCCCCAATACCGCTTCTTGATGTCAGGCATATCCCTCCGTATCAGTCGGCTTGATCTCCCTTTGAGATTGTTCACGATCGAGGCGATCGACCACTTTGGTGGATAGAGGATGAGGAGGTGAACGTGGTTGTCTTCCCCGTCAAACTCTTCGAGTGTACCACCCATCTCTTCCATTGTTTCCTTAAACACCTTTCGTAAATACTCAATATGTTCCACTTTGATCACTTTGTACCGATACTTCGTAACGAACACCAAGTGAGCATGGAGAAGATGGGTTGCGTGACGGCTTTTTTTGACTTCCATGTAGTACACACCTTTGTTAAATATCTTGACATTGTAACCTATAATAGGTAGAATATCAATACGCATACCAAATAAGGAGAGACGATGTTAAAAGCAGTCAAGATTCGCTTGTATCCTACAACTGAACAACAGACAGCCATCGCTCAACAAATAGGTGCTGCACGCTATGTCTATAACCGATCGCTCGCACTCCGAAAGTTTGCCTACACAAAGTTTGGCATTAAACTCGGCAAGTTCGATCTGATCAAACGTATCACAACCCTCAAGGAACGCGATAAAACATCGTGGCTCAAAGATGCAGACTCACAAGCGTTACAGCAATCGATAGCCAACATGGACAAAGCGTACCAACACTTTTTCAAAGGTGGGGGGTTCCCAAAATTCAAAAGCAGACACCACAGTAAACAGAGCTACCAATACCCACAGCGGGTTAAAATTGACGGCTCCAAGGTGTACCTGCCGAAAATCGGATGGGTAAAATGTAAAGGACTTCGTGAAGATGTCGTCGGCAAGATCAAGACCGTCACGGTATCCCATGAAGCCAATCTGTACCACGCTGCACTTCTCATCGATGATGGGATTGAAACCGCTCCAGTCTGCACCTCCACCGAAGCAATCGGTATCGATGTAGGTGTATCATTGGTTGCGGCAGACAGCAACGGCGGCAAAATCAAACCTCTTGATCTTGTGCGTGAGCTCACCAAGCTTCGCCTTAGAGCGCGGCAGCTTTCACGCAAGACAAAAGGTTCAAAGAACCGTGCGAAAGCCAAATCAAGATTGGCCAAACAGAATCTCCGTATCGCCAATATGCGAAAGGATTTTCTGCATAAACTCTCACTGCAATACGCCGAGAACCAAGGCATTGTAGTGGTAGAGGATTTGAAGATCAAGAACATAACCAAAGCGACCAAAGGAACAGTGGAAACCCCCGCGAAAAACGCAAGTGCAAAACGTGGATTGAACCGATCAATCACTCAGCAATCGTGGGGATTGTTCTTTGAGCTGCTTGAATACAAAGTAGTTGCACGGGGCGGAAAGTTTGTCAAGGTGGATCCGAGACATACAAGCCAAACGTGCAACGTATGCGGTCATGTTTCCAGTGAAAACCGATTAAAGCAAGAGAAGTTTGTATGTAAAGCTTGCGGCCATAAAGACAACGCAGATGTCAACGCCGCCAAAAACATACGAGACCGTGGGATACACGGCTCTAATGCTTCCCATCAAACAGCTGCCTAAGAGCTGTGGAGGAAGAATCCACCTCGCTTGCGGGGTGGAGTATCAATCTGCACCGGCACGTCAATGGAGTGATCTGCCCAAATACCTTGATGATTACACAGAACGTCTCCGTGGGGTTGTTTGAGTGGCTATAAGTCTGATATGTATATGGACACTCGGTGATTGGGAGATGGTTGAATTTAATGCACGTGCATCCCGCGGTCATAAAGGAACCGTAAACCGAACTGAATGTGTTTGGGTTAAGTCTAATTCAAAACGGCAACCAACACTTTTTTAACAGGACAATCCCTAAAGATTGTTAATTCAACATGTGGTAATATTTCATATTATCAATAGGACAATTATGAAATATTTTCCACCTCTCTTTTTGGCTGTTCTCATCACTATACTTGCATATGGAGAAAGGTACGTTGAAATTCTCATCGCCTTTCTCTTTGCAAGCTTTGTGAAGATAGTTATAAACAGCAAAAAATATCCAAAACTCAACCAAATTTTTGATCGTATATTTTAAAGAAATTTTGCTATCCCCCAGCTCATCACAATGAGAGCCAAATACATCAAAGCAACCGGGGCTATGAGATACTTCATGATCTTGAAGTAAACCATAGCTGTGAGCTGTTTTGTTTCTGATACGTAGTACCCAACTCCTACGATTAGATACCACGACATCACAGAGTAAACAGCCACACTTGGTGCGTAAAGCACCGCCAGAGTAAATCCAGCGATGATCGGGATTATAATTGCGTGTATAAATGCTTTAATAAGCGCTTCTGTCAGAAGCGTTTGTTTTGTAATTTCCATTGTTGTCCTCCCAGACATTTTTAAAGACAAACGAATAGGAGCCCTAAAAGGAGTCCCCTACTGCATTTTATCTTACAGTTGAACTCCTCATAAGGGAGAATACAAAAAAACTTAATAGAGGAAGAACCAATTGAATATGCTTTACACATATCACTTCCTCTTGATTATAAATCTGCCAAATGGTATAATAACCACAAGGCTTGGAGTAGAGTAAACCCGAACCGAGACTACACATGTTGCTTACCGATTTGACGGCAAGTATGAACTTTTGTTTTACATGTGTTTCTCGTTAAGATTAAATCGGGGAGTCGCTTACAGGTATTGGCCTACCTCTTCACAACTATTACTACTCTTACTCCAAAAGCCTTGATTTTCATCCTAACTTTCATCTCTATCACCTCCTTTCAATAACTTGCCGAAACAAGCATTAAATACGGACTTTCACCGAACTCTCACTACGCACAATGCAAAATAGCGGGGATAAAAATCCATAAGAGGTACAAAGATTTCCCACAAGGAACATGAATGCCCCTTGTGGGTTTTTAAATGAGAAGCCTTAAAGCTTCTCGATCGATTCAACACTTAAGCCAGATTCTACGAATCCTATATGCTTAAATATTGATTTTTTTTCTCCTATTGTGGGATCTTCCTCGGACACCCTTTGTGAAAAGGAATAGAGAGGCTTAATCCCTTTTGCTATCAGGGCGATTTCAAGTGGAGCCATAAAGAAAGGAGCTCCACCGATCATGGCTGATTTAACACCAGAAACAAGAGCATACTCAGCAAGAATTGCAGCTCTGTTTTCCAACTCATCCTTGGTTGGGATTGAGTCGAAAGTGAGGAGATCTTGAATAAGAGCTTTGTTTTCTGGCTCTTTTACTCCAGATCTCACTTGCTCGTTTGAGGCATGGTGTTGAGTAAGGTTAAGAATTGTCATAATGTCTCCTTTTTGAAACTCAGAACATACCAACCCTTACGGGTATGACATGGTATGTCTTTCCCGTATAGGGTAGTGGGCTTGATGAAGGCGACTAAAACTCAAAACAAAGCTGTGTAAGCTTCGTTTTTCTTGCTGTCTTAGGCTGAATAATGGCATTCATCTCATCCATTGCTTCAGCCCTTTCAGCTTTCTTTTGTTTAATTGTTTTTTGCAGCAAGGCGATATCGAAATACTCGATCCCGCCTTTGACCGCTGATGCTGGCTCGCCGTTTTTGAGAGCTCTATTTTTGTAATAAGTAAGCTCCGAAACTGTTCGTAAGCCAAGCATCTCGGTCGCCGCTGCTTCTGTGTGTAAGTAGTATGGCATGAGGCCTCCTATTTTAAGCACAGGAGACCCCAAGCTGGGAGTTCCTGTGCAACACATTGTGTGTGCGTGAAACTCCCTTTTGGGAGAAAACGTTACTAAGATCAGCCCATTTGATCAAAATCAAACTCTATGATTTCATCGAGAGATGTTTCATTCACAAAGGTTCCATTTTTTAAACGTTCTGTTAAATCGTTAACAATCTTTTCTGCATCTTTTTTCGTGTCGACAAAATCGACAGTTTTAGTTCCATTTTCGGAAACCGCATAGATTGAGTAGTCTTGTGTCATATTTTCTATCCTTAAAAATCTAAAAACCTTTTGGTAATCAAGGAGATAACACTATCCTCATGTCGGGAGTTTTTGTGTCTCCCGACATGGGCTTTGTTTACATTATTGTTTTGGTAAGCGCTTAAAACGGTATATCCTCATCCACATCGATCACGGGAATCGAATTACTCTGCGGCATCTGACGGTTTTGCATCGGTTGCTGCTGTGGCTGGTAGCCCTGCTGTTGGTAGCTTTGTTGCTGCGGTGCAGAGTAATTTGGCTGTTGATAATTTTGCGGTTGGTGTGACTGCTCTTGAACATACTGCGGTGCATCGTAATCGTTTTCGATTTGTGGTGCATTCTGTCCACCTGAGCTGTCTCCTTTAGAGTCGAGCATCTGCATCGTCTCTACGACCACAGAATGTTTCGAGCGTTTCTGTCCGTTTTGATCGACCCATTGTTCAAAGTGAAGTCTCCCCTCTACCAGGATTTTGCTCCCTTTGCGAAGGTACTGATTGGCAACTTCGGCGCTTCTTCCGAAAAAAACGATATCGGAATAACACACTTCCTCTCTTTTTTCACCGTTATTGGTGAATTTTCTTGAGGTAGCGATAGCGGTTTTTGCTATCCCCATACCCCCTTGAGAGTATCGTAGTTCGATATCGCGCGTTAGGTTTCCAACGAGTATAACTTTGTTGTACATGAGTTTTCCTTGTCTTTAAAAGTCATAAAATATTGTTTTGTACAAATCTCTCCATAGGAGATGTTTGTAGTATTTTATAACTGCATTGCAACTCCCTTTGGAGAAAACTAAATTGACAATAAAAATCCCTCCGAACTGAATCGGCTTTAAAAAACTGTGCAGTTATTTAAAATGGGGATTTTTATTGCTAAGAGTACACAGATACCCGGGTAGGGTACTTGTGTACCCGCCGGGTATCTGTTTCATCTGTTTGGAGCTCAACGAGATGTTGAGTCCTTCTACGCTCTAGGCGTATGGCGTACATAGACGCTCAAGGGTTAAACTAAGATAGTAAAGCCCCTATATTACAACCAAAGCGGCTGTAATAATATCTTACCTCATCATACTCAAGAGAACATGACAAAATAAGAAATACAAAATATCCCTTATTTTAGCATACTTTTTCTTTTTTGGTAATTTTATGAGGATTTTTTGAGGTTTTGATTGAGTTATATGAAAGACAACCCCGAAGGGTTGTTATTATTTTTCAAGCATTTGGATATTTGCATCAATCGCCATTCCCAAAAGAAACAGCGCCATATCCTCAGCGTTTTCATAAGCACCTATTGACTTGATTAGCAGTCCGAGAACATTTCCATAAAAAAAACGAGTATGAGTGAAGTTTCCAAAATCAACTTCACTACCGAACCCAGCATTAATATCATGTCGAATTGACACTAAGGCTTCTAAGTTTTTTTCAAGTTCTTCTCTCGTAAAACCATAAAACATTTCATTTGGATTTAGATTTAAATTTAAATCCTCCGCCGATGTATGGTGCATCCAGCCAAAACGAACACCGTTTTGCTTTGCCTTATTCCCTAAAGCTTTATAGGCTTCTATAAACTCTTCTTTTTTCATCTTTTGTTCCTAATATTTGCTCGAAACACAATGGCCATGCGACCATTTGTATTCGTTTAATTGGTTGAGTGTCACGTTGGGGTATTTTACCTTTGCTTCTTTAAGCAAATCTTTTAACGTAAAAGCTTGCCCCTTGCGATCACCTTCCTTATGCAGCCTCCCGGACACACCTAGATTTTTATCTGCATCCTTGTGAGCATCAAGCTTTGCTTGCTCCAACTCGATCCACTCTTCAAATTTATCCGGGTATGTTTTTTCAAGCCATAGTATTTCCATGTGGTTGCTCGCAAAAGGGCAGTACATACAATTACTCGGCATTGGTATTTCTTTGCCAACTTCTCGCATGTAATCCTGACACGCTTGACGATCATAGCCAATTTCGATAAGAGGATAAATAACCTCAACAGCTTGCTTCTTCCATAGAGCTGTTTCTTTGTCTGCATCTGCAACTCTTGATTCTTCGCCTTTGGCAATCCCAACAAGCCATCTTATTACCCCATAGTATTTCGCAAACTGAACATAATTGTTTTTACGCCCTTTGTTCACGACACTATTGTACTTCCCAGGAAGCCACTCCTCCACATATCTGTATTGAGGAATAAGCTTCAAGTTGTGAGTGCATGTTTTTGGATAAGCAAGAGAACCTATCGTTGGTTTATTGCCTTCACGCCACTGTTGCGTCAATGATTGCCAAGAGGTGCCGTGATACCCCATAGAATTATCTATGAAAAGAAACTCTATGCCGTGTTCTTGACAAAACGGTACGATCTCATTTCTTACATGAGAGTAGGTCTCCGGATGTTCATTGCCCGTATCTGCCATCAACACAAGCAGATCGCGGGGGGCATACTTGGCTTTAAAATCAGCGTCAAAAACCAACTTGTAAAGTATGGTAGTAGAATCTTGCCCACCGCCGAACGATAGAATCGTTAAAGGCGAGTAGGTTTTTTCATATTCCAGAGAAAGGGCATGTAGCTTGGACATATCACTACTCCTTAGTATGGTTGAGGAGTCCTATTTCTTCCGCAACCATCATAAATTGCTTAAAAGCGACTTCGCTCTTCCAGGCAGTTAAATCTACTCCAGCCAGAACCATCTCTTGCGGATCAAGAAGATCTCCTAGCGATATCCAAAAACCTTCCTTTGGCATATGCACTACGGCTTCATTGATCATGATTTGCTTGTCAAGTATATGAACTTGGCTATCCATAGGGTAGGGGAGCCCATGACACTTAAAAGTTTTCTTGATCAACGATTCCTCTATCTCCTTAAAAAGAGGAAAAGCTTTCTTAAGCGGGGACGCGAGATCCCCCATAAATGCTTCGGATACTTCATGAAGTAATGCTTGCTTTGCAAGCTCTTTCTCGCCTCTGTGGATAAAGATTCTTGCCATGTTCACACAATGCTGCGCAACACTTAGCTCCGTTTGACCGAAGAAACGCATAATGCGACTAAGGGCGAGGGCGATCACCTCTATATCCAAAGAGGAACATTTTACAGTGTCAAAAGGGCGGAACATCACCCCTTTAGAGTCCATAAGCGTCGCCTTGGCGAGCTCTTTTTTTGTTATATAGAGGAGCGCTTTGCTCAACACGTATTTAAGCATTGTGCACCCCTTGTTGAGCTTTTATGATTTTTTCGATCTCCCCGGCAGCAATGCTTGAAAAGAATTTTTTTTCATATCTTGCTCTTTTTTCACGGAGTAAAATCTCCTGTTTGATTTTTTCTATCATTGTGTTTCTCCTGATTTTCTAAAAAAAGGAGATATGCCGATCCCGTAAGGGAACACAATATCCCCTCATGGGTTGGCTCTTATGAGCAACTAAAACTTGACAATAAAACAGTCTATTGCAAGCTGTCCGCCAGCTGTTCAAACTGTTTTATGTCATGAATGCCGTTAACAGCCACTTCAACACGAGTAAAAGTTTCATAGTTTTTACTTTTGTTGTTTTCAACAATTCGCAAGAATTTTTTTTCTTGTGCATTGTTTGCAACCGCTACTTTAAAGGCTCTTCCGTTTTTAGTTTCTACATAGTAAATTTTCATTGTTTTGTCCTCCTATGAACAAGTAACGACAAAAGCGTTTAAATTAAACATAGGAGCCCCAATGGGAGTCCTATACTGCTTTTG
>Ga0265294_10004756_pt1 | contig 16816 bp, 18 predicted proteins | sample MunlanPumphouse3_FD_192504 | JGI IMG/M metagenome (GOLD analysis project Ga0265294, IMG submission 192504) | Groundwater microbial communities from a municipal landfill in Southern Ontario, Canada - Pumphouse #3 | ecosystem: Environmental > Aquatic > Deep subsurface > Groundwater | place...
GAGATCCCAGCGGTGATGAAGAGATGCACCGTATGGAGATAGAGAGCTTTTTGGAGGAGTATTTTGAAACTCCGGACAGAGAGAAAAGTATCTGTCTTCCTGAGATTTTAAACTATTTTGAGACGATGCCGAGCATGAAAGGCAAATTGAGCGAAGAGGAGTTTGAAGCGATCGTAACCTTTCTCTACGAGTATGATCCTAAAGCATATCAGGAAAAAGTGATGAAATACGAACCATTTGAAGAGGCTACCATCAAAGCATTGGCAGAGGATAAGCTGATCATGCTCTTCTATACGGCAGAGCATTGCCGTTACTGCAAAAAGATGGAGAACGAAGTGATGAGTGATCCGGATGTGATCACAGCACTGGAGAAAGGGTTTGTATCCGTCAAGATAGATGTAGAAAAAGGGAAAAACCCTGTCGATTTCAATCCGACGATGACACCGACCTTTCTCTTTTTATCTCCTCAGCAGGAGCAGTTGTATCGTGTACCCGGTTCATGGGTCAAAGAGGACTTTCTTGAGATACTCAGAGAGGCAAAAGAGAAGTATAACCAAACGTTGAAGAAAGGAACAAAACAATGAAAAAGATCTGGATGATACTGCTGTTGGCAGTCAGTTTTTTGATCTCTGATACTGAGTTTGCAGAGCCTAAACCAAGTATCGAAAACCCTAGACAGTTTGTTTTTCCACTGACCAGTGATGACGAGTATGAGATATCACATGTACTTTCATCGGCAAGCAATGTCATAAAATTTTACGGTCCGGAGAAGTGTGAAGTGGCGATCGTCTGCTACTCAAAAGGGATCAAGGCGGTGATGAAGGAGGCAAACTTCTTTGACAAGGAACTGCAGAAACGCTTGAAATCTCTTATGACCTATGATGTGGAGTTTATTGCCTGCGGCAATACGATGCGAACTTACAATATCGATAAGAAAGCACTGCTGGATGGTGTAGAGGTGGTTACCGCAGGGATTGTCGAGCTGATAGAGCGTCAGATAGGCGGATGGATCTACATTCGTCCATAATTTTATTTCAATAGAAAGGATAGATATGAAAAATTTACTAAAAAAACTTATGGCGCTGATAGTGATATCGGGAACATGGGGATTTGCCCAGGATATTCAGGTATTTACTGCGGATAACAGTGACGGGAAAATTACACCCAAAACGATAGAGGAGGCGTTCAAAAAAGTTGGCTTCTTTATTGCTGAAAACAGAGATATGAATCTTCCGTTTAAAATACAGTTTAAAGAGACTCCTTTTGATGTCTATAATCTTTTTACATTTTACAGCAAGCCGGATACCTTGACGTTGGTAAAAGAGTATCCGGAAATTGGTCTTTTTGCACCGCTTAGTATGTCGATCTACACGAAAAAAGGTGAAAAAACCATTTCTGTTTCTACGCTCACTACAGATACATTGGCAACCATCCTTGAGATCCCCAAAGATGATAAGACACTTCTCAAGATAGGTGAAATGGTAAAAGAGGCACTAAGAACTGCGATGCCAAACGGTAAATTTGAAACACTGACGTATGAACCGAAAGGGATGGAGGGTGAACGTGTGACACGTTTAGAGATGGAGGTAGATCCTGATGAATGGGAGGATGCAAAAGATGAGTTCCAGATGTTGTTTGAGGGCGAACTTGCTCCAAACGGGTTTGTGATGGCAGGATTCAGTGATCTGAACTATGATTTTGAAGAGCAAAACTATGAAGCATTCAACTTTTATGATGTCTACTCTATCTGTAAACTTCCTGTGATCTATACCGTGGCAAAAACGAGACCTGAAGCCGGAGCATTTGCGCCATGTTCACTCTATCTTTACATGAAAAAAGGTGAAGATAAAATGCATGTTGCTTACCCTTCTGTCTATAACTGGATCAGCGCTATGGCTATCGATGACAAAGCGTCACTCGAAGCGCTTGATGATGCGCAAAAAAGAATGGAGAAGATCCTCTCCGGACTTATGGAGTAAAAGATGTTAAGAGTATTTTTACGCTTTATCCTGATAACGATGACACTCGGTTTCTCTTCGGCCCTCGCTGCTGAAGAGAACAGCAATGAGATCAAGGCGGTCTATGACCTTAAAACCGGGGACAGTAAAACTCTGGAACGCTCCCTGATCTCTGGAGTGATGAAAAACAGTGTCTATTACCAGAACCAACTCCAGGAACTTAAGGTCAAAGTGGTGATACACGGTGATAGCTACAAGTTTTTCCAAAAAGAGAGCAAAATGGCAGAGATCGCGAAAAAACTGAAGAGCTTGCATGAGAGTTATGGCGTGGAATTTGAGATCTGCAAAGCAGGTCTGAAAAAAAACAACATTCCCGAGCAGAGCATCTATCCTTTTGTCAAAATCATCCCAAACGCAACCGTTGGCCTCATTGGTGCACAAAACGAGGGATATGCCTATATTCCGATACACTAAAGACACTATTGTAATGATAGAGGTTGAAGCCAACGGCTTTGACCCCTCTGCTCAGATAATCCCATAGAACATTTATCCATTTCGTTATAATAGAACATGCAAAAGATTATTTTATTTCTGACTATTTTAACGATAAGCGTATGGGCGGACTACCAGGCACGCATCTCTATGATCACCCCTGAGATAAAAGAGCGTATGATCAAGGGAAATTCTTACAGAGAAGGGTGTCCTGTAGGGCTAAAAGAGCTTCGGTATCTGCGTATCAGGCACAAAAACTTCGGCGGTCAGGAGCAGTGGGGTGAGCTGATCGTTCATAAAGATGTGGCAGATGAGGTGGTCAAGATTTTTGAAGCGCTCTATAAGGCTGACTATCCCATCTATCAGATGAGGCTGGTGAGCGACTATCAGGGAAACGACTGGCAATCCATCGAGGCAGACAACACCTCCGCATTTAACTGCCGCAGGGCCACGGGAAGCAGTCACTACTCCAGACACGCTTACGGCAAAGCGATCGATATCAACCCGATCGAGAACCCCTACATCTCCAGAAGCGGGCGTATCAGCCATAAAGCCTCTTTGGTCTACAGAAAAAGAGTGCACAGGAACGATACGGCAGCAGACAGAGCCGTACTGCTGCCTGACGACAAAGCCGTCAGGATATTTAAGAAGTACGGCTGGCAGTGGGGCGGTGACTGGAGCGGAGTGAAAGATTATCAGCACTTTAGTAAATAATTTTCTTTCTTCGTTACCACGTTGTACGTGGTAACGCCTCTCCAAATATTACGATCCTATACATCTTATAACTCACTTGGCGATGGATTTTAACATTTTGAAAAACCCACTATACCATTATCCAAACCAATAAAATCATTTTTCCTTTTTCTTTTGATGCGTGCACCCCTTGAGGATCTCTTTTTGCGTGGCGTTTATGATCGATTGTATCTTACTGTTATCTGAAACCGCTTTTTTGATCATTGCCATCGCTTCATTCTGCCTGCCTCTATGGCACAGGAGATCGGCGAGGTTGTTCAGTGCCAAAGGGTGGTTGGGCTCTATGGATAGAAGTCTGCGATAGTACTTCTCTGCTTCAGCAAATTGCTTTGCATTGTAGCAGGCATTGGCCAGTGCAAAGAGCAGATCAACCTCTTTGGGCCAACGTTCCAGGGCACGCTTGTACGCAATGATCGCATCGTTGCTTATCCCTGTTTTTTCAAGATCATAGGCAGCGCGCAGAAATGCTTCAGGTGAAGCGGTTGCCGGCAGATATCCCGGGGGAAGAAGCACAACACCCCAATTGCCGCTTCGTTCCCAGAGTCTTTTAAATGTTGCAACGGAGATTGCCTCATTGGGTTGATCGGAAAAGTGCATTGAAATGGTTTGATTTTGTTTGTCATATCCCGTCACAGGAGCATAGTGCCACAGAGGATACCAGGCGTAGCTGCGGTTGAGCAGGACGATGACGGGATGCTGTTCCTTGAGTTCCCGGAGCAGGGCATCAAATGTCGGTTCCAGCGTATAAGCGAGCAGGCCGTTTGCCCGTGACGTGGCCATCAGTTCTATCTGCAGTGTACCGCCTTTTTCGGGGATCAATGTCCGTGCATCGAGTTCCGTCTGCGATAAACGGGGAGTATAAGAAGTTTTTGACTGCCAATACTTGGAGACCATCTCGATCGATGTCGCCGCGCACAGGTCCGAGCGGGGAGCCACGAAAGGGACGTTGATATGATCCCCGGATGGGGGCAGAGGCTCTTTGGGGCCACACCCGACAAGCATCAGCAGAAGAGCGAGAATCGGCAGGAAGCGGGTGCAGCGGTTTCTTTTCACGCTATCGGACAGAACGGGTAAAATTGAACACTTTGGTCAATCCGAGAATATCGGTAATCAGTAAAAGCACAAAAATAAATACAGCAGCACCGACCAAGGAACCGAGCGCATCGCTGCCCGCCGGCAAGGTGTCTATCTCATGAGCGAACTTTGAAGCCTCTTCATCCGTCATTGCCGCAACTCTGTCTTCAATCGTTTTGGGATCAACATCCATCTGTTCCAGGATTTTTGCCACATCCTCACGGGCAGTGAATTGGATGATCTTCTCTTTTGAGGATAAAATGTCCGTCTGTTGGTTGAAAAGGGCCTCTGTCGAAGCGATCTGCGCCCAGGAAGTTTGGGTAAAGAGGGCGATACTTAAAATAAACGATAAAAGAAGTTTTGAAAAATGCATAATAAGCCTTTCGTTAATATTGATCTTTTTTTAGAATTTTAAAGGTCACTCTCATTGTTTGAAATTTTATCTGACATTATAATGCAATCCTGCTTATGTCTGAAAGGGGAAAGTGATCGAAATAGCATGATAAATGATTAGTATTTCTGGCGCTAAATGCTGATATTCCGTTGCCAAAGCGAAAATAAGGGATTTTGAAACAGTTTATTTGCTATTCTTTCATGATTCAGCTATAATGGTTGTATTCAAAGATGATTTAGAGTTCATCTTAGGCTAGACTTTTATTGCTTACATTTCGTTTACAGTATTATCCTTCCCAAAGAACACTCCACATTATATTTTGAGCATTTCATCCATGAAATGTATTAACACCCAAAGGAATTGCAATGGCAACTCAAGTAAACGGAACTGTAAAATGGTTCAACAGCGAAAAAGGTTTCGGTTTTATCGAACAGGAAAATGGCGGGGATGATGTATTTGTACACTATCGCCAGATCAACAGCAGCGGTTATGGCCGTGTTTCTCTTAACGAGGGACAAAAAGTGACCTTCGAGATCGGCAAAGGCGAAAAAGGCCTACAGGCTGAAAACGTTACCGGTCTTTAAGACTATCTGCGGGCAGAATGCTCTGCCCGCAGGCTAAACAGTTTGACAAAGAGACTGATGGGTCTTTTTATGAATTGCTTAAAGGAAACGTATGCAAAGCAAAGAAGCAGTTTTTGAAGCGTTAAAAGAAGGAAAAAAGCTCATTAGTAGTATTACTGGGCTGCAATATACGCTTATCAACAATATATTGCATATCCGCAACAGCGAAGGAGGCGAGTGGAACCAGAGTGATCTCGGTTTTCACAATCCGCCGTCCTGGCTCAACCTCAAGATCATAGAAGAAAAATTATAAACCTTTAAAAGGCCACAAAATCCGATAGAGCTCTGTCGTCCCATACTTTTGCTTTATTATGACGGTGTGAGATTGCAAAGAACATAAAAATAGGGTGTTCGTCATTCTGAACTTGATTCAGAATCCCCTAATTGGGGCGAGGAGACTTTTGCCTCCTCTTCCTCCTCTTTTTTCTTATTTAGCTTTTTTTGACGTTTTTCTTCTTGTTTTTTCTGTTTCTCGATCTCTCGACCGCGCTTTTGATAAGAGTAGTTTGTTTTTGCCATGAGTTAGGTACCTCCGAAGTATCTGCAATGATCTATCCTGAACACGAAGCATTCTATACTGCTACCCTGTGTAGTGCTTTTGGGGATCTGTTGGAATGTCCCTGAGAGTTAGGTATGAAAAACCTAATTGTATGAAGTCTATCTATTATACCTTGTTTAAATTCATTAAAGGGGGTGGTGATCGGAGTTAGGGAGTGCAGCAGGTATATTGTGTCATGGTTGATCATGTTTTTAGGACGCACCTTTCTCACAACACGGTAGCCGTTGTAATGAGCCGAAAATGTCTTCCCTGAAAACCCTTATAAAATAATTAAACGTATAAGGGTTTAAACACGAACAGCAGATAAGCATTTTGCCTACACAGCTTCACTCCGTTATGACCGTTCCGGTTCCGAACCTACAAATGTGAAGCAGTTCATATTTTTAACGGTTCTCACTTCTTAAAGACATTTCCCAGCATCCCTTTGATCGCGCCTTGCAGATCGGCAGGATAGACCACGAACTTGGCATTCTCGCTCTTGCTCATCTCCTGAAGGGTACTGATATATCTATCCCCCAGCAGGAACATCGCAGGAAGTTCGTTGTCCTTGATATTTTGGGTGATGATGTTGATTGCTTCGCCCGATGCGTTGGCCAGCGCGATCTGTGCCTGGGCTTCCCTTTTGGCTGCTTCGAGTTTGCCGTCCGCTTCCAGGATGGCAGCGTTTTTGTTCCCCTCCGCGGTAGTTTCGATCGCACGTCTCTCACGCTCGGCAGCTGCCTGTCTCTCCATCGATGCCTGCATCGACGGGCTTGGGTTGATATCCTGGATCTCTACGGATTTTACTGTCACGCCCCAGTCTGCCACATCGTCGATGATGGAGTCTTTGAGTTTTGTTTTGATCTGTTCACGGTTGGAGAGCGCATCATCAAGGTTCATCTCTCCCAGGATCGAACGCAGAGTTGTCATTACCAGCTGCTGTATCGCTGCTTTAAAATCCTCGATACCGTAGATCGCATCCCGCGGGTTGGTGACACGTGCGAAGGTGACGGCGTTGGTATGGATGACGGCGTTGTCTTTGGTAATCACCTCCTGTTCAGGGATATCAAGGATGAGGTCCCGGGTGGAGACGCGCTCCCGGATCGACTCGATATAGGGGATGATAATATTAAGGCCGGGGGTAAGCGTACGGCTGAATTTCCCGAGCCTCTCTACGACCCACTCTTCACCCTGGGGTACGATATTGATCCCTTTGTAGAGTGTAACGATGACTAAAACAGCGAGGATAATCAGTATATTGAGTGCTTCCATAAATTTTCTCCTTTTTTATTTGATGAGGACGGACAAGAAGTGAAGCTCCTTATCCTACGTTGTAATCACTTACACCGGTTCGACTTCGATGAGCTGACCATTGATCTGTACGATCCTGACACGTGTATCCTTGGCGATCCTGACCTTGGCTGTGGCATGCCATACCGTGTTGCCCAGTACTGGCGAGTCAAATTTCACTTTGCCTCTGCTGTGCGGTTCTATCTCCTCCAGCACCCTTCCCAGTGTATCCAGACGGTAGTTGGACTGGCCGCTGTCGGTCTGGCGCGGTTCCCGGAACCACTTGAACCATGCAGCGATAGAAAGCAGCGAGAGAAGGATCCAGACAAAGAGTTCGGTATTGAAGGTAGTGCCAAAGAGCATATCGATCACACCGACCAGTATCGCTGCCACGCCGAGCCCCAGCATAAAAAACGTCCCCAGGTTCATTTCGATGATCAGAAGAATGATCCCCAGGACGATCCAGTGCCACCAGAGCATAAACTCGTTTAAAAATGTGATCATTTATTCCCTCCTTTGTTCTTCAATTATAGCATAAGGATCAGAGAGTTTGCATCGAAAAATATCTCTGATCGCGGATTGGCTTGCAGGATCTGCAATGTAGGCAAGAGGAGAGGCTCAAGAGAGAGGTTACTCCAGCCCCGGGAGCACTTTCTGAAGTTCATCGGGCAGTGGTGCTTCAAAGCTATATTTTTTATCCTCTATCTCAAAAGAGAGTGACCTTGCATGCAAAAAGAGCCGTTTTGAACCGTAATGCTTGCCAAAGTAGCTATTGCGCTTTTTATCCCCATACATGGTATCCCCGATGATGGGGTGCTCCAGGTGAGCCAACTGCGTGCGTATCTGGTGCATACGTCCTGTAAGTATCTGCACATCCATCAGGGTAGCACCTTTGTAATGTCTGATAGGGGTGAAGATGCTTGTTGATGCTTTGCCTTCCCCGCTGACCTGTACCTTCTGATCACGGTTTTGTTTTCTCTCCAGTTTATGGGTGATCTCTTGCCTGCCTCCTTGCCATTCCCCTGTGACCAAAGCAGTATAGTGTTTCTCTATACGGTGAGCATCCCTGAAGCGTTCATGGAGTGTTTGGAGCATCTGTCTGGATTTGGCGATGAGCAGTAGGCCGCTGGTTTCCATATCCAGACGATGTACCAATTCAAGGTAGTCAAGCTCACTGCGAAGCTGGCGGAGTATCTCGATCAGCCCCAGTTCACTGTGGCTTCCACCGTGTACGGCCACGCCGCTTGGTTTATTCACTGCGATGAGGTGTTCATCTTCGAAAATGATAGATTGCCTGAGAAGCTTGAGCAGGTATGCGGGGGCTTCTGGCAGCGTTTTTTTCTCCTCGACTCGTACGGGCGGGATGCGTACAGTGTCTCCAAGTTGTAGCTTGTACTCGGTCTTGATCCTCTTTTTGTTGACCCTTACTTCACCTTTGCGTATGATTCGGTAGATACGTGACTTTGGTATGCCTTTGAGACGGCGCATCAGGAAGTTGTCGATACGTTGTCCTGCCTCATTTTCGGTGATGGTATGAAGAGTAACTTTAATTTGCTGCATGAAGCGGATTATAGCCAAATCAGGGTTATAAGCTACATTTGGGTATAATCGCGAAAATTTTTTAGCTAAATAATTAAACAATGAAGGATTTAACAATGGCAGAACAATTAAATGTTTACTATGACAAAGATTGTGATCTAAGTATCATCAAGTCTAAAACTGTTGCAATGATCGGTTTCGGATCTCAGGGACACGCACACGCTGAGAACCTCAGAGACTCCGGTGTAGAAGTAGTGATCGGTCTTAGAAAAGGCGGAAGCTCTTGGGATAAAGCGGCGGCTAAAGGCTTTGAAGTACTTACAGTCGAAGAGGCGTCTGCTAAGGGTGACGTTGTTATGATCCTTCTTCCGGATGAAAACCAAAAAGAGATCTATGAAGCACAGATCGAGCCAAACCTTAAAGAGGGTGCAACGATCGCATTCGGTCACGGTTTTGCTATCCACTACGGACGTATCCAGCCAAGAGCGGATATCAACGTCATGATGGTTGCACCAAAAGCACCTGGTCACACTGTAAGAAGCGAATTTGTAAGAGGTGGTGGTATTCCTGACCTTATCGCTATCGGCCAAAACCCAAGTGGTAACACAAAAGATGTAGCACTTTCCTATGCTTCGGCGATCGGTGGTGGTAGAACAGGTATCATCGAAACAACATTCAAAGATGAGACTGAGACTGACCTTTTCGGTGAGCAAGCAGTACTTTGTGGTGGTGTATCTGCACTGATCCAGGCTGGTTTTGAGACATTGACTGAAGCGGGTTATCCGGCAGAGATGGCATACTTCGAGTGTCTTCACGAGATGAAACTGATCGTTGACCTTATCTTCGAAGGCGGTATCGCAGATATGAGATACTCTATCTCCAACACAGCAGAGTACGGTGATATGGTATCCGGGCCAAGAATCATCAACGAAGAGTCTAAAAAGGCGATGAGAGAGGTTCTTAAAGAGATCCAAAACGGTAAATTTGCAAAAGACTTCGTACTTGAAGGACAGGCAGGTTATCCAAGAATGAACGCTGAGAGACAAAACCTTAAAGCACACCCTGTAGAAGTAACAGGTGCAAGACTTCGTGCAATGATGCCGTGGATCAAGGCGAACAAGATCGTAGACCAAGAGACTAACTAATCTTTTTAGTTATTTTACTCTATCTTCGGAGGATGTGTTCGGTCAGCTACTTGATGTAGCCTCCCTCTCACAAACCTCCAAATCTATAGCAAACTAACCAAAAATATTGGGTTGGTTTGTTTGATTATAAGCTCCTTTACTCCAAACATTTTAACCCAATAAAAACTTGACTGTGTTTACATTTTAAAAAATATAAAATTTACAGAGATTTTTATGAAAAGCTTGACAGTCAGATAAAACTATGTCAACGTTCGCTAAACGCTAAACGCTAAACGCTAAACGCTAAACGCTAAACGCTAAACGAAACCTTTCATTTCTACCCAATTTGCATCATTTGTTGGTGATTTCCCCTCAGATATTGCCAATCAGTGCTTTTTCGATAAAATAAGCAAAAAATAGAGACAAGTGGGAAATATGGCCAAAGAGAGAAAGCGCAGATCATCATCAACAAGATCTGCGACAAAAAAAGCACCAACCAAACGCCGTCGCAGCACAAGCAAAAAGAAAAATACGTTCAAAAAGGATCTGATGATCTTTACTACTGTGACAGTGATGATCGCCATGGTAGTGCTCGGGTACTTTATCGGGAAAAGTGAAGCTGCCATAGAGCCAAACCCCAACAGCTTGCTGCTAAAGAGCAGCGTGGATAATGAAGCACTGTTTGAGAGTTTGGAAAAGGTAAAACAGGAGAGAGCCCTCAAAGAGAAGAAGAGAGAGGCAGAGCTTGACTTGAAACGCAAAATGCAACAGGAGGAGGAGCGAAAAAAGGCTGCCCTCCAGGCTCAAGAGGAGAAAAAGAAACAGAGGCTGCCTGAAAAGAGTAACAGTGTCACTTATCCTGCGGAGGTTGTAAAGCTTGAAGAGGTGATCAGCGTTTCAGAGAAAAAGAAATCCAAACTGGTGATCATTATCGATGATGTCTCCTCAAAGTCCCAACTGGAAGACATTCGTGCAACCGGGCTGAAGCTCACCCCTTCGATATTTCCCCCATACAGGCTTTCGCCCTCAAACCACAAGTTGGCAGAAGGGTTAAAGCACTATATGATCCATCTCCCTATGGAGTCAGGCAAAGTTTTTGACAAACAGGAAAAAACTCTGATGGTCACAGATACACCGGAGATGATAGAAAGCAGGGTCAGAGAGCTTCGCAGCCTTTTCCCTGCGGCAAGGTTTGTGAACAACCATACCGGCTCAGTCTTTACCGGACACTATCCTGCGATGGAGAGGCTCTATCAGGCACTCATGAGAGAGGGCTTTATCTTTGTCGACAGCCGTACGATCGCCGGCAGCAAAGTACCGCAGATCGCCAAAAAATATGCACAGCGCTATATCGCACGTGATATATTTATCGACAACAAACACAATGTCCCTTATATACACAAGCAGCTGAAGCAGGCGGTAAAGATCGCAAAAAAAAGAGGCTATGCGATCGCTATCGGCCACCCGCATACGGTGACACTGCAGGCGCTTGCCAGTGCCGGGGAGATACTGAAGGAGGTAGAGATGGTCTACATCGATGAACTCTATCCGCCAAAGGCAGGAAGATGAGAGGCATCATCATAGCACTCCTGATAGGCCTGCTGTTTTTCGGTCTCTCCTCATGGGTCTTTACTCCCCAGCACAGTCTGCTGATCGGACTGGTTGCATTTTTGGTGGCACTCTGGACCAATGAAGCCTTGCCGCTGGGGGCGGTCTCTTTGCTTCCGATTATCCTGTTTCCCCTCTTTGGTATCCTCGATATCGATGAGGTCACGCCCAACTACTCCAAATCGATCATCTTTCTGTTTTTGGGCGGGTTTATGCTGGCGATCGCACTGGAGAAGATCAACCTGCACAAATACTTCTCCGCAAAACTCTTAAGCTTTTTCCCTAAAACCCCGAGAGGGATCATCTATGCCCTCTCCATCACTTCGGCGCTGCTCAGCGGGGTGCTCTCCAACACGACGGTGACACTGATGTTGATGCCTATCGCACTTTTTTTGAGTGACAATATCAAACTGAAAGTCCGCTTTTTACTGGGTATGGCATACGGTGCGAGTATCGGGGGGATACTTACGCCTATCGGAACACCACCCAACCTGATACTGCTTGGTTTTCTGGAAGAGAATGACCTGCCTACCCTGGCATTTGGCGAGTGGATGTACATGATGACCCCTATAGTTGCGGCGATGCTGCTGATCATTCCCTGGCTGCTTGCGTTGGGAGTAGACAATGAGTCCGTATCGGATGTGAAGCAGGATGTCCCGCAACTCAACAGTGAACAGAGAAGACTCTACTGGATCATAGGGATTCTTGCTTCTATTCTGATTGCAAATACTTTTATGAAGCAGATCGCAGGTTTTGCACTGGATGAGAAGCTAGTACTGCTTGGGTTTGGTCTCTTGATGTTTGTACCCCGTATCGGCTTTTTAACTTGGGAAGATACACGAAATATACCCTATGAGATCATCTTCTTGTTCGGTGCGGGATTCTCTATCGCTGCGGCATTTACAAACACAGGACTTGCCGCAGATATCGCGACCAAACTGGCATTTATCTCATCAATCCCTCTCTTCTGGATGTTTGTTGCAGTAGCACTTGTTGTCACATTTTCTACCGAAGTGACCAGCAATACCGCACTTACCTCTATCGCTATACCGATCTTTTATGAGTTTTCAAAAATGATGCCTCAGAGCGAGGGCACCCTGCTGCTGATGGTCGCAACTGTGGCTGCGAGCTATGCCTTTATGCTGCCTATTGCGACACCGCCAAACGCGATCGTGATGAGCTCCAGGGTGATCCATATCAAAGAGATGGCTACTATCGGATTTAAGCTCAACCTGATCGGAGTGACCGTACTCTCACTCATCGCCTATACGCTGTGGAGGGTAATGCTTTAGCGGGAAAGTATGGATACTTTTAAATAAAATTTATGTATAGTTATATTTTTAATAAGTACTATTAAAAATAATTAAATAAAAATCATATTTTTTATTCTACGATAAATGATATAAGCTAATCAGATATTCTCAAAAAGGGGAGGGGATTAATGAAAGCCGTTTGGGGGATAGGCACTTTAATGTCTGTATTTTTACAGGCCGATCCGATCAATAGACAGATCGAAGACATTACACGCTATCAGGAACAAAAAAAGATCTACGAAGAACAGACCAAAGAGCGTCAAAGTGCGAAACCTATCTATACGCCATTAGGTAGGACCGCACTTCATGAAGATGTTACTGAGTCTAAGCGATGCATCCCGATAGAGACTATAGAACTGGAAGAAATCACGCTGATCGAAAAGGAGCTCGATACTCTTATCCAGCCCTATCTTCATCGATGCAATACAATGAATGAGATTAACAATCTGGTCAAAAAGATCAATAATCTACCTCAAAGACTTTAGGGCATGAGGTATCAGAGAGTAGACAGCGTCAAGGGCAGACTCGACAAAGAGAGGGAGTAGCAAAAGAGAGATATTCAGATATCTTTGGAGATTATTCTAGTGAGGGATTAGAGTTTAGTTCAAATAATTGGAATAGTGTTAAGTTAAATACTAATAAGAAAGATGAGCTAAAAGTGATATCTGGCTCAGACTTTAAAAAGTTGCAAACAAATACCCAAGAGTACTATCAAGATAAAGCTAAAGCTGATAGTAAAAATGGGTATTTAGATGATAAAATATATCATGTCCCAGGAACATTTGCAAATGCAAATAATGTTGATAAGAGCTTTACTGAGGGACTAAAAGAATACTATAATGATGAGAAGCTTGAAGTTATAGAACATCAGGATAGACATCCATTGCAGAACAATCATAAAGATAGAGAAAAGCTAGCCGATAGGCTGGCTAAAAAGATCATAGAAGACTACAAAAAAAACCCGGATGAGCCTATTAGACTTATTGGTCATTCACATGGAGGAAATGTGCAAAAGATTGTGACACAAAAACTAGTAGAAAAAGGATATGAAGGTATTGTAGATGATATTATGTATATGGGTACACCTGTAATAGATGACTATAAAACAGCTAATAAAGTACTTAAAAAAGATGCAGAAGTCATTAATGTGTATGATAAAACTGATAATGTGCAACCAAAAGGAGGAAATAATGGTTCAAACCCTCTTATTAAAAAAGCTGTAAAGGGAGAATATGGTGACGCAGGTCAAACCATAGACGATAACCCAAGGGTGACTAATTTAGAGGTAGTCTCTCCAACAATATTTGATACAGCAAAAGTAACTAATGATGGTTATGAAGTGCCATGGATTATTGAACAGTATGAAGGCTATGAGAGTCATATAAATATAGATAGTCCTGAGGTTATATATCAAATGAAAGAAAATAGAAGAAAGAATAAAGATTAACAATGTGGTGGTGTAACATTAAGCCAATATCATATATCTTTTTATTGGTTAACTTTATAGTATTTACATATGTTGTATCTTCGTCATTGGCAATAAAATATACAAATGAATTAGGTGAAGTATTAGGGTATATGTCATTTATACTGGCACCTTTTGTTTTTTCCCCAGCTATTTTATTAACTATGTTGTATCAAATCTATAAGGTTATTAGGTACGCTGTTGAACAATACAAAGGAAATATATTTTATATTTTATATTTTATATTTTATATTTTATATTTTATATTTTATATTTTATATTTTATATTTTTTTATATGCCATTTATTTCCTTTTTTAAGGTATGAATTGGAGGGTTTTTTTGAGTCCCCACCTTTAGAAATACTTTTTGAACCATTTTTATTGAGCTTCATTATCATGTATATTGTAGCTCTATTTAAAGAGTCTAAGTCTTTTTTACTTCGCTACCTTTTTGCCTTTTTAGCAGCTCTTAGTGATATAGGACTAAAGTATTATTTTGTACAAGACTTTATAGCTATTTTTTCAAATACCAATAAAACTTTTTATGAAAGCAGGCTTTACCTTGTACCTTTTATTTTTGCTTTAATACAATTAGCTATAGAAGCTTACTACTTTTATAGGAATAATGGGTTCAAGAGCAAAGGACTATGAAGGAATAGCTGGGCTCATTGAAATATAGGGGTCAAATATAGCAAATATCGTCTCAGGCATGGAAGCCCACAGTGAAACACATATCAAAGAAGAGAAAGGTTTGAGTTTTGGAGTGAGTGGTGGCAGGCTTACCTATGCTGAAGAGACCAAGAAGAGTACAAAAACAACCGGCTATACCAATAAGGCTTCAACCATTAAAACCAATGCGTTACTCGTGGAGAGCGGACAGGATACCAATGTGATCGCTTCAGATATCACTGCAGGAGCGATGCAGGTGGATGCTGCTAGAGACTTTAATGTACTGAGCGACAAAGATAGTGTGAGCAGAAATGAAAAGTACTCTAAAAAAGAGATCGGTGTCGAGTTGACACTCAATTCGGAAGAGGCATCTCTCTTTGCCGGTTATTGGGAAGAGAAAAATGGCCAAAAGAGTACCCAAAGTGAAGTAGCAAGCTCAAATATCAATGCAGGAAGTCTGAAGGTAAACTCCAAAAATACCAATGTGGTAGGCTCAAACATAGCAGGGCAAAAGATAGAAATAGATTCTGAAAATATTCGGGTGTTAAGTGACACTATAAACTCTAACACAGATGCCTATACCAAATCTATCAAAGCCGGGATCGAAGTAGGTGTAAAGCAGAATCTCTCAGACACCGTTGATGCTGTCACCGGTGTCGCAGATGCCAAAAGCGGAACTGTGGTAGTGGCACAAGGCCTAAAGGCCTATGATGCGGTACAAAGTTTTTCGGAACAGCCGGTTTCGGCGGGTGTGAATGCCATCTATGAAGAGAGCCGTACCGATACACAGAGTACAAACAGCCAGGTGACAGGGGCAAGCATCACAGCGACCGAGACCTTGACGCTCAACGCGACCAATGAACTTGAGATAGCAGGAAGTGATGTAGGCTCGGCCAAATCACTTACGGTCAATGCAGATAACATCAATGTCCATGCCAGTGAAGGATCTTATACGACTGACAGATCAAGCCAAAACAAAAATGCGAATGTAGGATTGTACGGTACACGTATGGGGCAGGCTACTGTAGGGTATCAGGAAAATGAGATGAGCACAGAGGGAACTTATCAGCGTAACAGTCAGCTCTATGCGGGAGGCAGGGCTACGGTTACTTCCAAGCAAGATACTACACTCAGCGGGGCAACGATAGATGCCAATGAGCTTACGCTCAATGTCGGCGGAGACCTTACGATGGAGAGTCTGCAGGATACGCAGGTCATCGATGGAAGCAGCAAAGGAGGCAGTATTTCCGGCAGTCTTGTTACCGGTACCCCTACCGGAGCGTCGGCCAATGGAGGCAAGACATCAGGTGAGAGAGCATGGGTGAGTGAGGTTACCGGTATCAACGGCCGTGAACGTATCAGGGTCAATGTCGGAGGGACTACGACACTGACGGGTGCAAGTATTACAAATATCGATGAGCATGGCATAGACCAGGGTAACCTTGAGGTAACTACACAGCATCTAGTAGTGAAGGATATCAAAGATATCGATACATATGATGCTACATCAGTAGGTGCAGGGGTAGGAAGCAATGACGGTGCACCGAGCCTCAACAGTGTAGAATATACTAATAACACCAAAGACAAAGAGCAGATCAGCAGGGCAACGATAGGAAGCGGTACGGTCAACTCCCGATCCACCATAGGCAGGCTCAACCGTGACACAGACAATATCCAGGAAATCACCAAAGAGAAGAGTTCGAATACTGAACTTTATGTGAGTGATAAAACTTTGGATTTATTGAATCCCGAAACTGATTCTATAGGTAAACTTAAGAATAACTTGAAAGACATAGGACTTACAGCACATGTAGAGATATCGAAAAATCTGCCTAGTGCGAGTAAGGGTAAAGATGGAGAAGGTGATCTGATAGACAATACTATCGGAAAAGTTCTAGATGCTGCAGGTACCATAGGGGTACTGCCATCAGCTGAAAATGACGGTGGATATATTACTCAGATTGCTACACAGTTGT
>Ga0265294_10004757_pt1 | contig 16813 bp, 14 predicted proteins | sample MunlanPumphouse3_FD_192504 | JGI IMG/M metagenome (GOLD analysis project Ga0265294, IMG submission 192504) | Groundwater microbial communities from a municipal landfill in Southern Ontario, Canada - Pumphouse #3 | ecosystem: Environmental > Aquatic > Deep subsurface > Groundwater | place...
AAAAAAAGTATAATAAAAGTTTTAATAAAGGTTCCATTAATGAACTATATATTCATAATTCGTATGGTAGCATTAGTATAGAACAAGTTCGAGGTAATAAAATTGAGTTTAATGTCGTTGTAACAGCAAGAGCTCGAAATAACGTTAAAGCACAAGAATTATTAAATAGTGTAGATTTTTATAATAGATTACATACGAATTCTCTGGAATGTGGTACTAGCTTTGTGAAAAAGGGAGGTATGATAAAGAAGATATTTGGTTCCAAAATAACCATAGATTATATTGTAAAAGTACCTTATGGGATTGGTTTAAAAGTGATAAATGAAGAAGGTGATGTACTAATGGGAGATTTTACAGGAAAATTAAATTTAACAGTTGATTCTGGTGCATTGACTTTGGGTAATGTTAAGGGTAATAATGAATGTTATGTTTTTATCAAATCAGGATCATTTAGGATAGGTGATGTTAAATATTTAACTTGTGATTTAAAATCGGTTATGTTAAGTATTAAGTCTTGTAATAGGTTAAAGATGAATTCTTCTTCTACGAGTGGCATTATAAGAAATGTTAATGATGCTGATTTAATGACTAATGGAGGTGAGATACGAATTGAAAAGGTTAAAGAACTAAAGATTGTTTCTTCTACTTCTAAAATAATCGTAAAAGAATTGGGGGATATGCTTAATTGTAAATTAAAGAAAAGTAAATTATATGTTAATAGTATTCATTATAATTTTGATGCTATTGATATTAATTCTCGTTATGCAATTGTGGAATTAAATTTTATGAAAAATTGTGGATTTAATTTGAATTTATCTTATAATAGTTTATCTAAGTTGAAATTACCTAATAATATAAATCTAGTTAAGAGATCAAATGTGGTAAATCCTAAAGTTAAAAGTGGTTTTGTAGGGAATAAGAAATTTAATGCTAATGTTAATATTAGTTCACTAAATTCTGTGATAACCATAGAACAAGTACAATAAGGTATGTAATTTTATCAGGTGTGCATTTAATATTAAATGAGTGTACAATGAAAAGAACTAGCATTCAATTAGTTTTTTTGATAAAGCAAAAGTTACTAATGTTGAAAAGACCATTTTAGAAAGAGGCTATAATAGAATTTATGTTGTGTATTTGGATGGAACTGAAGACTTAAGTGTAAAAGATATTAAAATTTTGACTTATATATGTTTAATAAATGGTTTATCTGTAGAGATTTTGGAGGGGGAATTAAATTTGAAAACAATTTGTAAAAAGTATTTAATGCTAGAGTTGATTATGCATATATAAGGATATTGAATATCTAATAAAATACAATTGAATTATATGTGTGTAACATATTGATGGTTATGTTGTTGTGGAAGTTACTAACAAGTTTATAACACACTTATTTATAGCTGATGTAGCTAAAAAGATATTATATAAATTTAGTTTGTTTTATATTCATATTTTATTTTGGCTAGATCTTCATTTGCTTTAACAATTTTTTCTTTTAAGCTCTCTTTGTATTCTATCATTTGGGTCATTAAAGCTTTATCTCCAACTGCCAAAATTTGTATAGCTAATATACCAGCATTCATTGCTCCATTTATGGCTACAGTAGCTACAGGTATACCTGGAGGCATTTGTATCATGGCAAGTGCAGCGTCTATACCTTGTAATGTGGCATTGATAGGAACCCCAATTACAGGAATGACAGTCATAGCAGCTATAACACCTGGCAGATGTGCAGCCATGCCAGCTCCAGCTATTATAACCTCTATACCCTTAGCTTGAGCTGAGCTTGCAAATTTTTCAACTTCTTTAGGTGTTCTATGAGCAGATAAAGCATTGACTTCGAACGGAATTTTAAATTCGTTTAATATCTTAGCAGCTTTTTCCATAATAGGAAGATCTGATGTGCTGCCCATAATAATACTTACTTTTGGATTCATCATTTATTGTTTTATGTGTAATTGTTTTGACTATGTATTATAAATAATTTTGGAAATATTACAGAACCTGAATACAAAAGTAATGATTTTTTTTTATAACTTTGGATCTCTTAGAATAATTTTGAATACTATTATTCCATTTTTATAGTTTTTTTTTACTTTGTATGCTCATTTTTTATTTTGATGGTGCCATATATAAATATCTAATCTATTGAGAGCTTAAATTATAGAAACACTACAAAATAAAATATTGCTAACCCTAGTGAATCTGAAATGTCTGCTGCATTAAAAAATATAGATGACACATCTAGTTTTAAATGTTATCCATTGCTAGCAACGGATAGTTCTGCAACTTGGATAGAGAATAAAACAACTGATTTTATTAATGATACAGTTGTAATGAATTCCGAGAGTAAGGAAAGTTATGGTTCATATGTGACTGCAATGGTACTTACGAGGAAGCTTAAGTCTAAACAACAGAGAGTGTTGATTTTTGGTGATGCTGATTGTTTAAGTAACTCAGAACTTTTGTTGAGCGATAGGAAATTATATAGAAGTGTAAATTTTTCTATGATTACAAGTAGTTTATTAATAATTTTAATAAATCGATAAAACTAATCTTAAATAAAGTAATTTTAATTTACTATCTTTGCAAAAAGTTTTCTTTTATGAATAATTTAAAAATATCTGGCAAAGAATTTCGTTTGTTTATACCTGCAGAAAAAATAGATAAAGAAATAAAATCTATGGCGCAGCAAATGAATAAAGATCTAAAAGGTAAAAGACCCATTTTTTTGAGTGTCCTTAATGGGGCATTCATGTTTACTTCTGATCTTCTTAAAAATATTACTGTTGAAGATAGTGAAGTAAGTTTTATTAAATTGGCTTCCTATGATGGAATGCATTCAAGTGGTAAAGTTACGGAAGTAATAGGATTAAACATAGATATTAAAGATAGATGTTTAGTTATTGTAGAGGATCTGTTGGATTCTGGTCGTTCAATGAGTTACCTTATGGAAGTTTTAAAAGCACAGCATCCTAGTGAAATTAAATTGGCTGTAATGTTTTACAAGCCTAATGCACTAAAATTTAATGTTAGAATGGATTATAAAGCGATTCTTTTAGAAAATGATTTTGTAGTCGGAAGAGGATTGGATTATAATGGGATTGGAAGAAATTATCCTGATTTATATATTATTAATGAGTAAATAAAAATTATGGCATCTACAAATTTTGTTGATTATGTGAAGATTTATTGTAGGAGTGGAGCTGGTGGAGCTGGATCAGCTCATCTACATAGGGACAATTTAACCGCTAAAGGTGGTCCTGATGGAGGTAATGGTGGGCGTGGTGGTCATATTTATATGCACGGTAATAGGAATTATTGGACACTTATACACTTGAAATTTCAGAGGCATATCTTTGCCAAAGATGGTGGAGATGGAAGTAAATCTAGAAGTACGGGAGAGAATGGTGAGGATATAATAATTGAGGTTCCATTGGGAACAATAGCTAGGGATGCTGAAACTGGAGAATGTATTTGTGAGATTACGGATAATGATCAAAAGGTTGTTGTAGTACCTGGAGGAAGAGGGGGGTTAGGAAACTGGAACTTTAAATCTTCTACCAATCAAACACCTCGTTTTGCTCAATCTGGAGAGCCAAGATTAGAGAGAAGTATTGTTCTCGAATTAAAACTACTAGCTGATGTTGGACTTGTAGGTTTCCCTAATGTTGGTAAATCAACTTTATTGTCTTCTATTTCTGCTGCTAAACCAGAGATTGCTAATTATGAATTTACGACACTTGTACCAAATTTAGGTATTGTATCTTATAGAGATAATCAGTCATTTGTAATGGCAGATATACCAGGTATTATTGAGGGTGCTCATTTAGGTAAGGGGCTAGGTCTGAGATTTCTTAGGCATATAGAAAGGAACTCCGTATTATTATTTATGGTTCCAGTAGATGCTGATAATATAAAGGAATCATATAATATACTCCTTAATGAGCTTAAGCAATATAATCCAGAAATGTTAGATAAAAAACGTTTATTGGCAATTTCGAAGTCTGATTATGCAGATAAGGAGCTAATTGAAATGTTAAGTAAAGATTTGCCTGATATTCCTCACGTATTTATTTCGTCAGTTGTAGGTACTGGAATTACGGAATTAAAAGATATGCTTTGGAAAGTTTTAAATGAGGAAAATGATTGATAAGTATTATTTATCTTGTAAATAATTTTGTTAAGTCATATTGATATAATAACTTTGTTGTAACGAGTTTATAAAACTAATTATGATGAAGTTATTTTTTTTTATATTATTTTTCTTGATGCTTTCATTAGGAATTTCGGCACAGAATTCTTTAGATATAGAAAAGCTTATTGAACATTATGACATAGATAATGAGAGTGAATATGAGAATCTTTATAATATTCTCGTAAAATTACATGAAAATCCATTAAATCTGAATACCGCTCCATATGATTCTTTAAAGCTTATGGGCTTCCTTTCAGATAAACAAATTGATAATATAATAGATTTTCGTAAGGAGAATAAATTTTTTATGCACATAAAGGAATTACTTTTAGTTCCCGGACTTGCTAAAGATGATGTAGATGCAATTTCTTATTTTGTATTTATTTATAATAAAATAAAAAGTAAAGTTAGAAGTTTTAATATTAGGAATAATCAAAACGAAGTTTTTTTAAAATATAAGCAAAATTTTCCGAAATCAGAAGGCTATAAACGTTATAGTAGAGATGAAGTAAAAAGTGATTACGCTTATACTTGCAAAGAAAATGGCAGATATTTAGGTCCTTCTTTTGGTACTATGATAAAGGCAAAGTTAAAGGGACCAAAAGGATTAAGGTATGGATTTACATGTGAGAACGATCCAGGAGAAAATTATTTTACTAAAAATCAGAAAACAGGTTTTGATTATCTTTCATTATGGTTGTGTGTAGAGAAAAATACTTGGTTGAAATCACTTTATTTGGGAGATTATAGAGTTAAAATGGGACAAGGTCTTTTAATGTGGGGAGGTTTCGCTTCTGGTAAATCTTCACAAGCTGTAGCTAATGAAAAGGCTGCAACGGGATTTCATGAGCATTCTTCTACTGATGAAGTTAATTTCCTAAGGGGTATTGCTGTCTCTTTTCTACCACTTAATAATCTCACTTGCAACTTATTTGCTTCCTATAAAAAAACAGATGCTTCTGTCCCTTTAAAAGAGGCGTTAGATGAGGAGGATTTTATAACTGCTAAATTATATAAAACAGGACTTCATAGATCGTTAACAGAGATGGCTAAGAAGCATAAAGCTAAGGAAAAGACTTTAGGTGGTAGTATTAGCTGGAATACTCTATATTTCAAATTGGGAGCCTCTTGTGTGTATTATGATTTTTCTCCAAACTTAGCTTTAGGGAACGCTTATTATCAGCAGTACGGAGATTCTGGTAGTAATCGTTTTCTATATAGTTTAGACTATAAGACGAGTTATCTTCGATTCTATTTATTTGGTGAGACAGCATTCAGTGATAATGGTGCTCTTGCTACAATTAATGGTTTAAGATGGACAAAGGATATTATTTCATTATCATTTATTCATAGATATTACCAAAAGGATTATAAGTCCTATTATGCATCTGCTTTTGGTGAATATACAGGAACTTCTAATGAAGAAGGTATTTATTTTGGTTTGGAAAGTGACTTAATGAAAAATTTAAAACTAAATATGTATTTTGATAGGTTTAGATTTTTTAGTCCTCGCTATAGGGCAGAATATTCTAGTCCAGGATATGAATATTTGGGAGAACTAAATTATCGTTTAAAAAATGCGCGTCATGTTTTGAGATATAAATTTGAACATAAGGCAGAAGATATAGATAAGAGACCTGGTACTAGAAATAAAAGTGAATTGAGATATCAGTTTTATTATAATTTAAATCCTAAGGTAGAATTTAGGACGCGTATATCTTATTCTACTTACAAAAAATCGTTACTAACGGATCATGGGTTTTTTATAAGTCAGGATTTGATATTAATTTCCAATAATGAAAAATTTAAGACTCAGATTCGTATGGCTTATTTTGATATAGATTCTTATAATTCGAGAATTTATACTTATGAAAATAATGTGTTATATGGATACTCTTTTCCCTCTTTTATGCACAGGGGGTGGAGATACTATGCAAATATGAGTCTTAAAGTAAAGAAATATCTGTGTTTCTATACTAAAATAGGATATAGTCTGTATCCTCATAAAAAATCTATAGGAACAAATAGAGATATGACTGATGGTAGTGGAAGATTAGATTTTACTTTGCAATTGAGAATTAAATTTTAATCTGTATTTGTTGTTTTTAAGATGTGTTTAATTTCGTTCGTAGATAGTATCTTTACATTAGTTACTATCATGTTTTTATTAATAAAATCTCCGTATTTATTGCACTCCTTAATTAAATCATCAAGCATAGTCTTTATATCTGTTTCTACGTGAAGTAATATAGTAAGAGTAATAAAATTGTAATTAGAATTAAATTTTTCTATAATGCCATCTGCATTGCTAATTCTCAATTTGGCCTCATCTAAAAAAAGTTTTTTCTGAAAATCTTCTACGGTCTTGTCTTTTTTAAAAGGGAATACACAAAAAAATCTCAATCTAGAATCAATACCTCCTAAACCACTTGAAATAAATACACCTGGATCATCTTGAAGAGAGGTTAATAATAGCATCCTATTTTGTTGCAATGCTATTATTGCCCAATTTTTAATAGGAGAATCTTCTTTAGAAAAGTTTTCAATAGCCCTATAAACGGCTACATCTTCTACACCAGATAAAACTATGAGCATATCTTTTTTGATATCATTGCTAACAATATTACTAAATAAATCATTTATATGTTCTATATAGTCTTTTTTTAGAGAACTTTTTAGTTCTTGGTCAAATTTACTTATAATTTTTCTTCTTTTTATAAATTCACGTTGAGTTATTATGTCTATTTGTTCTTCTAATATATTATAATTAGGACCCAATTGAGTCAAAACTTCTTTGACTTCATTCCATTTTTCCTGATTATATTTCATAACTATATGTTAATAATGTGTTTTTAATAAAAAAAGAGAGTCGTATCAGACACACGACTCCTCATTCATTCAAACATTTTACCCTATGTAAATAATTAAAGGTTAAAATTATGATTTATGTCTGCGATCACTTGATACTGTTAATCTTTTTCTTCCTTTAGCTCTTCTTTTAGCTAATACTGATCTTCCACTAGGAGTTGACATTCTTTCTCTAAAGCCGTGTTTATTTCTCTTCTTTCTGTTAGATGGTTGAAATGTTCTTTTCATCTTAATTATTTTTAAAAATTATTTTTTATCTCATAAATCGGAATGCAAAGGTATATGTTTTTTCTTTTACTACAAATTTATTAAGCACTTTTTTTTACTATATGAGCACTTAAAATGTAAAACTCACTTTTTTTTGTATTAATAAATTATTTTTATTAATATTCTTTATTTTTAAATAAAGAATTATAAATAAAATTATGTATAACTTTTTGACATTTCAATAATCATTATTATCTTTATAACCATAAACCTACGACTACATTATGAGACAATTAAAAATATCGAAACAAATTACTGGCAGAGATTCCTATTCAATGGAGAAATATCTTAAGGAAGTTAGTAAATTGCCTATGCTTAAACCTGAAGAAGAAGTGTTTTTAGCAAGACTTTCCAGAGGTGGTGATAAAGTTGCCAAAGAGAAGTTGATACTAGGTAATTTGCGTTTCGTGATTTCTGTGGCAAAGCAGTATCAAAGTTCTGGATTATCTCTAGAAGATTTGATAAATGAAGGAAATGTTGGACTTATGAAATCTGTAACTTGTTATGATGAAACCAAAGGATTTAAGTTTATTTCTTATGCAGTTTGGTGGATACGGCAATCTATACTTCAAGCAATTGCTGATTATGCCAGAATGATACGTTTACCATTAAACAAAATAAGTGCAATAAATAAAATATCAAGAGCTGCTATGTCTTTAGAGCAAAAACTGCAAAGGGAACCAACAGCCGAAGAGTTATCTGAAGTTATGAATTTGTCAACTTCTGAAATAGAAAGAAGTATAGCTTCATCCAAGAAGCCAGTTTCATTAGATACTCCAGTTACTTCTGATGATGATGCCACGACTTTGCAAGATCTGTATATGTCTGAGCAAAATTCTCCACTAGATAATTTTGATGCTTCTTTGTTTTACGATTCATTAAAAGAAGATATCAAACGTTTACTTTCAGTTCTCCCTAAAAGACAAACAGCAATCGTTAGAATGTATTATGGATTGGATGATGGTATTCCTAAATCACTTGATGAAATTGGATCTTATTTAGAACTTACTAGTGAGAGAGTACGTCAATTAAAATCTAAGGCAATAAAAAAATTAAAAGAAATCAAAAATAACGATAGATATAAAACTTATATGTAATATACCTCCAAATTTTATATACAGAATAAACATTTTGAAAATAATGATAGATGTATCGATATATGTAATATATCCCCTAAGTTCGTATATAAAATAAACAGAGCAAAAACGGATAATCTACTTATTGAGCGAAAAGACAAAAAATGAGAGTGGGATTGAGAGCTGTTAATTTTGCTTTAATAAGGTTTTAAATTAAAGTTGTTGTATAGTTATTTTTTAAAAATATTATTTTAACTTTGCATCGTAGTGACTAATGTATAAAATAAAAGCAATTAGATATGGAATTTAGTAAATTATGTGACGAGATTTTTAATAAATCGGTGAAAGATTATCATGTAACTGATAACGTGAATACTGTTATAGAAAATCCTTATAAAATAAAGACAATTGAGTATTATCTTTATTTGAAAAATTGGATTGATGCAGTACAATGGCATTATGAGGATATTATTAGAGACCCAAATATCGATCCTAAGGAGGCTTTAATATTAAAAAGAAAAATAGACAAATCAAATCAAGAAAGAACAGATCTCGTAGAATTGATAGATAGCTATTTCTTAGATAAATATAAAAATATAAAAGTAAAAAGTGATGCTGTTTTAAATACAGAGAGTCCAGCATGGGCTGTAGATCGTTTATCTATTTTGATTCTTAAGATATACCATATGGCTCAGGAGGTAGAAAGAAAAGATACTACTAAGGAGCAAGCTGAAAAATGTAATGCAAAACTTAATATTTTACTTGAACAGCGTAAAGATTTGTCAGCTGCCATAGATAGATTACTAATGGATATTGAGTCAGGTGATAAATATATGAAAGTTTATAAACAAATGAAAATGTATAATGATCCATCTTTGAATCCTATATTATATTCTAAAAAGTAAGTTATGTCAAGAATTCTAGTAATTAGATTTTCAGCTTTGGGTGATGTCGCTATGACTGTTCCTGTTATAAGTTCTTATGCAGCTGCTTATCCAGATGATGAAATAACGGTATTGACTAGAGATTTACTCTTGCCTCTTTTTGCTCACATGGATTCAAATGTAAAGTTATTGGGGGTAAATTTAGAAAATTATAAAGGACTTTTGGGTTTAAATAGATTGTATTTACAACTGAAAAAGAAAAATTTTGATTATGTAGTAGATTTGCATAATGTGTTAAGAACTCAATTCCTAGATTTTCGTTTTCAATTAGCTGGAATAAAAGTAAAAAAAATAAGAAAAGGTCGTAAGAATAAAAAGGCATTAATAAGGCAGAAGAATAAAAAATTAGTTGATTTAGCGACTTCATTTGATAGATATAGGAATGTGTTTTTAGACTTGGGTAAGAAGGATTTCGAGCTTAATTTTACTTCTATATACAAGACTAAAGAAGATTCTTTTATTAAGGATAATAAAATATTTGATGATAATAAAAAGCTTCCCAATGAGTCATGGATAGGTATTGCTCCATTTGCTAAACACAAGGGAAAAATATATCCAATTGATTTGATGGAACAAGTTGTTAATCAATTAATTTTAAATAAGAATTATAAGATATTCCTTTTTGGAGGAGGTTCTAATGAAGAAAAAGTTTTTGATAATTGGTGCAAAAAATATGAAAATGTTATTTCATTAGCAGGAAAATTTGATATGGATACGGAACTGAAATTTATTAGTAACTTGGATGTTATGTTATCTATGGATTCTGCTAATATGCATTTTGCTTCTCTGGTGAATACACCAGTTGTTTCTGTTTGGGGAGCAACACATCCTTATTGTGGATTTTTAGGATGGGGACAGGATTATACAAACGTTATTCAATTAGATATGCCTTGTCGTCCTTGTTCTGTATATGGTAATAAAAAATGTATATACGAGGACTATCCTTGTTTAAAAAACATTAAACCAGAGATTATCTATGATAAAGTAGAGGCAGTTCTAAGCAAGTAGGATTTACATAATTTATATGTATAAAATCCGTAAAAAATTCAGAATTTTTTACGGATTTTATTTATTTTCCTCCAAATTCCATTAAATAAGATTTAATAAAACCATCTATTTTCCCATCCATGACTGCGTTAACATTTGATGTTTGATAATTAGTTCTATGATCCTTGACTCTCCTGTCATCAAATACATAACTTCTTATCTGAGAACCCCATTCTATTTTTTTCTTATTGCTTTCAACTTTTTCTCTTTCGGCCATTCTCCTTTTCATTTCCATATCGTAAAGAATAGATTTTAACAATCTCATGGCATTATTCCTATTATCTAACTGGGAACGACTTTCTGTGTTTTCAACTAAAATCTCTTTATCTTCGTTCGTGTCTGGGTCTTTATAGTGATAACGAATTCTAACTCCTGTTTCAACTTTATTTACATTTTGACCTCCAGCACCGCCAGAACGGAAAGTATCCCATGTATAATCAGAGGGCTTAATGTCTATTTCAATAGTATCGTCAATAAGAGGAGTTACAAATACAGATGCAAAAGACGTCATGCGTTTGCCCTGAGCATTAAATGGAGAGACACGAACTAATCTATGAACTCCATTTTCTCCTTTAAGATAACCAAATGCATATTCTCCTTCTATTTGTAATGTCACAGTTTTTATTCCTGCTTCATCGCCATCTGCAATATTACTAATATTGATCTTATAATTGTTCGTTTCAGCCCATCTCATATACATACGCATGAGCATAGATGCCCAATCTTGACTTTCTGTACCTCCTGCACCTGAATTTATCTTTAAAACGCAGCTTAAGTTATCTGCTTCTTCTCGAAGCATATTTTTTAATTCCAGTTTTTCTAATTTTTCTACAAATATGCTATATTGAGAATCTACTTCTGCCTCTGAAACTTCACCTTCTTTTGCAAAATCATTTAGTACAGTAAGATCTTCTACTTCAGATTTTAATTTATTATATTCTTCTATCCAATTCTTTAGATTTCTAACTTCTTTCATTAAGACTTCTGATTCCTTAGGATTATTCCAAAAATCAGGATCCTGAGTTCTCATTTCTTTTTCTTCTAGCTCTATTTTTTTTCCGTCAATGTCAAAGATACCTCCTCAACGCACTGGTGCGATCTTCAACGTCTTTAAGTTGTTCTGTTGTCATATTTTATTTGTTTATTTGATATCGCCATAAATAGCTTTAATCTTATTACTTAGCTCTGTAGACTTCTTTGTTTCTCCATAATTATTCATTATGCTTAATACTAAATTTATAACTCTCATACTTATATTAGCCTCTCTTTGTATATCTTGACTACTAACAAGTGAATTACTCAAGGAATTACAGTAATTAAGAATTTGGAGGTTTTTAGTAAATATTTTTTCTCCTAATTTATTGGCCTTGTCTTTGCTTCCTAATTTATAATACATAGATATGTAATTAATAAGAGTATTACTTACAGGAATTTGATATATTGGTAATTCTGTAAGACTTTTGTCTAAAGTTTTTATTGCTTTCTCTTTTTTACCTTCTTCAAATAGTTTATTTGCAAGTCTCAAGAATGTGGTTCTATATTTAATGACTCCTACGGTATTGTCATGAAAATAGTCCATATTTACTTTAGGATCTTTAATATTTCCCCATACAAACTTATTCATCATATTGTTATATAAGATGTCTGTATTTATTTCTCCAAATTGACCGTTTTCTTCTTCATTCGCTTTACTCTTAATTGGAATCACTCTATAAGCAGCTCCTTCAAGTCTAAAGTATTTTTCGAATCCCATATAACTATCTTTCCCCATACCTATGCCAAAATAAATTGGACGTTTCCAATCATTAGTAGCAATAATATCTAATAATGCAAGTTGAGATTTGTTAAGATGATTTCCAGAAAGAGTTATTTCTACATTTTTTACAATTCTATTTGCATCTTCAGGGCTTATACTTCCATTAGCAATAGCTTTAGTCGAATCTATGGGAAATAGTATATGTCTTGTAGGAATAAAATCAAACTTTTCCGTATAGCTAGTAGTTTTTGTTCTTGAATCATCACTTAGTACAAAACCCACAGCTTCTTGGGCATTGGCTGATTTAAATAAATTTTCTATTACTACTTGATCTCTTACACCTGCATGATATTGTTTTTTATTCATAGAAAGTGGAACGGGGGCTGTTTCATAGACTTTTCGTTTCATTTGATCTATATACCAATCTCCTGATAATAAGCTCAAATTAACGATTCTAATATCTCGCCTAATACCTTCTACTTCCTGAACATACCATAATGGGAATGTATCATTATCGCCATAAGTAAATAAGATGGCATTTGGGGCACATGATTCGAGATAGTTTTTAGCATGAGCTTCTGTAGCATAACGTCCACTTCTGTCATGATCATCCCAATTTTGAATAGCCATGTTAATTGGAACAGTTATTAAACATAGTGAGAATGCTATTGTATTGCCATATTTGGGATTTATATATTTAGCAAATAATTTATTGACATACAGCAAGCCCAATCCTATCCAGATGGAGAATGCATAAAAAGAACCTGCATAGGCATAATCTCGTTCACGTGGTTCCATAGGTGTTTGATTTAAGAAAACTATGATTGCAATTCCTGTAAAAATGAATAGAAGCATTATTGTCCAAAATTTTTCTTTTCCTTCTTTACCTTGCTTATATTGGTGAATTAAGCCAAATAATCCTAGCAAAAACGGTAATAAGAAATATTTATTTCTGCTCTTTTCAGATTTCATATCATCTGTTATATAGTCTTGGTTTCCAAGTCTTAGGGCATCCAAAAATTTAATTCCAGTTATCCAATTTCCATCTCGTATATTACCATAACCTTGTACGTCGCTTTGTCTACCTGAGAAATTCCACATAAAATATCTCCAATACATAAAGTTTAATTGATAATTAAAGAAATATCTTAAATTATTACCAAAACTAGGTTTCTGTACGGATTTACCATTTACATCATATATAGTCCCGTTTGGAGTTCCTCCCCATGCTGAGTATTGAGATTCGAAATAAGGTCTACTGTTACTATACATTCGGGGAAAAATGCCACAAAATCTAGGATCATATTTATAGATAGGTTTGTTGCCTATTTGTTCATATTTTTTAGTTTCGGAATTTTGATAATATATGGGTTCACCATCTTCTATACTAACTAATTGAGCATTATAATATTGTCCATAAATTAGTGGGGATTGTCCATATTGATCACGCTCAATATAAGATAACAATGAAAATACATTATCAGGACTATTTTCGTCAATTGGAGGATTAGCTATAGATCTAATTACAATTATTGAATAAGATGAATAACCTATTAATATTACTATTAGGCAGGTTAGAATAGTATTAAATAATGTGTGGTTTTTCTTTATGGTGTAATAAATACCGTAAGCTAGTCCAAATATAAGCAATAGTAAATATACGATAACACCAGTATTAAATGGGAATCCCATACCATTTACGAATATAAGTTCAAACCATCCTGCAATTTTGATTACGCCGGGGATTAATATGAAATTGGTAAATCCCAGTATTATTAATGATATAATCCCAGTTTTTACAATTCCAGTACGGGTCGTTTTAAATTTTTTAAAATAATATATAAATACAATAGCAGGTATTGCTAATAGGTTAAGTAGATGAACTCCAATAGACAATCCCATTAAATAGGCTATAAGTATTATCCATCTATTTGCATAAGGTTCGTCTGCTATATCTTCCCATTTGAGTATTGCCCAAAAAACAAGAGCCGTAAATAATGAGGATAATGCATATACTTCACCCTCGACTGCTGAAAACCAAAATGTGTCTGAATACGTATAAGCAAGAGCTCCAATAATACCAGAACCCATTATTGCTACGAGTTGAGTTATAGAACACTCTTTTTTATTTACTATAATTATTTTTCGAGCAAGATGTGTAATAGTCCAAAATAGGAACATAATAGTTGCTCCAGATGCTAGTGCCGACATTGAATTTACCATTAAGGCGATTTTTGTAGGATTTGGAGCAAATATAGAAAATAATCTAGCCAATAACATAAACAAAGGTGCTCCAGGCGGGTGACAAATTTGTAAACCAGCTGAAGTTGTTATAAATTCTCCACAGTCCCAGAGACTAGCTGTTGGTTCGACTGTTAATAGATATGTTACACTCGCAATAATGAATGTTAACCAACCTACTGTATTATTTACAAGTTTAAAACTCATAAGCGGATGATTTTTAATCTTAATCATTTTATTGTGTTTTTGTTAGAATAGATATGCATATTTCTAATAGTCAAAGGTATAATTATTTTTTTAAACTTATATTTTTTTCCGTTATTCCTTTGTCACGTTACAAAAATAATATTTTTTTTTGGAAATGCATATGAAAACTTGCACAATAATAAAAAATGTCATATCTTTGCATCGCTTTAAAGAAATAAAGCAATACAGGAATGTAAAGCAATGCTTATTGTCCTATGGTGTAACGGTAGCACAACAGTTTTTGGTACTGTTTGACGAGGTTCGAATCCTCGTAGGACAACATAAAAAAGGATCTATTTTATAGTTCCTTTTTTTTATGCGAAATTTGAGCGTTATATTTTAAAGTTAATAATTTGTTTTGTAAATGCTTAAGTATTATTTTTGTCCCAATCAAGTTTTGGATCTGTGTCAAAAGTTATTCTAATGGAACTTGGAAATATTATAGATGAATTATAGATTCATTTATCTTTGATTGAATAAAACTAAATTTTAAATATTATGAATATTGTAGCAGAAAAAGTAGCTTCTCAGTTGTTGGAAATAAAAGCTATTAAATTAGAGCCTGTAAATTCTTTTACTTGGGCTTCTGGATGGAAATCACCAATCTATTGTGATAATAGAAAAACTTTATCTTTCCCTAAGGTTAGAGAATCTATTAAGAAAGAGTTTGTAGATCTTATTAAGGAGAAATATCCAGACGTTGAAGTTATTGCTGGTGTTGCTACTGGAGCGATTGCTCATGGTGTATTAGTTGCAGAAGCAATGAATTTACCTTTTATCTATGTTCGTTCTTCTGCCAAGAGTCATGGTATGGAAAATTTGATTGAAGGTTATTATAAGAAGGGTCAAAAAGTAGTAGTAGTAGAGGATCTTATTTCTACAGGTGGATCAAGTCTAAAAGCTGTTCAAGGCTTGAGAGATGCTGGTTGTGAAGTTTTGGGTATGGTTGCTATATTTACTTATGGTTTTAGTTTATCTAAAGATAATTTTGTTAAAGCTGATTGTGAATTAACTACTTTGAGTAATTATGATGCTATGATAGATTTGGCTATTAAATCTGGTTATGTATTAGCTAGCGAAGAAAATAAATTAAAACAATGGAGATTAAGTCCAGAAACATATAAATAAGAGATATGTCGACAAGAGTTGAAAGTGAAATATATAAAATAGATTCTCCTGTTGGAGATGTTTATGCAGTGTTGTCTGATTTTAAAAAAATAGGGTCTTTGTTTAATATGGCAAAGCAAATGAATATAGGAAATAATGACGAACGTCTTGCTAAGGCAAAAGAATATATTGAAGATGTATGTTTTGAAGAGGATGTTTGTTATTTGACAGTAAAGAAAATAGGACAAGTTGAAATTAAAGTTGTAGAGAGGGAGGAACCAAAGCTTGTCAAATTGGAAGCTAATATCCCATTCTATTTTAATTTGTGGATTCAACTTCTTTCAAAGGGAGCTTATGATACGAGAGTAAAGCTTACATTTGATGGAGATTTAAATATGATGATGAAAATGTTGATTAAGGGTAAACTTAAAAAAGGTTTAGACCAATTTGCTGAGGGTATGACTCGTATTCCTTTTTCTATGATTAAAAATATGTAGAGGATTATATTCAATAAAAATTTGTAAAAGTTTCTTAGATATTGTTAAGTTGAGGAGCTTTTCATATAAATTAAAACCTAAAATTGTTGGAATGCAAAATATAGAAAATCTGTTAAAAGAACTATTTGTAAAGAATTTTGCAGAAAATCCTTCGTTTATAGAGAAACTAGCTGTTTCTGGTTCTGCCAGATCTTATTATAGAATAAAGACGTCTGAATTCTTCTTAAATGATAAGAATAAATTAGATCTTTTAAAAGATTTCGAAGATTCTAAAGAATTTTCTTGTATTGCTACTTGGAATGATAATGTAGAAGAAAATATAATCTTTTTAGAATTTACGGAGCATTTTAGAAAAGCGAAGTTAAATGTTCCTGAGATTTATGCTGTTTCAGAGGATAAAAAATGTTATTTACAACAAGATTTAGGTGACATGACATTATTGAATTTTGTGGAGCAATATTCTAATGATAATGGTGTTAATCAAAATGATTCAGTAAATACTATTAATAATAATTCTGTTTGCAAACAAGTTCCTATTCGTGAATTTGGTAGTAATATTATTTCAT
>Ga0265294_10004759_pt1 | contig 16810 bp, 16 predicted proteins | sample MunlanPumphouse3_FD_192504 | JGI IMG/M metagenome (GOLD analysis project Ga0265294, IMG submission 192504) | Groundwater microbial communities from a municipal landfill in Southern Ontario, Canada - Pumphouse #3 | ecosystem: Environmental > Aquatic > Deep subsurface > Groundwater | place...
ATGATATTAGATATGATTGAAAAGAATTCTAATATCACTCAAAGAGAAATGAGCGAAACTATAGGTATAGCGGTATCCATGGTTAATTATTATTTAGATCAGTTTGAACAAGATAATCTAATTAAAAGACAAAAACACTCTACTAAAACAGTAGAGTATTTTATCACGAAAAAAGGGATTGAAAGAAGAAAGCTTCTTAATATATGGTATTTAAAGTCATCTCAAAGCATCTACCTTCAAGCAAAAGATAATATTTATACCTTCTTAAATCAAATCATTGAAAAAGGATTTAAGAAGATATTAATGTATGGGGCTGGAGAGGTTGCAGAAATAATGCTTGTTGTAATGAATGAAGATAATAAGTTACCTTTAGAAGTATTAGCTGTTGTAGATGATAATGAGGCTAAACAAGGAACACTTATTGTTAATAAACCGATTATTAAAAAAGAAGATATCATCCATTACCAACATGACGGTATACTTATATCAAGTCACAGGCATAGAGCGATAATAAAGCAAAGCTTGATAGAACTTAACTACAAAGAAGAAAATATATTAGAGTTTTTTGATAATGAAGATTAAAACCAAGTTATTTATAGTATTTAATTCAATTAATATAAGGGGATATTAGTATGGAAAAACTTCTCATTGTAGGAGCTGGTGGTTTAGGTCGTATGGTTTTAGAAATAGCATCTGATAAATATGATTGTTATTTTATTGATGATGGTTTCGATTACGGATATAAGGTATGCGGAACTGAAGTAGTTGGAAAAGTTAAAGATTTGAAAAATTTGAGAGTACGTTTTGAAAATCTAGTTGTTGCTATTGGAAATAACAAAATACGAGAAAGTATTGCATTAACAGCAAAAGAACTTAACTATAAGATACCATCAATCATTTCATCACATGCTTATGTATCACGGTTTTGTAGTATTGGTGAAGGGTCTATCATTTTCCCATATGCATGTATACAAAATGGGGCTAAAGTAGGTAATTTTGTGGTAATCAGTTCTCTAGTAGAGATTCATCATGATTCTGAAATGGATGATTTTGTCTTGGTTTATCCAAACTCTACCATACGAGCTTTTTCTAAAGTAGGTAGATGTGTAAAAATAGGTAGCAATGTATCAATCGGTAATAATTTAGTTATTTCTATTGAAACAGTTGTGACAGACGGAACTATACTTCAAGAGGTGGAGATAATAATGAGTAATAAAAAACAAAAAGATCAATGTGTACTATGTTGGACAGAGACAGAGTATGATAAAGAGACCCCCATTAATCAAAGAGAACATTATATCGAAACTGTAGGGCAACTATGTACCGCATGTTTCCAAAAAACATATGAATCTAATAATTTTGATAATGAAGATGTAATAATAAAAATAAAGAAGTAGAGGTATTATAGTGTGTTAACTAAAAATATCACTGTAGAATTAACAAACAGTGAATTAAAACCTTATAAACTTTCATTATTACAAAAAGTTTATGTTGGAATTAAATTAATTATTGATTTTGTTTTGGCTTTAATTGGAGTTATGGTTTGTTTAGTACCATCCTTTATTATAGCCATAGCAATAAAACTAGATTCAAAGGGACCGGTTTTTTTTAAACATAAGAGAATTGGAAAAAACGGGAAAGAATTTACCTTTTTAAAATTTAGATCAATGTCAATAAATGCAAAGCCTGAAGTTAGTGCTAGAGATTATGTTGATGTTGACTCCTATGTTACTAAAATTGGATCTTTCTTGAGAAAAACTTCACTTGATGAACTACCTCAACTACTTTTAGTTTTAACGGGGAAGATGAGTTTAGTCGGATACCGTCCTTCCTTAAAAAGTGAACCTGAATTAAATGATGAAAGAGAAAAATTAACAGTTACTCAAATAAGACCTGGAATAACAGGTTGGGCACAAGTTAATGGTAGAGATATATTAGCTGCAGATCAAAAGAAAAAAGCACATTATGATTATTATTATCTTACGCATCTATCCCTCTATTTAGATATTAAAATACTACTCTTAACAGTGTTGAAAGTTCTAAAGAGAAGCGACATAAAAGATGGAAAGATTGATAACAATATTGATAATCATCAATCAACCTAAGAAAGGTTACATAAAGTGAAAATACTAGTTATTAGTCAACATTATTACCCTGAAAATTTCCGTATCAATGATATCACAAAAGAACTTGTTCAAAGAGGGCATGAAGTAACGGTCATTTGTGGATATCCCAATTATCCTGAGGGGAAATTATATCCAGAATATAAAGGTAAAAATAGAAAAAAACATAAAGAAGAAGAGATTGATGGGGTTAAAGTAATTCGAGGATTTGAAATTTCTAGAGGAAATAATCCAATCAAGTTATTTTTAAACTACTACAGTGTATCACTTTCTATGAACTCGAAAGCCAAAAAATTAAAGGAAAAATTTGATATAGTTTTAATTAATCAACTTTCACCAGTAATGCAAGCTTGGGGTGGAATTAATTATGCAAAAAAACACAAAGTTCCATGTTTGTTATATTGTTATGATCTATGGCCAGATAGCTTAGCTGCTGGAGGTATAAAAGAAGTATCATTTATTTATAAATATTATTTTAAAGTGTCTAATAAAATATATAGATCTGTTGATAAGATATTATGCACATCTAAGGGGTTTGTTGATTATTTCGTTAAGACACATAGAATTGATGAAAATAAATTAATGTATTTGCCACAATACTCAGAGGATATTTTTAAACCTTTAGCACCTAAGAAAAATGGAAAAATTTACAACTATGTTTTTGCCGGCAATATAGGGAAAGTTCAATCAGTAGAAACAATTATTAAGGCAGCTAATGAAATTAAAAATGATAATACTATCAAAATACATATTGTTGGAGATGGATCAAATTTAAGTAATTGTACTAACTTAGCAAATCAATATAATCTTTCTAATGTAATATTTCATGGAATGCATAATATAGAAAAAATGCCTGAGTTTTATAAAATGGCTGATGCTATGCTATTAACTCTATCAAACAATAAAGTTATATCCAACACGTTACCTGGTAAAGCACAAACCTATATGGCGGCAGGAAAACCAATTATTGCTGCTATTGATGGTGAAGCATCATTAATACTTAAAGAAGCAAAATGTGGTTTACTATGTAATGCAGAAGACTATAAAGGTTTAGCAGATTTATTTTTAAAGTTTAAAACACTAGATGTAAATCGAATGAGTTTAAATGCTCAATCATATTACTTTAACAATTTTAGAAAAGAAATATTTTTTGAGAGACTATCAAAATATATGGAGGATAATTAAAATGGGTTTATTAGAGAATAAAATACTATTAATAACAGGCGGAACAGGATCATTTGGCAATGCAGTTGCATCAAAATTTTTAAGAACAAATATTAAGGAAATACGTATATTATCCCGTGATGAAAAGAAACAAGAAGATATGAGAAAGTATTATAATAATGATAAGCTTAAGTTCTATATTGGAGATGTAAGAGATTATAACTCTATAGAGGGAGCGTTTATTGGAGTTGATTATGTCTTTCACGCTGCAGCTCTAAAACAAGTACCATCATGTGAGTTTTATCCAATGGAAGCTGTAAAAACTAATGTTGTAGGTAGTGATAATGTAATATCAGCCTGTGTTAAAAACGGAGTGAAAAAGGCAATATTCTTATCAACTGATAAAGCGGCATATCCAATTAATGCTATGGGTATGAGTAAAGCCATGATGGAGAAGAACGTTGTTGCAAGATCTCGTCAATTAAGAGAAAATGATACTATATTGTGCTTGACAAGATATGGCAATGTTATGGCTTCACGTGGATCAGTGATACCGTTATTTTTAGATCAAATAGAGCATAATAAACCTATAACCATTACAAACCCTGAAATGACTAGATTTATGATGACTTTAGAAGATGCAGTAGATTTAGTATTATATGCTTTTGAACATGGAAATCAAGGTGATTTATTTGTTCAAAAAGCACCTGCCGCAACAATTGATGTATTAGCTAAAGCGGTACTTGAACTTAAACAAAGCAAACTGAAACCAGTTTATATTGGTACAAGACATGGGGAAAAATTATATGAAGTTTTAGTTACCCAAGAAGAAATGGTTAAGGCTGAAGACTTAGGGGAGTTCTTTAGAATACCTGCCGACAATAGAAACTTGAATTATGATAAATTTATTGAACAAGGAAGCCAAAAACTTAGTGTTGTAGATTCATATCATTCACATAATACGGGTAGATTAGATGTAGAAGGTATGAAAAAGCTATTATTAAAATTAGATTTATTTAAGTAGGTATAAAATGAAAATATTAGTAACTGGGTCTAAAGGTTTTATTGGTAAAAATTTAATAGTAGAACTTAAAAATCAAGGTTACAAAGAAATTTACGAATATGATTTAGATTCTACACTAGAAGATTTAGATAAATACACGAGAGACTGTGAATTTGTTTTTCATCTTGCAGGTGTAAATAGACCTAAAGATGAAAAAGAGTTTATAGAAGGTAATTTTGGTTTTACATCTACACTGCTTGATAGTTTAAGGAAGCAACAATAAGAGCACAATCATGTTATCTTCATCGATCCAAGCAGAATTGAATAACCCTTATGGTATAAGTAAGAAAAAAGGTGAAGATTTACTCTTCAACTATGGAAAATCATTTGGTACAGATATTTATGTTTATCGGTTTCCAAATGTGTTTGGTAAATGGTGCAGACCGAACTATAATAGTGCAGTAGCAACCTTTTCTTATAATATTGCAAATGATTTACCTATTACTATTAATGATCCAAATGTAGATATGAGCTTAATATATATTGATGATCTAGTTAACGAACTTATCAACGGGCTTAAAGGCAATCCGAATAAAAAAGGTGATTATTGTAATGTAGAACCTGTATATAAAGTTAAACTTGGACAGATTGTTGATTTACTCTACTCTTTTAAAGAAAGTAGATTAAATAAAGAAATACCAAACACTAAAGATCCATTTACAAAGAAACTTTATGCAAATTATTTAAGTTATTTACCAAAAGATAAGTTTAGTTATGAACTTAAAATGAATGTAGATAATAGAGGATCTTTCACTGAGTTTTTAAAAAGTGATGATAGAGGACAAGTTTCAATTAATATTTCTAAACCAGGGATTGTAAAAGGTAATCACTGGCATCATACTAAAAATGAAAAGTTTCTAGTTGTTTATGGCAGAGGCGTTATAAGATTTAGAAAAATTGGCGAAGAAAAAGTAATAGAATATTATGTGAGTGGAGAAGAACTACAAGTTATAGATATACCTGTAGGTTATACACACAATATAGAAAACTTAGGTGAAACCGATATGGTTACGATAATGTGGGTTAATGAAATATTTGACCCAAATAATCCTGATACTATTTATGAGGAGGTTTAAAATATGAAAATAACAGTTGTAGGAACGGGATATGTAGGATTATCAAATGCAGTTTTATTAAGTCAATCTAACGAAGTTATAGCATTGGACATAGTTGAAAAAAGAGTTGACTTGATAAATCAAAAAAAATCACCAATAAAAGATGAGGAAATAGAAAGTTTTTTAGTTAATAAAAACTTGAATTTGTTGGCGACTCTTGATAAGAAAAAAGCATATGAGAATGCGGATTATATTATTATTGCTACACCAACAGATTATGATACTGAATTGGATTTTTTTGATACATCTACTGTGGATAGCACAATAGATGATATAAACAAGTTAAATCATAATGCGGTAATTATTATTAAATCAACAGTTCCGGTTGGATATACGGTAAAAAAAAGAAAAGAATATCCTCAACAAACAATAATTTTTTCTCCGGAATTTTTGCGTGAAGGAAAAGCATTGTATGATAATTTATATCCTTCAAGAATAATTGTCGGTGATTTTAGTGAAGAGGCAAGAAAATTTGCAGATTTGCTTTTGAAAGAAACTTTAAAAGAAAATGTCCCTGTTTTGTTGACAAATCCAACAGAAGCTGAAGCAATAAAACTATTTTCTAATACATATTTAGCATTAAGAGTAGCTTATTTTAATGAATTGGATACATATTCTGAGCTTAAAGGACTTAACACTGAAGAAATAATCAAAGGTGTCGGCTTGGATCCTAGAATAGGAAGCCATTATAATAATCCATCTTTTGGTTATGGAGGATATTGTTTGCCGAAAGATACAAAACAACTTCTTGCAAATTACAAAGATGTACCGCAAAATATGATTTCTGCTATTGTCGAATCTAATAGAACAAGAAAAGATCATATAGCGAATATGATTATAAAAAGAAAACCAAAAACAGTGGGAGTATTTAAGTTGGCAATGAAAATGGGGTCAGATAATTTTAGGTCATCCTCTGTTATTGGGGTAATTAAAAGATTACAAAACAAAGGAATTAATTTAATTATTTTTGAACCTACATTAAAAGAAAAAACGTTTTTTGGAGTTAAAGTTGTTAATGATTTGGAAATGTTTAAAAAAGAAGCAGATGTGATAATTACAAATAGATATTTTAAAGAATTAAACGACGTTAAAGATAAAGTATATACAAGAGATTTATTTAATCGAGATTAGGAATGATATTATGAAAAAGCTCAAAGTAATGACTGTTGTAGGAACAAGACCAGAAATCATTAGATTATCAGCGGTTATTGAAAAGTTAGAAGCATCAGAAGCGATTGATCATGTTTTAGTTCATACTGGCCAAAATTATGATTATGAACTCAATGAGGTTTTCTTTAAAGATTTTAATTTAAAAAAACCAGATTACTTTTTAAATGCCGCCACAGGCACAGCAATAGAAACAATCGGTAACATTTTAATTAAGATAGATCCAATATTTGAAAAAGAAAAACCAGACGCTTTCTTGGTGTTAGGAGACACCAATAGTTGTCTAACAGCTATTGCCGCTAAAAGGCGTAAAATACCCATTTTCCACATGGAGGCGGGCAATAGATGTTTTGATCAAAGAGTCCCAGAAGAAACCAATAGAAAGATTGTCGATCACATCGCAGACATTAATATGCCCTATAGTGCTATCGCAAGAGAGTACTTACTACATGAAGGTTTTCCAGCCGATAGAATTATTAAAACTGGTAGTCCAATGTATGAAGTATTGATGAAGATGCAAGATAAGATCAACGCATCTGATGTGTTAAAAAGACTTGATTTAAAATCAAATGAATACTTTTTAGTATCTGCTCATAGAGAAGAGAATATTGATTCAGATAACTTTTTTGAACTTGTTGAATCGCTAAATACTATTGCAGAACTTTATAAACTACCTATTATTATTTCTACACATCCTCGTACAAGAAAGAAAATCGAAGAAAAAGGGATTAAGTTTAATCCGTTAATTCAAACACTTAAACCTTTGGGGTTCATTGACTATAATAAACTTCAAATAGAGTCTAAAGCAGTTTTAAGTGATTCTGGAACAATTAGTGAAGAATCATCAATTCTTAAGTTTAGAGCACTAAACATTAGAGAGGCACATGAAAGACCAGAAGCTTATGAAGAAGCAGCAGTAATTATGACAGGTTTAAACAAAGAAAGAATACTACAAGGATTAAAAGTAATAGAAACACAAACAAAAGAGTTAATTAGATTACCTTATGATTACAGTATGCCTAATGTATCGGATAAAGTGTTAAGAATAATTTTAGGATATACTGATTATGTAAATAGAAAAGGGTGGAGTAAAAGATGAACGAAAGAGAATACCAAGTATGCATAAATTGTGTAATGGATACTACTGACTCTAAAATAACATTTAATGAAGAGGGACTATGTGATCATTGTCAGCATTTTTATGGTTATATAAAACCTAAGTGGATAGTTGATGATGAAAGCGAAAAAAAGTTAAATGATATAGTTGCTCGAATTAAAAAGAAAAACAGAAAGAAAAAATATGATTGTATTATTGGCTTATCCGGGGGAATGGATAGCACTTATTTGTTGTATTACACAAAAGAAGTTTTAGGATTAAGACCGTTAGTGTTTGCGGTGGATACAGGTTGGAATTTACCAGTAGCAGATAAAAACATTGATAATCTACTTAAGGGATTAAAGTTAGAAAAAGTTGACTATAAAATCAATAAAGAAGAGATGAGAGATCTGCAACTTGCTTTTTTTAAATCACAAGTGCCATACCAAGATTTGCCACAAGACCATGTTATTTTTGCATCACTATATAATTTTGCTGTTAAAAGTAAAATAAAATATATATTAACTGGCGGAAATTTAGCGACAGAATCTATAAGAGAACCAAACGAATGGGTTTATATGAATGATTTAAGGATGATGAAAAATATTCATAAAAAGTTTGGGAAAATAAAACTAAAAACATTGCCAACAGCAAGCATTTTTAAATATAAAATATATTATCGTTATTTTAAAGGAATGAAAGTGTATAGACCTTTAGATTTAATGCCATATTCAAGACAAATCGCTTTGGATACATTAACTAAAAAGTATTCATACGAACCATATGAGAATAAACATTATGAAAGTCGTTTAACTAGATTTTATGAGGGATATTGGCTGTATCATAAGTTTGGTTATGACAAAAGAAAAGCGTATTACTCTAGTTTAATTGTTTCCAATCAAATGACAAGAGAAGAAGCTTTAGAAAAATTAAAAAAACCACCATATGATGAAACTGTTGCGTTAGAAGATATGAAAATAATTGCAGAAGAGTTAGGAATTACTGTAGAAGAATTTAAAACAATGATGAATGAACCTAACAAAACATATAAAGATTATAAAAACTCTTTTTGGTTAATTAGATTAGGAGTATGGATTTCAAAAAAACTAGGAATGACTAAGATGCAATATCGTTAAGAGTGAAATTTTAAAATGGAGTGGAAACATGAAACTATTAGTCGTTGATAACGCACATATTTATAAAACAAAAGAAGGGAAGTATTATTCAACTTCCATATATGACAATTCATTTTTCAAAAGATATTTAAATGTTTTCGATAGTGTTAGATTTTGCGCAAAAGTAAAATTAGTTGATGAAGTAGATTTGAAAAAACATAAACCGCTTGATATTGAGGGATTAGAGATATGGGAGATTCCTTGGTATAAGGGAATGAAGGGGTTGTTGAAAAAGTTTCCCCAAGCAATCAAGTCAATGAAAAAATCTTATGAATCCGTCGATGTAAGTTTGTATAGGGTTATTCAAGTTGAGAGTATTTTATCTTACATTTGTAGAAATAAAAAAATAAAATATGCAGTTGAAGTTGTAAATGATCCTCAAACATATTTTAAAGGGTTATATAAAATAATAAGTAATCATTATATGAAAAAAATGGTTTATAGAGCTAATGGCGCATCATATATTACAGATTATGTTCTTCAAAAAATATATCCTAATAAATCTCATAAAGAAAAAGAATCAACAAAATATTTTAATGCTACTTATCAAACTTTAGATCTAAAAGAATCAATAATGAAAGAACCTAAAATTTATGATAAAAATAGTGTGAGTGAATTTAGACTAATTCATGTCGCTAATAATATTGAATCAGATAATAAAGGACATTCAACAGTAATAAAAACAGTTAAATATTTAAATGATATGGGGTACAATGTATCATGTAATTTTGTAGGTGATGGTTCAAAAGTAGAGTTTTTCAAAAAAATGGCAAGAAAATTAAAGATTGATGACAAAATCAATTTTGTGGGTAGAATTAATTGGAAAAATGAACTAATTGATTATATGAATAGTCATTCATTGTTTATTTTTCCGACTCGTTTTGAAGGTTTAGGAAGGGTTAACTTGGAAGCAATGGCAGCAGGGCTTCCGTGTCTAGCAAGTTCGGTAGGGGGAGTTGTAGAGCTGTTTGAAAAAAAATATTTGTTTGCACCAAAAGATTATAGAGGATTTGGCGACGAAATTGTTAGATTAATTAATAATTTTGCTGAATTAAGTCAAATGAGTAAAAGAAATATCGAGTTCGTAAAAAAATTTTTGAACGAGAATCAAGAACCAATTAGGACGAACTTTTATAGAAAATTAAGAAAATTAGTGGAGGAAACGGACCAGTTATAATGAGCATTGATTTAGCTATACTTATTTTAGTGTTAATTGTAAATTTAATAATTCCCGCAATTTCAATATTGTTGTTAAAAGAGAGACAAGACAAAATATTTTTAGTAATTTTAAACTTGACAGTTTATTTATATTCTGGCTTTGGTCTATGTTATGTTGCAACAACAGAAGCAATTGTTATTTTCTATTTGTTTTTTGTACTAGTGTTAAATTTTTCTTTAGTCTTTTTTCTAAATAGAGAACGAAAGGTTGAAATAATTGATTATCAAAAAGCGAATTTTTTCTTTGATTCAAAATGGGGAAAAAAATTTGTTAATATTGCTGTGATTTTGATGTTTGTTTTAATTATAATCCAATTGTTTACTCTTGGCGTTGGCGTAAAAGACTTTTTAAATTTTGAAATTTTTGATTTAACTAATATTTTTATTAAAGAGGCCAACGTTAGAGAAAACACACTTAGTTATGTTTTAGATTTATTACAAAAATTATTGACTCCTTTTTTATTTATTAAATTGTACGATCTAGTTCAAGATAGAAAAAGGTTTGTTTCTATATTAGTGTTTTTATTATGGATATATCTTGAAGCGTTAAAAACAGGGTATATCGGGCGCTATAAAATAGTAATTTACTCTTTATTTGTATGCTATTTATTGTTAGTTAAAGAAGGAAGCATGTTAATGAGAAAAGTTATACCTATAATAGTTGTTTTTATTCTAGCAATGCCATTATTACTTGCATATGAAGATTATAGGTTAGGTAGAGATATAAGTTTGGATTACAACTATGTTGTTAACGCTTCAAAATTAATTGAAAAAGAAAGTGACTATCCTAAATATTATACTCAAATAATAGATGCTGATATTGTATCGCCAATTGACTATTTTACATGGCTTGTAACAATAGTTTTACCAAAAAAAATATTTCCATTGAATGCTGTTTCAATTAATGATGAATTTTCTATGTATATTTCTGGATTAGATAGAGATGATCCATACTATAGTATTATACTGCCTTCAATTTTTGGTGAAGCGCTATTAGTTTATGGTTTGTTTTTCTCTTGGGTTCATGCTATTGTTCTAGCTTTAATCTTGTCAGTACTTATAAAATTTTATAGAAGGTTTTCAAAACTGTCTTTTTTAACAATATATTTAATTGTTCATGTTATATCAATTGGTCGGGGCGGTTCACAGGGAATAGTTGCTTATTTCATTAATATTTCACTACTATTTGTTGTTATGTCGTTTTTTGTGAAATATATTAAAATAGAAGATAAAAAAGAAGGAGTTATAGAATGAAAATACTAGTAATATCTACTATGCCACATGATAAAGAAGGCAGAATAAATCGATTGCTACATCAAATAAAAAATCATGATATATACATATATTCGCCAGAAGTCTCAAATAAAAACCCAGAAAACAACTATTATTCGGTATCAAAAGAGATTCCTATCGGTTATATAGCGCAAATAAAGTTTTATTTAAAGTTTAAGAAACAATTCAAGAAGAATCACGATAAAAATTTTTTTGATATTATTTTAGTTTTAAATTATTCTTCACTTCCTTTTTGTAAGATTGCTAAAAAGAGAAACAAAAACGCAGAAATAATATATGATTCTTTTGAATTAATTGTAAAAACAAGAAGCGAGAAAAAAACACTAAGAGATAAGTTTTATATTAAACAAGAAAAATTAATTGCTGAAAAAAGCAATTATATTATAGCTGCTAACAATGAGCGGGCATTAATAATGCAAGGATACTATAGATTAGACAAAAAGCCGTATGTTATTCAAAATATGCCTCTAGAATTGTCTATAGTTCAAACAAAAGAAATAAAGGAAAACGAAAGAATATCAATCGTTTATATAGGGTATGTGTCTAAGACGCGAAAAATAGAAAATTTGGTCAATTGCGTTTATAACAATAAAGAGATATGGGATTTATATATATATGGTGATGGTGATTACTACGAGGAATTATTAAATTATATAGAAAAGATGAATATGCAAAACATTTATCTTGAGGGAAGATATAATCAAAACGAGATTGAAAAAATTTTATCAAAACATCATATAGGTTATATATGCTACGATACAAAGGGATTAAACAATATATATTGTGAACCAAACAAAATATATGATTATACATTTAATTATCTTCCTATAATTAGTTATTACCATCCAAAACTTTATGGAATATTTAAAGAACACAAAATTGGAATTGCTCTAGATGACATTGAAGAATCACTGCACCGAATTGTAAAAGAATATAAAGATTACCAAGAACAACTTTTAAAATATAATGAAAAAATTAAACAAGAAATGATAGATAATCAACAGGTTTTAACATTAATAATTGAAGATATAAAAGATAAAAAAAAGAGAGAGAGAAAGGGCATTAATGATTCGAAAATTAGGTAGTTTAATTAAAAACAAATCAGTTGAAAATGGTATTTGGTTATATGTTTTCCAGTTTTTTAATTTAATAGTACCGTTTTTAACCTTACCTTATATAACAAGAACATTGGGCGAAGGACACTATGGTATTTTTTCAAGCGCATTAAATTTTATAACATATTTTAATGTGTTTGTGGCGTATGGATTTGATTTGATAGGAGCAAAAAAAGCAAGTCTTATAAATGATGAGGAAGAACTCAATAGTCTTTACAGCCATATTTTTTTAATAAAAACAGTTTTAATGCTTATTTCTTTTGGTTTAATGAGTATTTTAAGTTTGGTATTTCATTTGCCAGTTGACGATTACGCTTTAATGCTCGTTTTATTTATGATCGTTGTCGGTTTTGTTTTTCAACAAGTATGGTTATTTCACGGTTTGCAAAAGATGAAGATAATTACTATTGTTAATGTTCTTTTAAAGATTTTATCGATGGTTTTAATTTTTGTTTTTGTGAAAAATTCGGATCATTTGCTGTTATATGCTGTTCTTTATGCATCAACTTTTTTGTTGGTTGGAATAATTTGTTTTATGATTGCACTTTTGAAATTAAAAATAAGATTTACTAAAATTGAAGGCGTTAAAATAAAAGAAAATCTCAAAGATGCATTACCAACATTTTTCACTTCATTTGCAGCTTCGCTTTATTCTGGCATTGGCGTTACAGTTTTAACATTGTTTTATGATAATAATGTTGTCGGTGCTTATAGCGCCATTATTAAAATACCAATAATTTTTCTTTCTCTTTTTACTCCGTTTTTACAAGCGTTATTCCCATATATTTCTAAACAATATAATGAATCTACAAAAGACGGAATTAACACATTAACAAAGATGATGAAAATACTAATACCGATAGTTTTAATAGCAACATTAGTATTAATTATATTTTCCCGACCAATTGTAAATGTTCTTTTTGGTAGCGAATATGTTAAAGGCCATTATTTGCTCATGCCTTTATCAATTTGGATGTTATTTGGAGTACTAAATAATTTTCTAGGAATTCAAGGATTAGTTGCAAGTGGTAATCAGAAATTTTATAGTAGAGCATTTTTATTTGGCGTGATTGCTGTAATTGTTTTATCATTTTCATTGGGCTATTTTTATGAATCACTTGGTGTAGCAATAGCAATAGCAATTAGTGAAACTGTACTGACAATTGCTTGTCTATACTATCTTAGAAAGAAGGTTGTATTAAAATGAAAAAAGTAATGGTTGTATTTGGAACGCGTCCTGAAGCGATTAAGATGTGTCCGTTAGTTAACGAATTAAAGACAAGAAAAAGTTTAGAAACGATAGTATGTGTAACAGGACAACACAGAGAAATGTTAGATATGGTTTTAGAAACATTTAATGTTGTACCTGATTATGATTTATCTATTATGAAGGAACGTCAAACGCTATTTGATGTGACTATTAACATTTTAGACAAGATGAGACATGTTTTAGAAGAAGTTAAGCCTGATGTTGTATTAGTTCATGGTGATACTTCAACAACGTTTGTCACAACTCTTGCATGCTTTTATATGCAAATACCGATTGGACATGTTGAGGCGGGATTAAGAACTTATAATATTCAGTCACCTTATCCTGAAGAGTTTAATAGACAAGCAGTAAGCATAGTTTCTAATTATAATTTTGCCCCAACCGAACTATCCAAACAAAACTTAATTAAAGAAGGCAAAGATCCTAAAACAATCTATGTTACAGGAAATACAGTTATTGATGCCTTCCAAACAACAGTTAGAGAAAACTATACACATCCAATGTTAGAATGGGCTAAAGATAGTAGATTAATTATGATTACAGCTCATAGAAGAGAAAATCTTGGTGAACCAATGAAACATATGTTTAATGCAATTAAACGTGTGATGGATGAACATAAGGATATTAAAGCTATTTATCCAATCCATATGAATCCGAAGGTTAGAGAAACAGCTAATAAAATATTATCCGGAAATGATAGGATTAAAATTATTGAACCATTAGATGTTGTTGATTTTCACAACTTCTTAAACGCATCTTATTTAATCATTACAGACAGTGGTGGAATACAAGAAGAAGCACCTTCATTAGGTAAACCAGTACTCGTTATGAGAGATACTACAGAAAGGCCTGAAGGTATTAAGGCAGGAACTATAAAGTTAGTAGGCACAAATGAAGAAACAATCTATAATGCCTTTAATTTACTTTTAAGTGATGAAAATGAATACAATAAGATGTCTAAGGCAAGTAATCCATATGGAGATGGATTAGCCAGTAAGCGGATTGCGGATATATTAGAAAGAAAGTTTTAATCAAGGTAAAATTCTTTTCTTTTATTAGTAATAAAGTATATGACAACTACTTAATCAATTTGCTAATGTTAGTGTTTACTCATGAATATTAGCAGTTTTAATTATAATTAAAGCAAATATAAGGGAGAACCAATGGATAAAATCATCTTGATGTTAGAAGAATATTTAGAGAAACACAGTTCGCATCATATTGAAAATAACCCAAAAGAAGAATTTAATAAAATATTTGTTGAAATTTATGAAAATGACATATCTTATAAGTCTTTACTAAATGATGTTCTGTTAAACATTAAGGTCCTAATAGAAAACAGATTGTTTCGTAAAGATAGAGTATTTGAGTTTTACGGAGATAATTACTCATATAAGAATAAATTAAAAGGTGTCAATGAACTAAATGAGATAGCGAAAGCCATAAGCCAGTTAGATACACGAATAGTACAAAATAACACTAAATTCTTATTATTTTATTATTACTATATATTGAGTCTAAGCTTAGCTGGATCTTATCCAGAAATTATGATAAAAAGTTTGGATGAATATGTTGGAGTACTTAATCATTTTAAAGAATCAAATGGAATAACCAATTTTTTTCGTGGGCAAGCTAATTCTAATTGGAATTTAATACCTAGTTGTTTGCGAAACATTGACCAAACTAAAACTTGGGTTTATACATTCGAAGATTTGGTAGATCAATATTCTTCAATAAACGCCTATGACTTATATGGGAAGATAATTGATTCAACTAAGGATGAATATCAAATGGTATCATTTTTGCAACACGCCATATCATTTAGCCCTTTAATTGATTTCACACTAAATTTTCAGGTAGCAACATATTTTGCATTAAATAACTATATCAAGATTAATGATTTTAGTAACCAAGATGCTGCCATCTTTATTATTAGAGATTTAAAGAAGACTAGAGAATTATCTAGTGCTGAATTAAAAGATTTAAAAATAGGAATATATTCAAACGGTAAAAAAACATATAAGGATTATAAAGAAATTTATGACAAAATGGGACGTTTATTCGGAAATGACGCACAATTCTCTTTTTCATCAAAGGTAACGAATGATAGAATGCGCTATCAACAAGGAACATTTATTTTATTTAACAATTATATTGTTGATAATATAAATACATCAATAATTCATGCTAAAAACGGATTATTTTTAACTAAGATAGTCATTGATAAAAAAATTAAAAAAGATATTTGGGAGTATTTAAATAAACATGAACCTGAATATAAAATTAAATATCTTTTAAATCCATATCTAATATTTAATGAAATATAATGATATTATCATATTATTAGCTTTATAACACTGAAAATTGTTTATTAAATTATAAATTAATATAATTAAGTAAAAAGATGAAATTAACCATATTCATCTTTTTTTATAAGCCATTTTAAGGAATACTAAGGATATATAAAACAAATATATCACAAGAAGAAATAATAAAACTACTCAATCCATATATTGAATTTATTAATGATTTTATTTCACTATCTAATGAACTAACAAATGATTATAAGAAGATTATTCCGATAATTTGAAATTACTATCCATAAGTCTAATCTGTTCAATAAGTAGCGTTTATGAAATCATCATTGAGTAAATTATATACCTTATGGAAATAAAGATTTTTTTTGATATAATTTTAAGTAAAGAGGTAATTAATTATGAATAGAAAAGGAAATAATTTTTCAGCTAAAACTAATAAGGAATTATGTGATGCTGTTATTAAAGGTAGTGTGAAGACTGAAATTAAGATATTACTTAATAAATATAACTATTCACTAGACGATAAGAATGATCCAAATAATTATGACAAGTCAGTTCAATTAACACTAAAGCAAACTGAATTGTTATATACAGAATCGCTGTAAAGGATACAATGTAATGATAAAGAAAATTTCAGCTCAAACAATGAAAAAGTTGATATCAGATGTGACAGAAGATGATATAAAATGGATT
>Ga0265294_10004764_pt1 | contig 16804 bp, 12 predicted proteins | sample MunlanPumphouse3_FD_192504 | JGI IMG/M metagenome (GOLD analysis project Ga0265294, IMG submission 192504) | Groundwater microbial communities from a municipal landfill in Southern Ontario, Canada - Pumphouse #3 | ecosystem: Environmental > Aquatic > Deep subsurface > Groundwater | place...
GAAAACGATACGCCGGTAAAAGTCGGCAAAAAGGTCGTGGTCATCGGCGGCGGAAACGTCGCAATGGATGCGGCACGTGTAGCCCGCCGTATGGGCGCTGAAGTAACGCTGATGTACCGCAGAGGCGAGGCCGATATGCCGGCAAGGCTCGATGAGGTCCGTCATGCAAAGGAGGAGGGTGTCTTCTTCATGACCGCGACGAATCCGATCGCGTTCCTTGGTGAGAACAATACCGTTTCCGGGGTCGAGGCCATCAGGATGGAACTCGGCACTGTCGGAGACGATGGGCGCTGTTCCTTCTACCCGATAGAAGGGAGCGAGTTTGTGGTCGAAGCGGATGTCGTGGTCGAGGCGATCGGTCAGGGACCAAACCCGCTTCTTCTCCGCATGATGCCTGACCTTACCCGGAACAGAAACGGCAGTGTTGCCGTGAACTGTCTGGGCGAGACGAGCATCCCCAAAGTCTATGCCGGAGGAGATGTCGCAACCGGAGCCGCCACCGTTATCCTCGCGATGGGGACCGCAAAAGAGGCGGCCGTCGCTATCGATAAAAAGCTGAGAAAATAGATCCTCAGGCTTTATTCTTTTTTTACTCAGGTGAAGTATAGATCAGCCTGAAGACATTGTTCTTGAGAACGGAACTGGAAAAACGTTCCCGAATATCGTACGAATACCTTTTGGGTACTTCCGCTCAACAATACTACTGTAATCGTGTCCGAAGATACCGCCAAACAAAACGTTGCACGTCTCTCCATACTATCAAATGCCTTTCTGACCATAGCGAAGCTGATCACAGGTCTCAGCATTGGTTCCGTGAGTATAATCTCTGAGGCGATCCACTCAGGAATGGATCTTATCGCCTCCTTTATCGCCTACTTCTCTGTCAGAAAATCCGCGCTGCCTCCTGACACCGATCACGCATTCGGTCACGGAAAATATGAAGATGCATCGGGTCTCATCGAAGCACTGCTGATCATCGTTGCTGCAGGCATCATCATCTGGGAAGCCATAAACAAACTGATCTACGGAGGCGACACCCTCTCGACCGATCTTCTCTTCATTGGTATGATCGTGATGGGGGTCTCCGCCTGCCTGAACTTTTTCGTGTCGCAAAAACTGATGAAAGTGGCAAAAGCCACCGATTCGATTGCCCTCGAAAGTGATGCCTGGCACCTGAGGACCGATGTGTTCACCTCTGTGGGAGTTGTGGCAGGACTTATTCTGATTCAAATAACCGGACTCACCTTCCTCGACTCGGTCATCGCTATACTCGTTGCACTGCTGATCCTGCGTGAAGCCTTCTCCCTTATCAAACGCTCATTCAGCGATCTCATGGATCAAAGTCTCGATGAAAAAGATGTGGAAAAGATTTGTGAGATCATCTGCAGACATCAAAACGCCTACACCAATTATCACAGCCTAAAAACACGAAAAGCCGGACCCGACAAATTCGTCGAGTTCCATCTCATGATGCCCCATGCAACTCCTCTTTCAGAAGCCCACAAAGTTTTGCAGGAGGTCGAGGATGAACTAAAAGCAGAAATACCCAGGGTCACGGTCATCATTCACCTGGATCCCTGCGACGGCAGATGTAATCGTGACACATGCACGTTCTTCTGCCGCAGAAAAACGTGAGAGATCGGCGGGGACGCCGGCTCACCGTAAAAACATATGCAGGAATCTTCCTGCAGCACTTCTTTTCATCTCGATCGCGTTATACTGGCACATCTCGTGACAGCAGTAACATCTAATGCATTTTTTATGATCGAACGAAGCTTTTTGTCCTTTCATCACGGCAGCCCCTACAGGACATATCCTTACGCACTGCCCGCAGCCGACGCAAATGTCCTTTTTCACGACAGGGGCAGGGGCATAGTATTTTCCCATCGTCTGGAACCGGCGAAGCACATTTTTTCTGAACCAGGTGCTCTTTGACGGAGTATAATACGTCGACGGATACACATAATCGGTCACGGAAATGACCGGATCCCCGGCCGTCACTACGCGGTCGGGATCGACCAGCCCGCGTGCAGCGGCGGCAACAGTCGTAGGGATACGTGCCGGATCCATCGAGATCAGCTTCTGGGCAGTAACATCCAACCCGTACACTGATTTTGATGCGAGGATGTACCCTACGTTTCGGGGGGCGCCGCTCATTGGGCCGCTCCCCTCCATCCCGACAATTGCATCCATGACAACAAACTCTGGTCTCACCAGTTCATTTAAGTCCACCAGCATCTCGGAAAAATCCGCTTGATCCGGAAATCGGGAATGAAACACCGGCTTGTCGAGGCCCGGCACTACCCCAAAGGTATTCTTGACTGCACCTGAATACTGAGTGAACATATGTGTCTTTAACTTGCAGACCGAGATGATGACATCAGCTTCGCATGCAGGATCGATGACCGTGAAATGCTTCATCACCTTCCCTTCCGGGAATGGACGCTCCTGATATCCGGTCTCATAATCCAGCGTTACCCCCAGATCACCCGCGATACGGGTGGCCCCGCATTTCTCATACATACGTTTCATCACGCGGGGCGTATATAATATTCCTGCCCCCGGACTGTCTGCAATTTGCAGGATGCCGCCTGCTTCGATAACCAGTTTTCCGACTGCATAGAGAACTTCCGGATGCGTACTTACCGCCTTCTCATACCCGGCGTCTGAAAGGAGATTTGGTTTGAGCAATACCCTTTTTCCTGCGAGATCCGGGAGTCCGCCTGCAGCTTCGATCGCGTTCTCTACTGCCCGGCAGACCTCTTCCCGGTCATATGAACTGCATTTTGCAGATCCGGTTATCTGGTTCATGAGTTATCGACTCTATTACACTGCAGCCGTGAAAAGGATATTCAATGAGGTCATAACTCGCTCATCTCTTCCAAGGGCACACGTTTGCCGGTCTGCATATAATACACCTTCTCTGCCATTCTGCAGGCATGATCCCCGCAGCGTTCCAGATACCGGTTCACCATATGGCAGGCACTCCCAAACGGGATCGTCATCCTGCCCTCTTCCATCGCCGTGACGATCTCTTTATAGAGAGCCGCATACAGATGATCGATCTCATCCTCGATCCTGGCACATCCCTGGAGCCGGGATACATCGCCGGACTCGAACGCGGTATACACATCATTGAGGATCGAAACCGCGGCTTCACCCATTCTGTGGAGAGACGGCGGGATCTCTTCCGGGATGCTTGCAGCGACTAATTCAGTAATGTCTTTTGCGTAGCGACCGACCCGCTCTGAAGAGGTCACGATGTCCATGCAGCTCGAGATCGTTCGAAGATCCTTGGCCATCGGCTGGTTCAGAGCTATCAGCAGGATGCCCCGTTCATTCAGGATCTCATACTGATTGTTCACATACTTTTTTTGCCGGATGATATCCGCGGCAATCATGAGATCGGTCGACTCAAACGCCATAAGCGAGTTTTTCAGCAATGCCAGGGCAAATCTCCCATACCAGTTCACTTCGTTTTTGTAGGCATCGAGTTCTAAATGGAAGTAATCGTTCATCCAAACCTCCCGGTGATGTAGCGTTCTGTAAGTTCTTCTCGAGGATTGGAAAAGATCAGCTCGGTCTTTCCCGTCTCTATCAGTTTACCCAGGTACATGAACCCGGTGATGTCACTGATCCGTGCAGCCTGCTGCATATTGTGTGTCACGATGATCACGGTGTAATTCTTTTTGAGATCCATTATCAGATTCTCGATCTTGGTCGTAGCGATCGGATCGAGAGCCGAACACGGCTCATCCATCAGGATCACGTCAGGATTCACGGCAAGTGTTCGGGCGATGCATAACCTCTGCTGCTGGCCGCCGGAAAGGCCGAGGGCCGACTCGTGCAGACGATCCTTCACTTCATCCCAAAGAACAGCCCCTTTGAGACTGTTCTCGACAATGCCGTCAAGGATCTTCACATCCTTCATACCATGGGCACGAGGGCCGTAGGCGATGTTGTCGTAGATGGATTTTGGAAACGGGTTCGGCCGCTGGAAAACCATCCCGATCTTTCGCCGGAGGAGGACAGGATCGCATTTTGTTATGTTCTCTCCCCGATACAAAATATCTCCGGTGATTTTACAGCCAGGGATCAGATCGTTCATCCGGTTCATACACCGGAGAAGGGTCGACTTGCCGCAGCCGGACGGGCCGATCAGTGCGGTAACGGATTTCTCTTCGAACGGCAGATCGATATCGTAGAGGACCTGTTTCGATCCGTAGGAGAGGTTCAGGTTTTTTGTTGATAGAATGGAGGTCATAGTAATCTCTTTTGGAAACGTTTTCTGATTACGATCGCAACAAGGTAGATCGCCATTACAAGACATATGAGAACGACCGCGGTCCCATATTGCTGGGTCTCCGACCCCGGAACACTTGTCGAAAGAACATACAGATGAAATGGTAAGGACATCACCGGATCGAAAAGATCCATGCTGATGAATCGTTTGGAAAAGACCACTGCGGTAAACATGATCGGGGCGGTCTCTCCTGCAGCTCTTCCGATCGAAAGGATCGTTCCGGTCAGGATCCCGGGGGCTGCAGACGGCAAAACCACTTTTTTGAGTGTCTGCCATTTGGTAGCACCAAGTCCGAGCGACGCTTCACGGAGCGAGTTGGGAACGGATCTGAGGGCTTCTTCCGTGGTTTTTATGATCGTCGGGAGGACCATCAGCGCGAGACAGATCATACCTGCAAGCATACTGACGCCCCATCCGAGGAAAATAACAAGGAAGGCGAACCCGAACACCCCGAAAACGATCGACGGCGTGCCGGCAAGCAGATCGTTACCTGTTCGGAGAAGACGTGTCGCGACATTGTCGCGGGAGTATTCGTGGAGATAGATCGCGGACCCTATCCCTATCGGGAGGGCGAGAAGAATTGCCCCGCCGACCAGCTGGAGTGTCCCGATGATCGCAGGGAAGATGCCCCCTTCAAGTCCCATATTACGCGGGGAGGTCGTTAAAAATTCCCAGGAGATCGCCGGGATCCCGTTGATGAAAATGTTTGCAAGAATGACGAAAAGTATCCCGATTACGAGAAACGTTCCTGCATAAATTATCCCAAACGCTGTCCGCTCGATCGATCTGTGGGACATGATCCTCCGAAGGAAAAACAGTCCAAAAACAATGAGCGTAAGAATGAGCGTTGGAACGATCCCTATCGCATACATCAAGATACAGACCGCGAATATCACCCCGAAGAACTTGAGGATCTTTTTGATCCGGACAGGCATGCTGAAGACCTGCCTGCCGCTCTGGATCTTTTTCGTGATCCGGACCGAGATGAGATTGATCACAAGCGTGATCAAAAGGAGGACCGCGGCTACCCCGAAGAGAGCATAATAATGCATCGAGCCCGACGCAACTTCAGCGAGCTCGATACCGAGGGTCGCCGTCAGTGTTCGGACAGGTGAGAGCACATCCCAGATCGGCGACGGGATCACTGCCGCGTTTCCCGCGACCATCATGACTGCCATCGTTTCGCCGATCGCACGACCCATCCCGAGAATGACCGCTGCCGAAATACCGGATGCGGCCGCCGGGATCAGGACACGGGAAATGGTTTGCCATTTGGTTGCACCAAGACCGAGCGACGCTTCTGTGTAATCCTTCGGCACGACATAGAGTGCATCTTCCGACACGGAAACGATCGTCGGCAGTGCCATGATCCCGAGAAGGATGGAAGCTGCAAGCCAGGAAAATCCGCTCGGGATATCCAGAACGTTCTGCAGGAGACTGCAGAGAACGACCATCCCGAAAAATCCGTAGACGACCGACGGGATCCCCGCCAGCAGTTCGATCGCCGGCTTGACGATGTCGCGAACTTTTTGGGGAGCGAGGTATGCAAGAAAAACGGCACATATGATACCAAGAGGCACGGCAAAAACCATTGCCCCAAACGTTACCAGTAGTGTGTCGATCAGAAGGGTCGCGATTCCGTAAGACGGGACGAGCCCGGTCGGGTTCCAGTCTGTGTTAAAGAGGAATCCGGTGATTCCCGTTTCAAAAAAAATCGGGAGGGATGTCAGGACAAGGTATCCTAAGATGAACACCACCGATAAGGCGGCGATCAGTGCGGTCATGAGCCACACGGATTTGATTCCTGTCTCTTTCCATCCCGCTTTTATGCGTACTTTCATACGTTTACCGGAACAAAACCGTTATCTGCGATGATTTCCTGACCTTCAGCCGAGAGAATGAAGTCCAGGTACATCTTTGCAAGTCCTGTGGGTTCACCGTTCGTGATCATCAGGAGCGGGCGGTTGAGTCCATAAGTGTTGTTGATGACGTTTTCGACCGTTGGTGCAATGCCGGAAAGTGTAAAGGCTTTGACGGAATCATCAACGAATTCGAGAGACACATAGCCTATCGCACCAGGCGTCTGGGCTACTGCCAGCTGCACAGCTCCGTTGGAGCTGTACTCCTGCATGGTTTTTGCTGCATCTTCTTCATCCAGCACGTACTCTGTAAAGAAGCTCCGGGTCCCGGAAGCACTGTCACGACCGATCAGGACGATCTCCATGTCAGCTCCGCCGAGTTCTTTCCAGTTCGTGATCTTTCCCTGATAAATGTCCTTGATCTGGGCAAGGGTCAGGTCAGAAACCGTGTTCGACGGGTGGGCGATCAAGGCGATCCCGTCTTTTGCGATGACGAATTCTTTCAGGTCGCTTCCTTCTTTTTCAGAATCTTTGAGTTCTCGGGAGAGCATACCAATATCAGCTGTTCCCCCTTTTGCTGCAGTTACACCAACACCGGAACCTCCGCCGCTGATCTGGATGTCGGCAGTCACGTGCTCATCCATGTAAATTTCTGCAATCGTCTGTGCGACCGGTAGAACGGTCGTAGATCCTGCAATGGTGATGGTTTCTATGTCTTCTCCCGGGCTCACACAGCCGGAAGCAAATACAAGGAAAACAGCAAAAATAACTGCTGCCACTCCAACAAAACTCATGGTTTTACTTTTCATAACCATAACCGGATAGGAGGCGGTCAAGTATAGTGATATTCGACATAGATTGAGTAAATGATGATTTAACTATACTCACTCATAATTTCAATTGGTCAATAGTTTCTCTATAGATTTCAGAGAGATTAAATATCTCCTGCGTGAATATAGTACCAATGGAAATCCGGAAAGTTCAGATGACGGGTGGGTCATCCTATGTACTGTCTCTCCCAAAAGCATGGGTCCGCGAAAGAAATATTCAGAAGAACGACCCGCTCGGCGTGGTGTCTCAGGCCGACGGCACTCTGCTTATCACGCCGAACCTGCATTACGACAGCACATCGAGGACAAAGGAGTTCGGACTTAAGGATTATCCCGACCCGACGACACTTCTCCGTTCACTGATCGGCGCATACATCTCCGGATTTACGACGATAAAGATCACATCAGCCGGCAGGATCCCGCCGAAGGTCCGGATGGTCGTCAGGAAATTTACGCAGATGACGATCGGTCAGGAGGTTTCCGAGGAGACGGACAACAGTATCGTTCTCAAAGATATCCTGAACCCCACCGAGATGCCGTTTGAGAACACCATCCGCCGGATGTATGTGATCGTGAAAGGCATGCACGAAGATGCACTCAACGCCCTTGAGCAGGGAAGACTTGATCTCGCCGAGGACGTCGTCGCCAGAGACACGGATGTCGACCGTCTTCACTGGCTGGTCCACCGCCAGTTTTCCCTGATCGTGGAAAACCCGTCTCTTTCTCTGAAAATGGGTATCACACCCGGCATCGCCGCGACCTATTATCAGATCTCCCGGATCATCGAACGGGTCGGTGACCACACCGTCCTCATCGCCGAGGCGGCAACAGTCCTCATGGAAAAAGGGGTCGACAGAATGTTCATTATGAAATTGACCGAACTGAGCGAGTTCTCACTGAACATCTTCAATAAAAGCATACAGGCCATATACTCCGGCAGCATTCCCGGAGCAAATAAGATCATCTCCGAGGTGGAGGAAATGGGACCAAAATATCACGGTCTTGCAGACTCGATCAGGAAGATGCGGGTCCCCGAGGCAGTTGCCGTGACCCAGATCACCCAGAGCCTTCACAGGATCACTGAATACAGTTCTGATATCGCCGAGATCCTGATAAACCGCATGGTCTCACAGTAAAGATGCTCGTCTCCGATCTTCGGACCCGGTTTAGGGAAGAAGGGATCACCCCCTCGCTTATTGCAGATTTTCAGCACCATGTTATGGAGTTTTACTCTGCAAAAGGCCGGCATGACATGGAATGGCGGCACACCGATGACCCGTACAGGATCGTAGTTTCTGAGGTCATGCTTCAGCAGACCCAGGTCCCGCGGGTCGCGGTCATCTACCCGAAGTTCATCGAAACATTTCCCGACATCTATGCTCTTGCAAAAGCAGATCAGGCAGATCTACTCGCCGCATGGCAGGGGATGGGGTACAACCGCCGTGCTCTCAACCTTCGAAAACTTGCCGAAGTCATCGTGGATGAATACGGCGGGAAGATCCCGGATGATCCGGAGATCCTCAAAACCCTCCCGGGGATCGGGGCCGCCACATCCTGCTCGATCGCGGCGTTCACCTTCAACCGCCCGGTCATATTCATCGAGACGAACATCAGGAGAGTGTTCATCCATTATTTTTTCGAAGATGGCGTGGTCGTTGACGACAGCGAGCTTCTTCCGCTCATCTCAGCCATGCTCCCGGAGAACTCCCGGGAATGGTACTGGGCTCTTATGGATCTTGGAACTGCGTTGAAAGCATCGGTAAAAAACCCGAATCAGCGAAGTCGTCAATACACAAAACAGAAGACCTTCATAGGTTCAGACAGAAAGATCCGCGGTGATGTGTTGAAAAGGATGCTTGAACAAAAAAGCGGGACCCCGGATACTTTTGCAAAGGAGATGAACGAAGACACCGTGAGAGTCAGAGGGATCATGGAAAAAATGGTGAGCGAGGGATTTTTTGTCAGGGAAGAGGAAGGGACCTACCGGCTGCAAAACAACCGATGATTTTCCGGACCCTGTTTTTCCAAACTACAGCGTACAGTATGGTGCGAGTTTTCGAATCAGATTCTCGACCTGCACATCCGCAAGACCCGCATACGTCTCAGGCTGCAAGAGTCGTCCGATCTCCTCAGCCGAAACATACGAAGTGATCTGGGGCTTTGCTGAAAGAATTTCCGCAAGCGGCAACTTCGCCGCAAGTGCCTCCATACTTGCCTCGCGAATGATCTCGTGGGCATCCTGACGCTTCATTCCCCGTTTTGTCAGCTCGATCATCACCGACTCTGCAAGATTGATTCCATGCAGATACTGCAGATTGCGGGAGACGGCCTCGGTGTTGATCTTCAGATTTTCCACGACCCCGGTCATCACCTGAAGACAGTGATCACACAGAATACTTGTCTCCGGGAACGTGATCCTCTCGGCGGATGAGTTCGTCAGATCACGCTCATCCCAGAGGGTGTTGTTCAGCAGTGCCGGTTCTATCATCCCGCGAACGATCCTTGCAAGACCGCAGACCTGCTCACTCTTGATGGGGTTCCTCTTATGAGGCATCGTCGACGAACCGACCTGTTTTTTCGAGAACGACTCCTCGACCTCGCCGATCTCCGTTCTCTGGAGCGACCGGACCTCGATACCGATCTTGTCCAGAGTCGTCGCGATGTTTCCGAGCAGGAATATGTACTCGGCATATCTGTCGCGGGAAATCACCTGGGATGAGACATCCACCGACCCGATGCCCAGATACTTCATCATTTCTGCCTGTACTTCGATGCCGTGATCGCCCATCGCAGCCATAGTTCCTACAGCCCCGGTCATCTTACCGATAACGACACGCGGTCTGCTCTCCCTGAGACGCAGAAGATGCCTCGAAACCTCTGAAGCCCAGATCGCGAACCGAAGTCCGTAGGTCGTCGGCACGCCCTGCTGACCGTGTGTTCTCCCGATACAGATCAGATTCTTGGTTTCCCCGGCACGTTTCAGAAGCACGCCCATCAGCGTTTCGAGTTTGTTCTCGAACAGGTCATACGCCTCGTTAAGCTGAAGTCCGGTCGCTGTATCCAGGATATCATTCGAGGTGGCCCCGAAATGGATCCAGCGCCCAGCGTCCCCGCAGACTTCGGCAACTGCCCGGGTTATGGCCATCGTATCATGACTGATCTCAGCTTCTATCTCTTTCGCACGAATGCGTGAAGCCGAGAGAGCATTTTTCTCAATGATCTCCGCATCTTCAACCGGGATCATCCCTACGATTCCCTGGGCATGGGAAAGGGCGATCTCAGCGCGGACGATACAGGTGAACCGGTTCTCCTCACTCCATACACGTTTCATTTCTGGAGTTCCATACCGGAAATCTATCGGATGTATTGCCATAGTTAAACTAATATTGGTTTTCTTTGGTTATGAGTTTGTCCTGTGAAAGCGGAGATCCCCTGCTACCCCGGGGCAGTTCTTTTTCTCTCTAAAAAACCAATAGATACGCATCGTGCCGCACGAATATAAGAAACCGCATTTTAGAAAGAAAGCAGCTAAGCCAGTACGTGTACGGGGAGAAAAGAAACCTGTTCCGAAAAAGGAGATCAAGCCGGGGTATTATATCAAAGAGACCGACGACTTCGTGACCAAATTCGTTTACTGGTGTCCTGCATGCAACATCCCTCTGCTGGCAAAGACCTGTTCCTGTGATAAGGAGAGCATAAAGATCTCTCTCCAGCAGCCGTATGATATCAGGCCGGCCTTAAAAACCGATCATGATCTCATATCTTCTCTCATAAAAACCCGGTTCGGCGACAACGTCACCGTCCCGAAGATCCTCGTTCTGAACAAGGCAGGAGGGCTTGACCGCAATGATCTCATCATCGCAAACGGTGTAAGGTTCGCATGGCTTTGGTTCGATCCGGTCGAAAGAAGATTCAATCTCGACATTGAGGCAGAGGCATTGCCTTACCTGATCGGCAAAATAGATAAGGGCATCATCGATCTCGAAAAGGAGGCAGTAGGTCTGCCGGAAGGAAGACTTGGCGGAAAGAAGGTCAAAGTCACTACGACCGGGATCACCGACGGGGTCGTCATTCTCCGATATAAAAATAAATACGGGACCGGCATCCTCAAAGAAGGGGCGGTCAGGATAAAAGAGCTCAATAGCGTTTCACCAATAAAATCCCGCCCGAACCCATCGTGGGAGGATGCGGTCGAAAAGAATGCGTTCCACATCAAAAACATGGAACGCAATGCGATCCGTGAGATCAGACAGAATGCCCCGCTCAAACCGAGGGTCAACTGTTCATTTTCCGGAGGAAAAGACAGCACTGCCGTCTGGAACATCGCCAAAAAAGCCGGCGTGACCGAAGCGTTCTTTATTGACACAGGCCTCGAGTTCCCGGAAACTATCGAGTTTGTGAAGTCCGAGGGCATCGAGATCATTCAGAAAGCCGGTGATTTCTGGCAGGCAGTAGAAAAAGCAGGACCACCCGGAAAAGATCACCGCTGGTGCTGCAAACTGCTCAAACTCAATCCGCTCAAAGTCCATCTCGGAGAGATCGGGGAGTGTCTGACCATCCAGGGAAACCGCTGGTATGAATCATGGAGCCGGGCTTCGCTCGAAGCACTGAATCAGAACCCGACAAATCCCCTGCAGTTGAACCTCTCACCGATTCGTTCATGGAGAGCTCTTGATGTGTTCTTCTATCTGTGGCTCAGGGAACTGCCCTACAATTCGCTCTACGAACGAGGATATGAACGTATCGGATGTTATCTTTGTCCGGCGATGCTCGAGTCGGAGCTTGAGACACTTCGCGTTACTCACCCGCAAATGGCAGACCGCTGGGACGAGTTTCTCATAAGATGGGCTGAGGAGCGCGGCCTCCCGCAGGAGTTCGTCACCTGGGGTCTCTGGCGCTGGAAGGATCTTCCCCCAAAAATGCAGGAACTGGTTAAAGAATCCAAGCTTGATCTGACTGAAAAACCAATCAAACGAAGCACACCAGCCTCGGTTGCTCATCTTATGCCCGCCGGCAAAACAACCGACATAGTCGAGGATCGTGTTCCGGCAGAACCAGAACCAAAAACAATACCCGAACCGGACTGGGAAGCCCTTCGCGGCGAGTTCCCCATGATGGGAGACCTGATGTACTTCGACAATGGAGCGACGACATGGTCGCCCGAATGTGTCCTTACGGCAATGGATGAGTTCGAGAGACAGTATCGTGCGAATGTCGGGCGTGGAGTCCACCGTTTAACGAGGGTCGCGACCCAGAAGTACTGGCATGCTCACGAAAAGGTCGCCGCGTTCATCAACGGATCGGCAGGAACTACCGTTTTTGTGAAAAACACGACCGAAGCGATCAACACGATCGCCCGCGGTCTTTCGTTTAAGAAAGGGGATGTGATCGTAACTACGATCCTCGAGCACCACTCGAATCTTCTGCCTTGGAGAGCATTGGAGGCCCAGGGCGTCGAGCTCCGAATCGTCGGACTCAACGACGACCTGACCCTTGACATGGCTGCATTCGAAGCAGCGATGGATGCATCAGTTAGGCTCGTCGCCGTGACTCATGCATCGAATGTCACGGGTACTATCACCCCAATCAGAGAGATCTCACAGTTGTGTAAAAAGTACGGCGCACTCCTCGCGGTGGATGCAGCGCAGTCTGTTCCGCGAATGCCCGTCGATGTTGAGAAACTCGCCATAGACTTCCTTTCCTTCTCCGGCCACAAAATGTTTGGACCTACGGGGACCGGCGTTCTCTGGATGAGAGAGGCCACCCTCGAACCTTTGATGCTTGGAGGCGGCATGGTCGAAAGCGTCACTGAAGACGGATATGTTCCGGCGGACGGGTATCAGAAGTACGAAGCCGGCACGCCAAACATCTCCGGAGGCATCGGGCTCGGCGCCGCGGTGGAGTTTTTGACCGGCATCGGAATGGAGCAGATCGAAGCACATGAACGAAAACTCACCGACCTGCTGATCAACGGACTTTCGAAGATCCCGGGCGTTACCCTTTACTCATGTAAAGATCAGAACAGCCGTATCGGCGTTGTGTCTTTCACGATCGAAGGTTTTGCACCTCACGAGATCGCGGAGTGGCTGGATGATGAGCACGGGATCGAGATCAGATCCGGTATGCACTGTGCTGAGCCCCTTATGCGGTATCTTTCTGCAGAAAAAGGAACGGCGCGTGCATGCATCTCCTTCTATAACACCGAAAGCGAGGTCAACACCCTCGTCGCGGTTATCCGGGAACTGACCGGAAACTAAAGTAAATTATAAAAAAAGGGGTGGCAGAGATCATCTCTCTTATTTTTAGTAGGTGTAAACGATCGAAACCGTTGCAGTGGTTTTGATCTCACCGGATTCGATGGTGGTCGGGACACGGCTGCCTGTGGAATCTTTCAGCATCATTACTTCAGCATTGGAGTAGGATACCGGCGTGTAACTCTGATCTACATTGATAGTTCCGGTTCCCGAGATCTTCAGACCAAGTGCTGAGGAGACGGAATCTGCATCGGCACGTGCTGATTTGACAGCCGAGAGGATCGCAGCGTTTCTTTCGATGATCAACTTCTCGTCGGAAAGACCGAACTGGAGGCTGTTCACATTGTTTGCTCCTGCTGCGACTGCAATATCAATGTATGAACCGGCCTTGTCGACATCATAGGAGATGATCTGGACGGTGTTCGTTACTTTGTAGACCGTAGTTCCGTTCGCCCACTTGCCCGGATTATATTCGCTTAATACGTAGGAGTAGATGTTGTATCCGGTCGTCTGTATGTTCGCATCATGGATGCCGGCATTCTTTAGTGCAGCAACAACTTTTGCCATCAACGCGGCATTTTCGCTCTGAGCGATGGTTGCATCGGGGTCCTCAGTCTCAACACCGAACGTGATCGTTACTTTATCCGGAGTGGTGGTAGATAACCCATATCCGGAAACGAGGATCACTTTGTCGGTCTGGGTATCTTCAGCTGCCGCAGGGATAGCGAAGAGTGCAAAGACCACAAAGAGAAGGAGGATCGCAAGTACATTCTTTTTCATTTGTATCACTACAGTAATACTCGTTATTCTGACATATACCTATCCAAAACTACGAAAAAATTGGTAACTATGATTATCCATCCTGCGCGCCCAGTGGTTTTCTGTATTGTGAGTCTATAAATAACCTTCTGTGCTTCCGAATTATAGTGCCCTCAACCATACTTTAAATAGAAGCTGGGAATGACATATATTTATAGCAGATTAGGAAGTGAAAAATGTCAGACAATATTAAAATTTCATTGATCGTACAGGAGGCAGAATACAACGACGTCGGACGCGGATACGCAAAGATAAATAACGACGTCATGGCGAAACTCGGTGTCGAGTCAGGCGACTTTATCAAGATCACTGGAAAACGCATGGGGGCAGCCAAAGTCATGCGTTCTTCTGTATCCGGATCAGGCGGGATCGCTATCGACGGAGACATTCGGCGATCGGCAGGTGCCGGTATCGGTGATACTGTCGTTATCGAGAAAGTCATTCCAAAGACCGCAGCAAAGATCACGCTCCAGCCGATCTCGCAAAGCATACGTCTCGACAGCCGAGCACTCGAGCAGACGATCCAGAGCAAATTCGCCGGCAGGCCGATCACCAAAGGTCAGATCCTGACCTTCGGGTTCCAGACCAAATCGGAGGACCCATTCTTCTCGGGATGGGGCGGATTCTCGAACTACAACACCGAGTATGTCGACTTCGCCGTATCGGATGTCTCACCGGGCGATGTAGGGATCATAGGGTCGGAAACGACCGTCATCTACAAAGACAGTGTCTATAAAGGTGAGGATGCCCCCAAAGGAAAATCCGCAGGAAACCTCCATTACGAGGATATCGGCGGTCTCGGGCGAGAACTGTCACTCGTTCGCGAGATGATCGAGTATCCGCTCAGGCATCCCGAGGTGTTTGAAAAACTCGGAATCGAGCCGCCAAAAGGAGTTCTCCTCTACGGCCCGCCGGGGACAGGAAAAACCCTGATCGCCCGTGCGGTCGCAAATGAGGCGGGAGCCTACTTCGATACCATCTCCGGGCCTGAGATCATCTCCAAATTCTATGGTGAATCCGAGGAGAAGCTCCGTGAGATCTTCGAAAAGGCCGAGGAAAACGCTCCTTCGATCATCTTCATTGATGAGATCGACTCGATCGCACCAAAACGCGAGGAGTCGAAAGGTGAGGTCGAACGCCGGGTGGTTGCCCAGCTGCTTTCCTTAATGGACGGCCTCAAAAGCCGCGGGAAAGTTATCGTTATCGCAGCAACGAACCTTCCTGACTCGATTGACCCGGCACTTCGCCGCGGCGGACGCTTCGACCGTGAGATCGAGATCGGTGTCCCGGACAAAGAAGGAAGACGTGAGATCCTGCAGATCCATGCAAGAAATGTCCCGATGTCCGAGAATGTCAAGCTGGATAAGTATGCAAACACCACCCATGGATTTGTCGGAGCAGACCTTGCCCTGATGGTAAAGGAAGCGGCAATGCATGCTCTCAGGCGGGCATTCCCCGGGATGAATCCCGACGAGGAGATCAGCTCTGAGAAGCTCGAAAACCTGAAAGTCAGCGCAGAAGACTTCGAGTCTGCCCTCAAGATGGTACAGCCGAGCGCCATGCGTGAGGTCCTCGTCGAAGTCCCGGATATTCACTGGACCGATGTCGGCGGTCTTGACTCTGTCAAAGAAGAACTGCAGCAGGCGGTCGAATGGCCGCTCAAATATAGGGAGGTCTACAAACAGTTCGCCACGAAATCCCCAAAGGGTTTCCTGATGTATGGGCCGCCCGGAACCGGCAAAACGCTGCTCGCGAAGGCGGTCGCAAACGAGTCGGAGTGTAATTTCATCTCCGTGAAAGGGCCTGAACTTATGTCGAAGTGGGTCGGCGAGTCCGAGAAAGGTATTCGTGAGATCTTCCGGAAAGCCCGGCTTGCCTCGCCTTCGATCATCTTCTTCGATGAGATCGACTCGATCGTTCCCCGCAGAGGAAGTTACGAAGGCTCGTCCCACGTGACCGAGAGTGTGGTCAGTCAGTTCCTGACCGAACTCGACGGACTCGAAGAACTGAAAAACGTCATCGTGATCGGGGCGACCAACCGTCCTGATATGATCGACCCTGCCCTGCTGAGACCGGGACGTCTTGAGCAGCATATCTTCGTCCCCCCGCCGGACCGCGAAGGGAGACGGCAGATCTTTGATGTCTACATCAAAGAAATCAGCTCGATGCTTGCCGAAGATGTGGATCTGGATGCACTCGTCGACAAAACCGAAGGGTTCGTCGGTGCCGACATCGAGGCACTCGTCCGTGAAGCAAAGATGGTCGCGATCCGCGAGTTCGTGAAGGTGATGGCAGGCCACGAAGCGGCAGAGATCACGCTCGCAGTATCGAGCGTGAAGGTCTTTGGAAAGCACTTTGACGCCGCGTTGAAGCGGGTAAGACCCTCACTCGACAAGGCAGGAAGAAGGAACGCCGAAAGAAGCTCCTGGCAGTATAGATTCAACGAAGAGGAGAGAAAAACACTCGAAAAGGGTATTTCTATCCTGGATATCGCCGATTACAAGGATACGGAACTCACCCCCGAACTCCGTGAACTTGACGAACAGCTGATGTCTCATCAGAAAGACTTTAGCAGAATCAAAGAGATAATTAAGAACGCAGATGCGTGAAGAGAGAAATCTCTTCACCTCGGAGAAACAGAATGCCGGAAACACCAGATGACGCATACAGGGAATTATTGGATATCATCCACAAAATATTGATCAATCACGTCTCTGAAGAAAGTGGGGGTAAACTTCC
>Ga0265294_10004765_pt1 | contig 16800 bp, 29 predicted proteins | sample MunlanPumphouse3_FD_192504 | JGI IMG/M metagenome (GOLD analysis project Ga0265294, IMG submission 192504) | Groundwater microbial communities from a municipal landfill in Southern Ontario, Canada - Pumphouse #3 | ecosystem: Environmental > Aquatic > Deep subsurface > Groundwater | place...
GTTGTTATTTTTGTTAAAACTTGGCTTTTCAATCAAGAAAAAAACACTATTAAACTTAACCATTTTAAAAATTATGCCTACTAAAGAAATTGATATTGGTACGATTCTTTGCGTCCTTAAATGGGCGAGGGTGACGGGGAAATAATCCCGGAAACCATCGATCACGATGATAAAATTGTTTATTGTAAATATAAAAAAGATTGTTAAAATGAAAAGGCTAATACAAGTCCAAAAGGAATTAAAAGCACCAAAAAATATGATAAACAGCTTCGGAAACTACAAATACCGGAGTGCTGAAGGTATAATTGAGGCAGCAAAACCATTATTACATGATAACGGTTTATTGTTATTGTTATCTGATGAGATAGTATTAATCGGTACTTATGTATTTGTTAAGGCAAAAGCATATATTTATGACGCTGAAAGCAGCTATCAGATAGCATCGACGACAGGATTTGCCAGACACCCTATTGCAAAAAAGGGGATGGATGACAGTCAGCTAACAGGATCTACGTCTTCTTTCGCACGTAAATATGCCTTAAATGGTATTTTTGCTATTGATGATGATGAATGGAGATATAATGGAATATCTAATTAGAAAAAGTTTTTTACACAGAACTTAATTTGAAACACTAATGTAGTATTGTGCATAACGGCTACAAATAAACACAGTAAAAGATATGAAAGCAGAAATTTTAAACATAGCGAAAAACCTTGAAAATAACAACTTAACTATCAACGATGCACGAACCCTTTTATTGGGTTTATTTGGTGTTAGCGGTAGTTGTTCTTGTGGTGTAAAATATGTAAAAACTAAAAAAAGTGATATTCCTTATGATACAGATGACAATGTTTATTACACAGACATAATGATATATCACTGTCCGAAATGCGGTAATATTGATAGGATTGAGGAGTATTAATTCAATTACCGCTAACGTTGAATGTATGAAATGTAGGCGAATAGGGACTATTGCCTTATCCGCCGCACAAAACTAAATAGAAAGTAGAAAAGTATAAACCAACACTGAACCTCCTATATTTTATACATATTGTTAGGCGTATGCGCTTTTAAATCTTAAAATTATGTTACAACCACGTGAAAAAGCATTAGAATTAATGAAGAAAATAGTTTTTGAAATAGAGTATAATTGTCAACCTTCAATTGTTCAAATGGTCGCTAAAAAATTGGCAGTTATTACGATTGATGAAATAATCAAAGAGTTAAACCAAGAATGTGAAGAAACACAAGCCCCATTATATTGGGAAGAAGTTAGAATAGCTGTAATGTCGGCTTCTTAATTTTAATTTATTGCGTTTACACTTTGTTATGCCATCGTTGCCACTTGAACAGCTTTATGAGGGTGAACGATGCAAGAATTTTTACGAACCTGATGAAAGCGGAATATGTCCTGTTTGTGGCAATGTGGCATAACGGTTGACAATAAGAAATGTATGGGATTTCGAAGCGGTTACTTATCCCACTACGTGAAACTAAATTATAAGCAGACCGCATAAATTCCCACTAATACCCATATATTTTTTATTGTGTGTTAGTTGCAGTAATTCAATTTATTATGACATTAGAAAATAGTTTAAAAGCAGAAATCGGTGATACTTTAATTGCTGATTACAACAACGGCATTTGGGATAAGGATGATATTTGTATATTAATTGAAAAATCCCCTGAATACGAAAAATGTACAGAAGGGCAGTTTTTCAATAAGACAAAAAACATACAGCATGGTGGAAATGTTCAGTCGTTTCATTATTGCAACTAATGACAATATATAAAACGTTTTAATGTTTTATGATATTTATGTTATATCAATTTTTTACTTTCAATTAAATTTTCTATATTTGTATTGTTATCTTGCTAATAACAAGCACTAACGGGCTGAAGTTACACCAACTTTAGAAGAGTATACTCCGACCTACACTTATTTTTTATGAAATTTTTTTTTAAAATTTTTTCATTTGGATTTTTTACTATCAAAAAAACCTTTTATATTAGCAATATCAAATTAATCATTAACTTAAAACTCTTATTATGGAAAAGATTGTTATTATGCGTTTCGGACCTCAAATGCCAATCAGAGAAATCAATGAAGCACTCAAACCTCACTTTGCAAATGATTTAAATGCAACAGCTATCCCAGTTCCAGGTGGTGTACTGTCAGTCTTCAATACAGAATCGACACCCGAAGAAGTGTCTAAATCACTCAAACGAGTTGATCGAAATTTGCCATTTTTCGTTATGCCATATAATGAAAACCTTATGCAAATTCCTGGTCTCACATCTGATGAATCTTCAGATGTTGAGGATGATGAATTTCCATCTATTACAGTTAATGAAATTCTTGATAAAATTAGTACTAATGGCATTGCCAGTTTAACTGAGATCGAAAAAGCTATCCTCGAAGGAAGGGCGTAAGCCCTTTGCCTTCGGGCGAACTTTAATTCATAAGGTATGACAAAACAAGAGAAATTAAATAAGCAATTTAAGTATGCAATAAAGCAAGCTAGTAAATGCAGACATGAGAACTATCAAGTATCATGCTTTAGTTGTCCTGACTATAAAACTTGCGATATTCAAAATCGTATTAACAAACTCTTAACAGCGAAGAGACTATGAACTCCCTAGATGAAATTAAAAGCGAAGAACACAAGCAGCGAATCATTAAACGTAGCGGACCTGATCTAATTTCAGATGGAATAGTATGTCCTCACTGTGGAACATATGAATCATATAAAGATAAATCGGATCCTAGTGATACTGACAAATGATCTTGGATGATTAAAGCTTTTAAAGTTGATAATTATTCGCATTACTTAAATTGCAATAATTAGTTTTTAACTCCCTAGTAAAAAGTTAATTTAGATTTTTTACTTTCAATTTTTATTAGTATATTAGCAATATTAAAATATTAAAAAGTATGGCAATATTATTTCAATTTCCATTTGGTGTAGATTTTTATTCACACGAAAGCCATAACCCTGAGTATGACATATTAGATGGACAGATCGATGAAGATAGTTACATAACGTATTGTCTTTGTATTAAAGGTCCAAATAAAGGTCAGGAATCTTGTGAATACTATTCTGGTGAAAACTACGTGTCTGATTCAACTAAGCGGAGCTATTCACGACACTGGAAAGCTGACAAGATTCCAGTTAAATATAAACAAAGATGGCAGTTACTCCGTAGTATGTATAAAGAGATGCCATTTAAAAAAGAATAGTACATATGAAAAATATTGTTAGAGTGTATCATGTCGATATCAAAAATAACCGAGAAGTTGCAATAACTGATAATGAAGAGATTGTAAAGATTCTTAGTAAGCTTACTTGTGAAATTGATCTTGATTATGATATTGGTAAAAATGTCAAGATGGGCACAAGTAAAGAACTTATTGGCGAAACAGTAAGAGTTGGCGAATTTGAAATTCAAGTACCTAAGCATTAGTGTACTCCGTAGTTAGTTGATTGATTAATAAAAAGAGCTAAAATTTAGCTCTTTTTTTGTTTAAACTGTTATAGTTTTAGTATAATAAACTAAAGAAAATCGCTTCAGATTTTTTATTATCGAATATTTATTGTATATTAGCTTTATATTAATAATCAACTTATAGCGTATGGCAAAACAAATAGGAAAAAAAGAAAGAATGGTACGCCAATTCTTTACTGAACATCATGCAGGCGAAGTGCCTATTGATGAAACTGTTCAAAACTTATATAAGCAGTTTATGCTTAATACTGAAAACTCTGATGTAAGTTATGGGCTTTTTAATGGAGTAGTAAAGAAGCTTAGAGCAGGTTTCGTACCTGGAGCTCAAAGAACTTCAACCTCATCTCCTGAACCCGGTAATGCTGAAAACAGTTCAGTAAACGTCGAACCTCCTGAAATTATTAAGATTGGCAATATGCCGTTTCCTAATTTTAAGTTATTTAAAACAAATAGCTTAATTGATAAAATCTTGTCTGACCATACAGTAGATGGCGGGTTATATTCTGGAACTGCTAATATTTTGGTTGGAGAATCAGGAGTCGGTAAGTCTACTGTAACTTTACAAATGCTTGCAAAAATTAAAGAAGTAAATTCTGAAGCAAAAATTCTTAACATCTCAAGTGAGATGACTCGTAACGATTTATTTTTCTTTTATTCGAAAATGCCAATTATTGGAAATGTTCCTACTTTATTATTGATGGACCATATTCAAGGTAGATTTGACCTCACGCTTAAGAATGCATTGCTTAGTGATGAGTATGATGTTATCTTAATTGATTCATATCAAGATATTGTCGTTAAAATGGCAGACGTCTTAGGTTTTAAAACTACACGAGCTTCTACTTGGTTAACAAACTTAATTATCGAAGCTGCTGATAAACTTGGCAAAGCAGTAATTGCAATTCAGCATTTAACAAAGGGCGGACAGTATGTAGGTTCTACTTATCTTAAGCATGCTACTACCGCAATGATGGAGATGAGGTTTGATGATAGCGGCAGGCGCTATATTGAATTCTCGAAAAATCGACGTGGCGGTTCTCAGATTAATAAGCGAGTTTATTACTCCCTAGTAGAAGGTGAAGTTGTTTGGGACGAAGAATCTTGGAATCGTGACCGCGAAGCTGATATCCTTGCGAATGGAGAACAAGAAAGTCGTTCAGAATTGGAAAATCGCTTTAACGAATTATTCTTAAGAGTTAATGAGCATTCAGCAGAAGACGTTATTGAAGACGTAGAAGACGCAGAAGTTGAAACAATAACAATAACTAATTAAACTAAATGTATGGTAAACAACACAGAATTTCAAGCAATTCGTCAAGAATTATCTGGGAAAGACCCATTGATAAAGCGAATTAAATTAAAACAATTAGAGATAACAGATGAGTCTCTTAAAAAAGGTATCGTCTTAATAAAAGGATATGAAGTACCAGTATCTGCCGGTTTCTTTCATCGTCTTGGAAATGTAGTTGGTATTAATATTTCTTTGTTAAAGAAAATGTCAAAGAAAAACGACGATGAAGTTTTGCAGAAATTGCTTAGTGCAATTAAAAAGTATAGCGAAACAATTGATGGAGACAAAGAATTCTTATTGGTCGGGTCGAGTGTTGAACACAAAGTTGTTAATATCGTTCGAGCCGATAAATATTCGAGGTTAACAAATGATACTTTATTCAAAACTGCTGAAGTTTTGTTGAATGAAATACCTGAATTATCGATTGATACAATTGATAAATCTGAATTGGGTATGAGTATTAATATTGTTCATGCACAGGACAAAGGATTCGAGCGACTTGGCCCAGACGAAATCTTTCGGTTTGGCATCTCCCTAGTAAATACTGCAAATCTTTCTCAGGTTAAAGACTTTTTGTATCGTATGTCTTGTGCAAATGGTATGCTGAGTAAAGATAGCAGTCCTGATAGAGGAAGATTATTGTCTGATTCGCCAAGAACTAAGCTAGTTGGACCTAATGGATTCGCGAATATTATTCAAAACTCTCATTCATGGTCGCAAAATGGATTTGTTCCGCCTTCATTTGAAGACCGTTTACATAGAGCAATGGATACGCAAGCAAGTTATGCTGAACTTTCTCATGCATATGAAACGGTAAAAAGTCAGATTCAGGAGGAAGACCCTGACCGTAGACTTTTATTGGAGCAGGCATTGCGTAATCAAATGTTTCCTCATCTTAGAGAAACTGAGCAGCGCCTTATTAATAAAGGTTATGACCCAATGAAGCTTTTACCAGCTGAACAGCAGTTCATTCGTACTGGCCATACAGTTTGGGATACGATTAATGATTTGACCTGGTTAGGTTCTCATAAAAGTACTTTTAATTTAACAGATGCAAATTATTTTAAAGTTGAAGGTGGTAATCTATTTGCTAAAAAGAAATGGGACCTCGCACATGCAGCATTAGCGTCAGTATAAGCTAATATAAATTGATTATTGAATGGGCAGTGCATTAGTATTGCCCATTTTTATATTATAAGATGAATACTCCCTAGATAAATAAAATAAAAGATTTTTATTATGATTAAAGATTATGTTATGCTATTCGAAGAGTTCGATAATACTTTATATGAAGACGATGAATTATCTGGCGGTAAAAGGGCGGCATTATCTCGTGGAGATGATATCTTAACAAAGGAGCAGTACGCTGCTTGTTATGTAGTAGCAAAAAATAAATTAGGCAGACAAGAAGATACTAGAAGAGATGGAGATTCTTCAATGACTAGAACTGCAATGAATATGTCTAATGATTCAAGCGAAGATTGGAAAAATTTATCAGGAGCTAAGTTAAGTATACAGCTAGGACTTAAACCACAAACGGTTGAACGTAATATTAGTAAATTCGTAATGATGCTTAACGGTAATATGGAAGGCACTCCATCTAATGTATTATATCCTGAAATTAAGAATCATTTTGAAGAATTCGAAGGTATGCAAATCGCTGAGGTTATTGCTATGGCAGAAGAAGCATTGGATCCTAATGCAGATACTTCTATGTATGATGAGTATTTAGATAAGACTAGGGAGCAAGGTAAAAAGTCTAGAGAAAAGAAAAAAGTCGAAACAACTGAACTCCGTAGAAACATAAGAGAAATCTTTTTAAATTTATTAGATGCAATTGGAGATCCAATTAAAGCAGCTAAGATGACATCAGCTAGACTCGCAAAAGAATACGATATGGATAGAGATAAGATTGTTCAAGAAGCTATGCGTGAATTTAAAAATGAGCAGACTTTAATAACTGCGTGGAGAAAATCTAAAAAAGGATAAGACATATAAATAAAAAAAACAATTATTATGAATAAAGATTTTGTTATGATGTTCGAAGAATTCGATAATTCATTATACGAAGAAGATATTGATCAAGAAGTTTCAACTGAACAACCAACTGAGCAAGAAACCGAACAACCAACTGATCAATCTATTGACCCGCCTACAAATGACGGAGATCCAAATAAATCAAATGCTACATCATCAACTGATATTCAACAAATCGAGACTAATTACAAAAAAACAGTTGCTGAACTTAGTTCATTGATTGCTGCTAAATATCCAAAAGCAAACATCGGTAGAGTAATTGATCGAATTAAAGCAGTTGTTGCTAAGGTTTATGTTGGTATGGAAATGCAAAATACTAATCAAACGCGATCAGCTGCGATGGCTGTGAAAGAAACAATGCGTCAAAATCAATCACATATGCCTTTCTTAACAGTACAGCATATTGTTGATATTGCTAAATATACTTATACCGGACTAGGTCCAGCAGTATTTCCTGACGCAAATCGAAATCGATATCTTAGAAATCCTGAATATATAAAAGCTCTAAATTACGTAGAAAAATATCCGAATATTGTTAAAACAATTAAATAAAATATAATCATTTATTTGTGTGGGACTCCCTAGTAAGGTCGTCCCATTTTTTGTATGCGCGATGCCGTCTCCGGGATGGTCTGGCAGATGCCTCAAGTCTGAGGGGTTTTTCTTAAATCGTCACAAGCCTTTTTCGTAATGATAAATAATAAGAAACATTATTAATGTCTGATAATATACAAATAGAGGATGAAGGCCTAGAGGGTTTCTTAGAATATTGTAGAGAGATAATTCAATATGAATCTGAAACAAAGATAAGAATTTTTGATGATCATGAAGTTGCTAAGGAAATTAAGGCAATGGCTTGTTTTATACCAAAGACCGACGAGATCTGGGTATTGCGAGGATCTCGAGTAAGGGCTGATTGGTATCGAAGTTTGGCTCATGAGTTGGTCCATTTAAGACAGCGAGAGCAGGGTATCAAGATGGATGGTGAGGATGGATCTGATATTGAGAACGAGGCAAATTCGCTAGCCGCTGTGATTCTTCGAGAGTGGGGTCGTAGAGATCCTAGTATTTATGAGATTCCAGTTACTCCCTAGTAAGTATATAGAACTTTTCAACTCCAGGCCTGGGAGAAATACATCGAGGAAAACCCTAGTATATTGAATATCAATTAGATTTCTCCAAGCACTCTCTTGGCTTCGTAGATGAGTTCTGTTAAGTCTTGTTTAATTTCTTCTTTATATTCTTCTCTATATAAAGTAGGTGATGCTACATGTAAGTCGACTCCATGCCATTGTAAGAATCTTTTGAAGATATCGCCCATACCCCAGCGTGCTATTCTGTCTTCTGTTTCAACTACTAATAGCGAGACTTTATGTCGCATAATTAAATCTAATAATTTATCATGACCCTCGAATGCAATTCTACCATTAACAGGCCCAACATCTTGTATAACTCGATCTACTCGAATTCCTGACCTAACACAATACTCATTCATACGTTCGACTTGGTCAGCTAACCTCTTAGCTGCACTATTTCCTTTATTCGACCTACTCCCTAGTACAGCAGACCTACAATATAATACGACTTCTCGAGTTTGATTGTATTTACTCCCTAGTATAGATAAGATACTATCTTCTGTATAAAAGACTCTACCATTAACAATATTTTTAAGAGGTATTAAGAACCCTCGTTGCTCGTAATGGCGAATAGTTTGCCTAGTTACACCCAAAAATCGCATAGCTTCCTTACGATATATGATTCGACCCATAGTACCTATTTTATCTGGAAACGCCAACTCTAAATTCGTCAACGGTTCTATCGATAAATCGTCTTTCCTATAACCCATATTAAATTTATTATTTTAAAAGTGATATCAAAATGATATTATATTGATATCACTTTGATATAAGTATTTTAATTTTTACCTATATATCTTATTATACTATATATTCTTAGTATTAGCTCGGTCTCTCGCATATATTCGGTAGGTGGGATCCCGGGTAAGTTATCTGGCGTTCGCCTATATGGGTCGTCCCAAATAGTACAGTTTGATTAAAAAAGAAAGAACTAAGCAATATTGATCCTTTTATGGTATAATAGATATAAAATAGGATTTACTCCTTAGTAAACAAACTCTTATATGAGTTTGTTAAAGAATTTAAAAAAGAATTAAATATGACAGAAGAAAGATTTATTGAATTAATGAAAGGTAATAATGCATTTGAAAGACTTACTAATAATTAAAAAGTATACGAACAACTTAATACATAGAACAAGTCATGATATAATATTTTCTAAAGACATTAGTATATTAATTGAAAACAATATAACTGAAGAAGATGTAAAAGAACTTAGAAGATTAAATTGGATGATTAAAGATAGTTCTTATTTAGTATGTTTTGTTTAATTATAAACTTTAATAATGATAGACTTAAAGAAATTAACCGAATGGTTCGATAGCGAAGAAGGTAAAAAGAGTATTGCTGAATTTGCAGAAAAAATTGAACGTGAGGAAAGAATAAAAACCAAACAATTAGAACGCTTAAACAAAAGTGGGATGTTTATTGAATTGACTGAAAAAGCAATTGAGAAATACAACACGGACATATATAGAGATGGTTGGTATAAAAGAGGTATTGAACCGCCTGAAAGCTTGTTTTGGTTTTTATTCGAGTATGCTGAAAAGTACGGACGTGAATGCGAAGAACCAGAGTGGAAGCAATACGGTAATATGTTTACTTCTTCTTTGTTTTTTGTGGACGGATATTACTTCAATAGAATGGACGGACAAGGTAGTGTGATTGAGGTTGTGAAAGCGGAGTGTAGCAATTGCAACTAACGTTTTGCATAAGACAAGGCAGGGATAACGAGTGACACCCTATCCGCCTACACAAAGGATGAAACGAAGCTCGACCGCTTCAAAGCAGAACAACGCCCTGCTTTGTTTTATGCGGTGTTAGCAACTGGCGTTTTATACAAATTATTATGTACGAACAAATGCGTTTAAAAGAACTCGAATTGCAAAAAGCAAACATCGAGAATGACAAAATTAGAATGGAAAAAGACCACAAAAGATTTTGTTTGGAAATGGCTCGAAACAATGGAAATTGCCAAGATGCTAAATCATTAGTTGCAGAGGCTTCAATTATTTATGATTTTTTGAAGTAATGCAAAGTTGCAATGAGCGTAGGACTTTCTTACGCTTGTTGCTAACGTAAATATATAAAACGTTTTAATGTTTTATGATATTCTTGTTATAAACAATTTTTATTTTCAAGTAAGTTATTAATATGAATTTTAAACAAAAAACAATTTTGTGGAAAATATTTAGTATTGTTCTAACTTTAATAATTGAATTGTTGCTCTCACATGAAGAAATTCTAAAAGCCCAAATCTCCTCAAAAGATGATTCTGAGATGGAAACAAATTTCGGGGTGAACGCTCTGGGAACTCTCTAGGAACTCTCTAGGAACTCTCTGGGAATAACAGGGTGATAAATCATTGGTCTTTCTGCTTTTAGTGCTTTTTAATAGTACCATAATGGTAGAAGAAACCAGCAAGATAATCGGAGTAGGCGACAAAATGATAAAAAGTATATCCGGAAATTAAAGAATAGTAATTATTTATAGTATAATAAAACTAATGAAAACAGAAAAAAGTAAATTAGAAGCACAACAGGAGCAATTGGATATACCTGTTGTTAGCAATAATAATTTTATTGTTAAAATAAATGATACTTTTTGTGAATTGGAGTATGGTTTTACTCTTGATAATACTTATATAAAGAAATTAATCAAAACTTAAAATAAAACATAATTATCATTTTGTCAGGAACTTGTATACAATGATACTAATGAGGAATAAACTGTCAAGAAAGATTTATATTAACTTAAAATAATTAATAAATTATGAAAACCTTAAAAATACAAATATTATCAATAATTTTTGGAGTACTACTTGCAATATTTATTGCATTTGTATGTTCAAATAAAAGTTTTACTAAAAATGCAACAGTTAAACCTCATCAAATATATCATATGTATTTTGATCATATTCCTGGTGTAGATAACCCATTTGTTGATGAGTATTATATAAAAAGTGAAGTCATCGAGGTTAAAGATGGGTATGTTTTATATATCGAAAATGATACAGATACGTTAACATCAACAGTAAAAACATTTTTAATAGGTAATGAACTCCAGTCTAAATAAAATATGAGAGTTAATAGAACAGATTATCTAGTGTATGGTTGGAAATTAATTTTGATTTCAAAAATTCTAAAACAATTACTGAATTAAATTGTTCTTGCAATAATCTACCTTATAATAATTTAAGAGAATATAGGAAATGGTATAAAATAGAATATTCTGAAAGAGTTTAGGCCACAAACTATAATTTATAAAATATGAAATACCGTAAATACTTTGAAAATAAAATAATTACTAATTTAAAAACAAAATTTAAAACTATATTTAATATTGAATACAAGAATTATCTAAATTATTTTTATTTTCACATTATCAGTAAATGAGTAAATTTAAAACATATAGAGGACAACGCAAATATAAAAAACGATTAAATGGACCATGCGGTTGTTTTTATTGTACTGGATATAGCAAAGAAGAAAAATATAAAATATTCAGAGCAATTAAGTAATGCTGAAATTGCAGAAGTTTTCTTAGATGATACTAGAGATGTTTATTTTTGCGATACGTGTGTATATTCACCAAGGAATTTAAATAAAATAGAGTGTGCAGAATGTGATGATTACGATAATTATAAAGGTATTATAAAATAATTAAAATATGATAAATTATTCATTAACATATGACGATGTTCAGATAGTACCAGAATATTCTGAAATTGAAAGTCGATCATTATGTAATATTTCTACAAGATTCACAAAAAATTTTAATATTGATATTCCAATTGTTTCTTCGCCTATGGACACAGTAACTGGAACAAAGATGGCAATTGAAATATCTAAGCTTGGAGGAGTTGGTTGTATTCATCGATTTATGTCAATTAGTGAACAAACAAAGGCGGTATATGATGTTTATAAAGAAACAAAGAACCCAAAAACTACTTCGATTTGTGCAGCAATTGGTGTAAAAAACTATGAAGAACGATTAGATACATTAATTAAAAATGGAGCAAATGTCATTTTGATTGATGTTGCTCACGGAAATACATTATTAGTAAAAAACACAATTGCATATATTAAAAAAAATTATAGCGTTGATGTGATTGCTGGTAATGTAGCAACATTTGAAGGTGCTGAAAATCTTTGTAAATGGGGAGCAGATGCAGTTAGGTGCGGGATTGGAAATGGTAGTGTTTGTGAAACTCGTATACGATCAGGAATTGGAGTTCCTCAAATAACTGCATTAATTGAATGTTCTAAGGCTTGCAAATTTTATGGTGTTCCATTAATTGCAGATGGAGGAATTCGATTAATTGGAGATATTGCTAAAGCGATTGCAATTGGCAACGCTGATTCAGTTATGTTAGGTTCATTATTGTCAGGAACAAAAGAATCTCCCGGTAGTATTCAAAAAGTTGGAAAATGGCCAAATGAACAATTATATAAAAAATATAGAGGATCTGCTTCATTAGATACTAAAATATCAAACAATATTTCTGAAAAAAATGTTGAAGGAAATTCAACATTAGTTCCGTATAAAGGGAAAATTAAAAGAATTATTAATGATATTAATGATGGATTACGATCATCGATGTCTTATACAAATTCATTAAATTTAAAAGAATTTAAATCAAGCAAATTTGTAACAGTTACACAAAGCGGTATAATCGAAGCAACTCCACATTTATTAAAATAGTTAACCCTAAAATTAATAATATGAAGAATATTCAAGTAAGTGATGAAATGTATGATTTTTTGATAAATTTATCAAATGAAATAACTTCACAAGACCATAGATCAACACGAATGCCATATTTTTTTCAAGTACAAGAAACTATAGAAATTCCTGCATCTGATGGATGTGGTACTGAAGTTTGGGTTTGTGATGGAACTATTGTGTTAAGAACTGATAATGATATAAAAGAAGCCGTTTTTGAATATAAAGAATGGGATTTAGAAAATGAAGATGATTTAAAAAGGTTTGACGAATTGCAATTTTTTGAAATAGAAAATATTTTAGAAAATAATTATAGAAAAGTAGAAATCACAACTGCTGAAGTTTATTCGAATTCATTTTTAACAGAAAAAGCATGTAAAGAACATATTCGTTTAAATAAACATAATTATTCAAGTCCTATTGATTACTTATCATTTGCACATATAAATCCTGAATTAGAAAAGATTTTTGAATTTTTATGTGGATTAACAAATAAACAAATACATATATAATGAATAATCAATTTAAAAAAGGAGATAAAGTTAGATTTTTTACTCCATTTGGTGAAGAATGTGGTATTTTATTAGGTGCTTATGAAACATATAGTATTGTAAAAATATCAAGTACTAATCAAATTACACCAATTGATAATATTAAACTAGAGCTAATTTCAAATTTAGCAGAAAAATATAAAAATTCTAGATTACTTATGATTGATACAAATACACAGTATGATGCAATGATGTTAAAATGTAAAGATTTATTTACAACAAAAAGTGAAGATTATGGTAATTCTTGGAGAATATTACAACAATCTTCATTAACGGATTTACTTTTTATTAAAGCTAAACGAATACAAAGTATAAGCATAAAAGGTATTAAAAAGGTAGATGAGGGAATTGAACCTGAATTAATTGGTATAATTAATTATGCAATTATTGCATTAATTCAACTTGATTTAGGAATTGCTGAAAAAGATGATTTGCTTCCTGAGAAAGCAGAAACATTATATTGTGAAAAGTCTGAAATTGCAAAAAGTGTTATGCAAAATAAAAATCACGATTATGGTGAAGCGTGGAGAAATATGAGAATTTCTTCATTAACTGATCTTATTCTTATGAAATTGTTTAGAATTAAACAACTCGAAGATCATAATGGAAATACTGTTATATCAGAAGGAATTGATGCTGGTTATATTGATATTATTAATTATGCAATTTTTGCATTAATTAGAATGGATGAAAATTTTAAAAAAACTATAGAATAATGAAAACTAATACGTTTATTTTAAAAATTAAAGTTAAAGATCTTGATCCTAACCAAGATGATCCTGATGATAATTATATAAACGAAGAAGGAGCAACGTTAGTTAAAGAATATATTGAACAAGTAATTGATTCAAAACTTAAAGAATATTATGACGTTGAAATAGAAAAGGTTGAGATTATTGAAACTGGAATAAAATAACAATATTATGAATATTAAATTAATATTAGCACCAATATTGGTGCTAATATCTTTTTGTGTATTTGGACAACAAGATGCACAATTTAGTCAATATAAAACAAATTTTCTTGTTTTAAATCCTGCTTATTCAGGCAGTCGCAATGTTTTAGAAATTAAAATATCACATCGTGAGCAATGGAAGTCATTTGAAGGTCATCCAACTACTTCAACTTTTTCAGTTCAAGCACCTCTTCGCAATAATAAAGTTGCATTAGGTGCTTATGTATTTAGTGATAAATTAGGTCCGCTTTCTAATACTGGGTTTATGCTCAATTATGCATATAGAATAAGAGTAAAGTATTCTCAATTAGCTTTTGGTTTACAAGGAGGTATTGTTCAGCAAAGTATAGATTTTAATAAGCTTAAATTATATGATCCATATGATTATACTTTTTTAAACATGCAACCTTCTAATATTATTCCAGATATTAATTTCGGAATTTATTATTTAGCACGAACTTGGTATTTTGGAGTATCTTCGAAACATTTATTTACTCAAGAAAATTCTGACTATTCGCCATTTTCTGTACTAACTAAACACTTTTATGGAGTATGTGGATTTACTGTTGATTTATCAAATGATATTGTTTTAAAACCATCTATTTTATTTAAATATACAAAATTTGCACCAAGTTCAATTGATCTTGGCAGTAGTATCTATATTAAAGACGTTATATCTCTAGGCCTCTCTTATAGGTCTAATTATAATGCAATTATTTTCTTAATAGAACTTACAATTAAGAAAAATATTAGATTAGGGTATGCATACGATGCTCAAATAAATAAGCTTTCTCGATATTCAGGAGGTTCACACGAACTTAGTTTAAGCTTTGATTTCGATATTTATAAAATTGATCAAAAAAGTCGACGGTACTTTTAATTATTTAAGTATAAATAATTAAAATATATATGGCAACTCGTAAAATTTGGTTAGTATGGGATATCGGTTCATTTATTTGGAATAAAGTACCGTTAACTTGGAACGAAGCTTTTTTATTAGAAGAAATCGCTGATCATTACGGAGGAGGAGGTCCTGGCTTTTATTTAGAAGATGACGATACTTGGAAAAAGTTAGACAGTCGACTAAAAAAAGATGGATACGACGAGGAGAAACGTAAACGATTATTAAAAATAATCGTTAAATTAAATGGACTAACTCGTGAAGAAGAGCGTGAAATTGATGAAGAAACTAAAAAACAAATTACAGTTGATCATATTAAAAAAGTATTTGAATCTGTACTTCGCGAAGTTAAAGTTACAGTAATAAAATAAGTCTTTTACAAATGAGTAATAAATCTGTGCCTAAGTTTAATGAATTTATAAAAAATGGAAAAAGAGCAGTAGCATCTAATAAAATTTCAGAACAAATAGAAACTGACTTGCCTAGTTTTGAACAATCAATTAAAGACGTTGAACGTTTAGCTAACGAAGCAGTTACTAATAAAGTTCAAAATACTACAAAAATAAATGAAATTTCTGAAAAGACAAAAGCATTGGAGTCGGCTGATTCTGTGAAATTCGAAAAACCTAATTCTTCTAAACCAATATTTGAAGGTTATCATTTAACAAAAGATAAAGACGAAATTTTTGAATGTAATATTTCAGTTGAAGGAACAACGCTCGGTCAGTCTAGAGCAAGATTAGTTTTTGATACTGATCTTTGGAATTTAACTTTTTATGGAAAGATTGATGAAAATGGAAATTGTAAAGTTCCAATAAGAAAAGGCGTTCCGTTATCAGAAGGAACTTTTGGAAAAGTTAGACTTGAAGTAATTGTAGAAGATCAATTATTCATTGGTTGGGAATCCGATTTTATTGTTGAAGTAGAAAAGAAATTAAACGTAAACGTTTTTGAAAAAAGAAAAATTAACGTAACCGTTAAGTAAATTAAATTATGCCAGACCGAGATTTAACAGATCATAGAATATCCGATACTTATGGTCGACTAATTCAAATAGATGGAGATGGTAACTTTTTTGACGGTCTAGGAAATCCAGTAAGTATTTCAGGAAGTAGCGGTGATGGATCAAGCGGAACTTCAGGAATAGATGGAACTTCAGGAATAGATGGATCAAGTGGAACTTCAGGAACAGATGGAAGCTCAGGAACTTCAGGAACTTCAGGAACAGATGGATCAAGTGGAATAGATGGAAGCTCAGGAACTTCAGGAACTTCAGGAACAGATGGATCAAGTGGAATAGATGGAAGCTCAGGAACTTCAGGAACAGATGGAAGCTCAGGAACTTCAGGAACTTCAGGAACAGATGGATCAGGTGGAAGAGATGGAAGCTCAGGAACTTCAGGAACAGATGGAAGCTCAGGAACTTCAGGATCAAGCGGTGTAGATGGAACAGCTTTTGGAACTTCAGGAACAGATGGAACTTCAGGAACAGATGGAACTTCAGGAATAGATGGAGCAGATGGAAGCTCAGGAACTTCAGGAACAGATGGATCAAGTGGAACTTCAGGAACAAATGGAGCAGATGGATCAAGTGGAACTTCAGGAACAGATGGAAGCTCAGGAACTTCAGGATCAAGCGGTGTAGATGGAACAGCTTTTGGAACTTCAGGAACAGATGGAACTTCAGGAATAGATG
>Ga0265294_10004767_pt1 | contig 16800 bp, 13 predicted proteins | sample MunlanPumphouse3_FD_192504 | JGI IMG/M metagenome (GOLD analysis project Ga0265294, IMG submission 192504) | Groundwater microbial communities from a municipal landfill in Southern Ontario, Canada - Pumphouse #3 | ecosystem: Environmental > Aquatic > Deep subsurface > Groundwater | place...
ACATGAAAAATGGTATAATTTCTGCATGAGAACATCTCTCTTTCTTGGGAGGTACGGTGAATCATTGCAGAATCATTATACCACAAGGGCTGAGGTGTTCTCTGTTTTCATTTAACTTTACAATACGGTGAGAATATTTAGGAAATGAGCGATGATTAATTTAACAAAATGTCAAGCACAGCAGTTTATGTTGCTTAAACATGGATTATTGGGCGAATATAAATTTATCGGTAAACAGGGCGTGATTGATTTTATAGATCAAACAAGCTGTATACAATTTGATCCAGTCGATATCTGCGGTAAAAATGCTGAACTCACATTGCAGTCGCGAGTAAAAGGCTTTACAAAGGATATGCTCGACGAGCTTCTATATAAAGACAGAAAATTATTCGATAACTACGATAAATGTCTTTGTATAAACTCAATAAAGGATTGGTCTTATTTTGAGCGGTACCGAAAATCTGCACGGGAAAGTGGGTTAAGCTCGGAACTTCTTGATCCGCCTGAATGGTCAGAACAATTAAAAAATCAAGCAAGAAGTTATATCTGCGAAAACGGATCTATAAACTCCAGCGAATTGACATTAAAAGGCCGATTACGCTGGAGTGGGGGGTATAACGGAACTTCCAATGTTACGCGGTTGGTATTGGATTATATGTGTTCCACTGGTGAAATGATTATCCACCATAAAAAAGGTACACGAAAATACTATGATCTTGCGGAAAAGCATATACCTGCCCAATTATTGAATGCGGCTGATCCGCTACTTAATGAATTTGATCATCTCAAATGGCGTGTCCTGCGACGTATCGGTGCTATCGGGCTTTTATGGAATCGCTCGTCTGATGCATGGCTTTATATTCATGATTTATGGAAAGCCTCAAGCAAGAATGAAAACCGAAACGAAGTATTCCGAGTATTATCAGATGAAGGTAATATTATTGCGGTTGTCGTTGAGGGCTTGAAAGATGTGCTGTACTGCTGTGCCAGTGATATGCAGCTGATTGAGGAAGTTCTACGAAATCCAGAACCGAAGCCACGATGCGAACTTATCGCTCCGCTTGACCCGTTTATATGGGACAGGAAGCTCATTAAGTCGCTTTTCGATTTTGAATACACATGGGAAATATATACTCCGGATCATAAGCGTAAATATGGGGTTTATGTACTTCCGATACTTTGGGGTGAACGGTTTATAGGGCGTATTGAAGCAATTTGTGACCGAAAAGATTACAGTCTCATCATCAAAAATATTTGGTACGAGGATGGTGTAAAACAGACGAAAAATTTAAAAACAACGGTGTATAAGTGTTTGAAACGTTTTGCTAAATTTAATGGATGTAATAATATATCTGATACAATATAGTTTTAAAACTATTAATATTTGCTCATGCTATACAATGTTGAAAATAAGCATTGAAAAAGCGTGTAAAAATGCGCTGAATAATTTCTGCATTATGATGTACGGAAAATGGGACAAAGAAGAATTTTGCAGTGATGAAAGTGATAGAGGTGGAATTCCCAAAATATTTATGAATTATGGTTCTGCCGGATATACCGCTTATATAAATTATTTGCAGCGGGATGACGCGACCATCGGAGGTTTTTATCCGCAGCAGGCAATTTTTCATGAAAGCAATCTCAGAACACTGGGTTTCCTGAAAATGTGTAAGGAGTATATAAGTGATATAGATAAGCAAGGCATAAATGCGGCAATAGATAGGTATCAGGTCTTGTTAGATAATGCATGGGAAATTATCAATATATCATGGAACGACAAAACACGTACCGAACCTGAAAAGGAAAAAATGAAAGAAATTCTAGACATTATGATTCGTTCAAATGAGGTTTTTCTTGACGCTGTCAGTAATGTCAAGAAAGCCATAAACTTTAAATCATAAGAAATGATAAATAATATGATGACAAATACTGAGAGTATGGCTGCACCAGCTTTTCTTTAAAAATTCAATACTCAGCGGGAATATGTTGTTCGGAAGCGGTAGCCAATGCGTATACCAAACGGTTTTAGATTAAAAATTATCCGTTGAAGCGTAATAAATAGTTGTATAACTGATTGGAAAACCGAAATAAATAATATTCACCCAAGCCAAGTGCCAGACTCGGAGCGGCTTTGCCAAATGAGGAACGCTTTGGCTCAATTTAACTCTAAATTGATTGCTGCGGGTCATGGTTCTTGCTTATGAATAGGGCGGAGGATATTTAAATGCAAATAGGATGCACAAAAAAGCTTCTTGACTACATAGGGATAACCCCTGTTCCGGCGGATATGACTGCCGATCCGGTGCTTTCTTGGAGTGCAAATTTAATTCAAATAGGCCACCGCCGGGCAATTGTCGCGGTACACGACTCCTCGCGCTGCGGCTTTGTCTTATATGGCATAAAAGCCAGTGACATAAAAAAGCTGGATTCCCTTATGCTCGAGGGTATCCGGGCGTGTCTTGAAGCGGAGTTCATTAACCCGGAACTGATTGAGCGGTACATGACAGACTGCGGGGTACCGATATACACAAAAACCGCAAGCGGGACAGCCGTGGCAAGACTTAATAAGCTTTGTGAGCGGGCATATTTCTATGCCCGGGGTTTTTCCTCGAAAACCATACTTCAAAAAGATATACTTCCCAGAATCAATGACGATTTTGTTTCTGACAGGAGAACAGGCGGCAAGAATTATTATTTTACATATAAGAAGCTGGCGGAAGATATATCCCGGAGATACAGTATGCCCCCTTATCGCATCCATGCTGCTGAATTCGAGGTCGAACTTGAGCTGGAGAGCGTTTGCCGCAGGCGGATAACAGTCCCGCTAAACTTTACATTCAGGCATTTTCATAACGTGCTTCAAAAACTATTCTGCTGGCAGGGATACCACCTGCATGATTTTTGGATTGAACAATATCCTGATGGCAGAACAAAATATGCAATTGTCGGAACGCCGCGCGAGGTAGAGTTTGAAGATGAAACTACCCGCCCCGATAATAAGGTTCTTTTATCTGAGGTTTTCCCGGCTTACGACCATATTATTTACAACTACGATTTCGGCGACGACTGGATTCATCACATTAAACTTGTTCGCATAATAGATGATTATGATAAGAATCATCCGGTTTGCACTTCGGGTGAGGGTGACGCGCCCCCCGAGGATGTAGGTGGCCCCGGCGGTTATGCGGAAATGCTGCGGATATTGGATGACCCCGAAGATCCGGAATATGAAAGCATGAAATCTTGGATCGACGGTATGGAGTGGGATAAATTTGATATAGGGGAGATAAACAGTGATTTGAGTTATTTGTCGAAAAGATGATATAAAAGAAATACATCGTTTTACCGCAAGCTACTTTCTTAGTCCTGATTGAGAGAGGGAAGTGCGGCTCATTAATAAGCAAGCGGGTACTTTTTAATACTGCAATTTTATTTACAATCTGCGCTAAATATAAATTATAAAGAGTTTTCATGAGGATTTGCTTTTATTCTAATCGCTTGACATAATTGCCGACGGGTTGTATAATTAACGCATAAATAACGCCGAGATTAAAACAGGTGCTCAAATTATTCTTTAAAGGAAACCAAGACCATGAAAGATTTTTTTAACAAAATAAAGTTTTATTTTACCGAGAACAAAAAGTTATTCAGAAAGTTCTGGGTTAACCAGCTCGCCGCTTCGCTCCTTGGCATTATGGTTACATGGCCGGTTTCAACATACGCCGCGAGAAACGAAACGGGTATACTGCCCGTATTCCTCGCTTTTTTGTTTTGCGGGGGCTTTTTCTGCTTTTTAACCTATGACTTGATTTATGAAATCGCCATTAAGGACAACCTAAGGCTGTATGTTAAAAAAATCCCGCATGATATTTTTAAATCGGTTAAACTCATAGCTTTCGCCTATATTCCCACAATTTTCTTTGCTTTGCTCGGAGTGATTTTTTTCCTGTTTAAGCTCCCGACTCCCTACGCGGTGGTTAGCGTCGTTCTTAATATGGTCATTCACTCTATGTATTCGGGTCTTTTTATATCTTTGCCGGAGAGTATCAATGTTTTAGCTTTCCCGCTGTCACTGCTGATAACGCTGTTTTTCGCTTTCCTCGCTTATTTTCTCGGCATACGCGACATAACTTTAAGGGAGGTTTTAAAGTTAGGCGGTAAGCGTAAAAAAGAATAACACGGCGGCTTTTCGCATATGCTCTTTTCGGGGTGTATGTTTATGACGCCGTATAAGGTGAATGAAAAAAACAAAAAAGTTGTTGTTTACTCGGTGCTTTTTTTCGTGTTTATTTTGCTCCTGACCCTTTACTTTTGCGTGGCTTCGTTTGTGACTTCGTACGGTTACGGTCAGGCTATGAAAGCAAGAGAATATGAAAAACAAGTGCTGACCTCGCTGTCCGAGCCAAAAATATTTACAGTAGTCATTGACCCGGGGCACGGCGGGGAAGACCCGGGCGCCGTCGCCAATGGAGTTATTGAAAAGCATCTTGACCTTTCAATAGGGCTGAAACTCGGCGAGTTTCTAAACCTCTCGGCGAGCGACGTTGTGCTGACGAGAACCGAGGACATACTGCTCTATGAGCCCGGTCAGGAGAAAAGGAAAAAGTTCTATGACCTAAGAAACCGGCTGGAGCTGGCGCAGGGCGTGCCGAACGGCGTTTATGTGGGAATACATATGAATAAGTTCCCGATTGAAAAATATTTCGGTCTTCAGACTTTTTATTCCGACAATAACCCAAAAAGCAGGGTTTTCGCCGATATTATTCAGGAGACCTGCCGGCTTGTTGACCCGGAGAACAACCGCAAGATAAAGCCCGACGGAAACACTATTTTTATTTTGGAAAACATTGAGATACCGGCGATACTCATTGAATGCGGCTTTCTTTCCAACTACCGCGAGGCTATGCTCCTTGCCGATGAGGGCTACCAGAAAAAGCTCGCGTTTTTGATTTTTTGCGGGGTGGAAAAGTTCTTATACGAGGAAAGCCAAACCTCATAAATTGCCGAAAAGTTAAAAGGATGTTGTTAATAATGAAAAAAAGCTATGTCTGTTCAAATTGCGGCGCGACAAACTCAAAATGGTTCGGCAAATGCCCGGATTGCGGAGAGTGGAACACGTTTGAGGAATATGAAGAACAACCCGCGCCCAAAACAAAAACCTCCAAAAGCAGAACAAAAAGGCAAATCCCTATCGGCGAATCAAAGGCGATAGGGCTTTGGCAGATAAAATCAAAACAGGACATAAGGCAAAAAACCGGGATCGACGAGCTTGACCGCGTGCTGGGCGGCGGGCTTGTCAAGGGTTCCGTGGTGTTATTGGCGGGGGAGCCCGGAATAGGGAAGTCGACTCTTTTATTGCAGATTTACGCGTCTTTTGTCGGAGGCGGGAGCGTTTTATACATAAGCGGCGAGGAATCGCCCTCCCAGCTTAAGCTGAGAGCCGACAGAATAGGCGCGGACGCAAAGGAAGGCGGCGGGCTAATGGTTCTGCCGCTTACAAATATAAATGAAATTATTCCCGAAATAGAGGCCAGAGGGCCCGACGTGGTGTTTGTGGACTCAATACAGACGATATACGACGACGAAATATCCTCGCCCCCCGGCAGCGTATCGCAGGTCAAAGCAAGCGCTCTCGCCTTCATCGAGCTCGCGAAAAGCAGCGGCACTCCCGTCATCATGGTCGGGCATGTCAACAAAGACGGCGGGATCGCGGGGCCGAAAGTCCTTGAGCATATGGTTGACGCGGTGATTTCATTTGAGGGTGAAAAACAGCACGCGTACAGAATTATAAGGGCGGTTAAAAACCGTTTCGGCTCCACCAATGAAATAGGCGTGTTTGAGATGGGCTCGGGCGGGCTTATTGAGGTGCCGAACCCCTCAGAGGCGCTTATTTCCGAACGCCCCGACAATGTGTCGGGGTCGTCCGCCGTTTGCGTTATGGAGGGCACGCGCCCTATTATCGCCGAGATACAGGCGCTTGTCACGGGCGCAGTTTTCCCCGCGCCGAGACGGCTGGCGACCGGTCTTGACTACAACAGGCTTAACTTATTGCTCGCGGTGCTTGAAAAACGGCTTGGGTTAAGGTTCGGGCAAAACGATGTGTACGCCAATGTCGCCGGCGGGCTTGAGCTTAAAGAGCCGTCGGCTGATTTGGCTTTGGCGGCCGCTCTTATATCATCGCTCAAGGACGCGGAAATCCCAAAGGATTTTATCGCTTTCGGCGAGATTGGGCTGGCGGGGGAATGCCGCTCTTCGGCAAACGCCGAAATAAGAATCAACGAGGCGAAACGGCTCGGCTTTAAAAAGGTGGCCGCCCCTTATAAAACCGTGTCTAACCTGAAAACCCGCCCGGCGGGGATTGAGATTCTGCCTGTGAAGAGTGTGTTTGAGCTGTTGCGGTTAATTTGCGGATAGAGTAAACGCAGGGAAGCGGTGACGCGGAAGCCTTCCCTATAAAACAGTTGTCTTTTATACACTCGCCGTTTTGTTGAAAAATACAGTTTTCTGTGCAGTAAATAAACATTTTGCTTGTTTGTTTAGCCGACTGTCGGCACTCTCTCCTTTCCGCTTTATATTTATATTGTGAATTTATTTTATACGGTAGTTTACATTTTATTCATATTTAAGGGTAAATAAATGTGGAAAGTTTTATTTTAGAACCCAATCTCCCGGAAAAAGCCATAAAAAAAGCCTTTGTTTCTTGTCTTTTGCCAAAAGAAATGTCAGATAACCTTAAAAGCCTTGGCGTGGAGCCGATTCCGCTTAAACCGTCAAAAAGCCTTTCTACTGTTCTTAAAACCCACCCGGACATAATAACATTCAACGCAAAACCCGGTTTATGGCTGTTTGAGAAAGAAAACGAAAATTTGTTCGATTTTTGCGAATGCCATAGCAGGGGTGTTTTTCTTAATGACAGTTACCCGGACGACTGCGTTTTTAATATGGTTTCCGCCGGAAAAGCATTAATTTGCGGCAAAAGGGTTTGGGCTTACTGGGAGGGTCTTTTTACAAATAACTGCTTTGGTTTAGCTGACCGATATAAAAATATAATTTTAGTCAGCCAAGGCTACGCCAAATGTTCGACAATCGTCGTGGACAAATTGTCGTTTATAACAAGCGATAATTCGATTTTTATAAGCTTGAAATCAAGAGGTTTTAACACGCTGATGGTTACAAACGAAGGGGTTTTACTGGGCGGTTATTCCAACGGTTTTATCGGAGGCTGCGCGGGGAAAATTTCAAAAGACGTTTTAGTTTTTACCGGAAACATTAAAGCGCATAAGGATTATAAAAATATAAAATCATTTTGCGGAAACGTTGGCGTAGATATTTTTTCGCTTTCGCTGTCATCGGATAACCTGTATGACTACGGCGGTATTCTGCCGGTTTGTTAAAAATTTTTAAGGAGTTTCTTAGATACTTGCTAAAAGCCTTAAAAACATTTTAAAGCCAAAAACCGACCAAAAGCCTTTGTTTACATAATAATTAGCATAAAAGCGCCTTTCAAACAAAAACTTGCTTTCCTCTTCCCTCAATTATACAAAATTTTCATTTTGTATAATTAGGCATGTTAAAGAGGGGGGTAATTGTCTTTATAGGGCGGGTAAAAAACTACCTGTTTTGTTCGTGGGATAAGCCTGTTTTACTTTAAAGGCTATGTCTTCCCTTTTTTATTAATCAAAATAGACAGGAAAAGCGCGATAGGCGATTTTATAAGTAAGCGTAAATAAAAAGTAAAAACGAATTTGCGGGTAAGCATAAGACAAGCCATGAAAAAAATTCAAACAAAATATAAAAAAGAAAAACAAATGCCGCAATAGTTATAACAAACTAAAAGCGGCATTTTTATTTAACCAAACAAATTAAGTTTAACTATTTCCCCAGCCTGACCTCGGAAGTTGTCAGACTGTCAATTATAAACTCCGCTCCTTTTACTAAAGCGGCGGCGGCTTTCGCGTCCTGACAAGCCGACATAAAGTGGGACAGTTCGGTCAGCTCGTCAATGGCAGAGTTGCAGTAGTTCCGCTTTTCGGCGGTTGTCGCGTTTTCAAGGTCAAATTCTTTGGCGTGGTTCAGAAGCGCGGTTACTTTTTCTTTAAGCGAGTCATAAAAGCCGTCCGACAGCGGGGCGAGATAAGCGTAAACGGCGTCAATGTCGTCTAAAAGCCGAACGGCGTAAGCGGTAACGGCGTTTGACAGCGAGTCGGCTTTCGCCGCTTTTTTCGAGTAAACACCGGCGATCAGCGCGTTAAAATAGTTTTCCGAATGTTTTATAAGGCTCCCCCAAGAGAAGAGATTTTCCCCGTGCGCGCCGCTGTCACGGGCGACCTGAACTTGACCGACGAGAATATAGTTCGGCGAGGACTCAAAAGCCGAAAGCCCGATTGTAAAGAAAGCTTTTCCTTTGGTATATCCGGTGAATGTATTGATATTTGCGGCCGGGGTCTTAAGGTTGGAGCAATAGCTCATTGAAAAAACCTCGTCCATGTATTCTTTTTGAACCCAGTCGTTAAAGTTTTGGAAAATAGTCTTGCGCGAACCGGGATAATCGTTCGCGACGGCGCAGGAGATATTTATGTCGGGTCTTACTTCCTTTGCCATCTCATACACTGTGGCGACCCAATCGTTTATTATGGATTCCCTGAAAAGACACCAGTTGTCCCAGTCTTTGCCGGACTTGGATAAAGTCTTGGGGTTAACCGTGGTGTTATACGCCTCTTGAAAACCGGCGATAATATCATCGTTATAGCCGAAGTCGGAGCCGTCGGGGTTGGGGTTTAAAAACCTTATGTAGTCGAGATGCAAGCCGTCAATATCGTAATTCACAAGCATTTCGCGGTAAACTTCAAGAATAAGGTCTTGGCTCGCTTTCTCATAAGGGTTGAGGAATATAAAATCCCCATACATATTTGTCTGGTAACCTCTTCCCTTGCTGTCAAGCAGATGATGCCCCCTTGTCGCCTCAACCAGCTTTCCGCCGGAAAGCCCTATAAAGAAGTTCTCAACCCAGACATGCACCTCTATGCCGTATTCATGGGCGATTCTGCAAAAGCCCTCAAGCGCGTCATATTCGCCGTGAGCCTTTGTGTTGTGGTCTATGAGATCAATATCCGAATACCCGATTGTAAGCCCGTTATACCAAGCTTCGATATAAATGGCGTTAAGGTTCATCTCGCTCATAAGAGTGACGCTCCTTAAAACTTCCTCGTCGCTCTTCTCGCCGGCGCGGTACCAAACCGCTCTGTTTTCCACAGGCGCGGACTCAAACATCATAAACCTCAAGGTGTCAAGCAGACCGGAAACCCCCGCCGCGAGCTCTATCGCCTTGTCAACGTCGCCGGCGTCATAGGCGTCCCCCGCTTTGCCGAGTTTTTCCTCAATGCTCTCAAGCGCGATCGCCAGCGCCGGGTAATCGATAGAATAAAAGTTATCCTTGGCTTTTTGGAAAGCGGCCTTTTCTTCCTCAAGCGCCTGAGCGGCGGCGAAGACGTTAAGGTCCGGAGTCACAAGCAGAGTGACGCTCTTGCCCGACTTGTCATATGTAACCGAAGCGCCGGGCTTGTAAATGGATTCAAGCGTGGGGATAGAATCGCCGTGAGCGGAGATCACAAACCCTCCGGTCGGGATTAGCATATCCCCGGCGTAGCCGTCCTCCACAATTTTGCCCTCGGCGTTGACGGCTATTTCATAGCCGTAAATATTCGTTCCGGTGGACTTCCCTGCTTTGCCGTCGTAAATCACCATAAAATTGGTGCTTCTCACTCCGTTAACCGCGGTGAAAGGAAACGATACATAGCCGTAGTTGTTGCCGCCGAACGAAATCAGCGCGTCTTCCCCGTCCGTGAGGCGCTTTGAGTAATTATACAGTTTTGTGTTTTCAATGGGGATAGACAGCACATAGCCGTCTTTGGGAATGACAGAGTCGCCCTCAAGAGACAAAGACAGGATTTTGCCGTCTTTTATGGTGATCTCGGAAAATCCCTTTGCCGTTTTGGTAGAATTGCCGAACAAGTCGGTGTAAAGCGTCACCGTGTCGGCGGAGACGGTATAATTGTTTACCGAAGTAAAGGCATAATCGTTGCCCCCCATTCGCACAAACGAGTCGGGCGATTTAAACGCGGGTATCAACAGCCCCTCGATATTGTCGCCGAGACTGATTTCCCCGCCTTTTTCCTTGTCGTTTCCCGCGAAAGTGAGCACAAACCCGCCGGAAGTGGGTATTAAAGTGGGGGTGTTGTCTTTGCCTATGTAGACAGCCTTTCCGTCAACCACCACAATGTCAAGAAAGCTCTTACGCTTGTCGGTTATCAGCGAAGCGTTTTCCGGGGTGTAAATGAACACGCCGTCTTCCCCTCCGCTCTTGTTATAATGGTCGTCGTCAAAGGTGATAAGCGCCCCGCCCAGCTTTACCGCGGGGTTGTCTGTGAGTGAGCTTAATGAGTCAAGACGGGAGAAGTAAACTTTTCCCTCTTTATAAAATTCTTCAGCGTACATTTTATTGTAACTCCCCGTAAACAGCAGCGCGTATGTACCCGAAACCGTCTCGCCAGGCGAAAGCACGCCGCTTAGCGAATAGTATGACCCCGAGCCGCCCTTTAAAACAACGGCGACGGAGTTTTCCGGCACGAGAGCGCTGTTTTCTTCTTTTATCAAATAAATTTTATCTTCCGCGAAGTTGCCGTCGTCGGGCGCATAAAGGTTAACCCTCCGCGCTTTGCTCAGGTCTTCGGGAATAACCGAGGCTAAGTCAAAACGCTCATAAACCGGGCGCTCGTCATAACCGTTAACGCTGACGGCGGCGGTCTTTTTGGGCGAAAACTCACTCGGCACTGCCTTATAATCAGCCGAAAGCACAAACCCGTTGACGGGTATATATATGTTTTGTTTTGATGATTTGCCGTCATAAATTTCATCAATCGAGTAAGTTTTTTTACCGCCGGATTCCGAGTAGCGAATAATAACGACAAATCTTCCGGCGTTATCCCCGGGCGCGTAAAGCGCAAAGGCGTTGTCTTCGGTATAGTTTCGGTCGTAAATGACCACGTCATGGCCGTCATAGGGGTTGTTCAGGGCGTTCACCTCAAACACGGCGTCACCGATGCTGACTGTTATCCCAGTTGTTTCCGGAGGAGTCGATGTATCCGGGTGACTTCCCTCCGCCGGCTTGCCGTTCCCGCAGGAGACCAGCGCGGCAAGGCACATAAGCGTGCCAAGAAACAGGGCGACGCCTTTCTTTAAGGTTTTAAGCATTTCTCTTTTCCTTTCTGATTTTGATAAATATCACCACCGCCAAGAGCGCGGCAACGGCGACTGCGGCGAGGATATAGATTGTAAGCGAACCCGAGTCTTCCACCGACGTTATTTTCAGTTCCGACCACAAAGCCGAAAGCTTGTCGAGCGACGCCGGAGAGAGATTGTGGAAAAAGTAGTCGTCAGCGTCCTTATCGGGGTAAATCTCATTAAAGCTCGGGTAAAGAATCGCCTTCGCGTCAGGGTGAAGCTCGGCTAAAAATTCTTCGTACCGCGGGTTTGAGACAACTTCTTTGTTTGGCGAGGCGTAACAAATAGTCTCGGCGTTTTCAAGCGCGACATTGGGGTCAAGCAAAAAGTTAATATAAAGCTCGGCAGCCGATTTATGCTTTGACGACGCGGGGATACAGATAGAGTCGACAAAAATATTTGTCCCCTCTTTCGGGTAAACAAACGCCAAGTCTTCGTTGTTCTGATACATGCTGAGGAAATCGCCCGCGTAATACGGCGCCATCGCGGCCGAGCCGCTTTCCATTTTATTGAAAACCTCGTCCATCACATACGCCTTGACATACGCTTTTTGTCTTTTCAGCCAGTCCTGCGCCTCTTCCCATTCTTCGGGGTTTTCGGTGTTCACGTCTATCCCTAACGCTATTTGCGCTATGGCGAAAGCGTCGCGGGGGTTGTTGAACATAAGGATTTGGTTTGAATAATTCGGGTCGCGGAGCGCCTCCCAGCTGTCGGGCGTGTAGGAAAGAAGATCGGTGTTATAAATAAGACCTATCATACCCACGTTATAGGGCACGCTGTACTCGTTCTCCGGGTCAAAGTAAAGGTCTTTATAGCTGTCGTCGATATGCTTATAGTTGGGAATGTTGGCGAAATCAAGCTTTTGCACCATTCCCTCTTTTATAAGCCTCTCTACCATGTAGTCGGAGGGAATAATTATATCATAGCTCATTCCCCCGCTTTTCAGCTTTGAGTACATGTCCTCGTTGTCGGTGAAGTTTGTGTAGTTAACGCTAATTCCGGTGAGTTTGGTAAACGCTTTGTTAATGTCAACGGAGCCCTCGCTGCCGTCGGAAATATACTCGCCCCAGTTGTAGACGTTTATCGTTACCCCGGCGTAGGGGGTGTAGTCGATAGAAGCGGTTTCAGAGGTTGGCTCAAAGTTAACCTCTTCCCTGCCGCAGGATAAAAGCGAAAAGCAAAGCGCGGACATAAGCGCCGCCATAGCAATAAATGAAAAAACCCTTTTTGCCATTTTCTTACCTCCTTGTGTATGGGTAAAATAATAAGTTTGTGTCAGACTTCTTTTGCTTTTTTAGGAACAATATCTTTAGTCATAAAATTCCGAGCCAAAAGCAATATGAAAATCACGGCGAAGATAACCGTAAAGAGCGCGTTCATATCGGGTAAAACCCGCCGTTTTGTCATGGCGTAAATATAAATCGGCAGCGTCTGGAAGGATTCCCCCGCCACAAAATAGCTTATCACAAAGTCGTCGAGCGAAAGCGTGAACGCCATCAGCAGCCCTGTCGCGATCCCGGGAATAAGTTCAAAAAATTCAACCTTAAAGAACGCCTGAAGCGGGGTGCAGCCCAAGTCCAGCGCCGCCTCCGGCAGATTTTTGTCCATTTGCTTGAGCTTTGGCATAACGCAGAGTATCACATAGGGAAGGTTAAAGGTGATATGCGCCACAAGAAGGGTGAAAAAGCCGAATATGCCAAGCCCGAACAGCGTTGCCACAAAGGCGAACAGCAGCATTATCGAAACCCCCGTGACAATATCGGGGTTCATCATGGGGATGTTTGTCACCGACATAACGGCGCTTTTTACCCGCTTGTTTTTTATATGGTATATCCCCACCGCGGCGGCGGTCCCGATAACGGTTGAAATCACCGCGGAAGTCACCGCGAGGATAAGCGAGTTTACAAGCGCGTCAATGGCTTTTTCGTTGGTGAACAGCTCTTTGTACCAGCGCAGCGAGACGCCGTTCATCACCGCCATGCTGTTTGAGGAGTTAAACGAGAAAACCATTATCACTAAAATGGGGGCATACAATAAGGTGAATATAACGCCCATATATACTTTACCCGTTATTTTCACACTATAACACCTCCCTCGCTTTCCTCGTCGGAAAATTTATTCATAACCGCGATACACGCGAAAATTAAAAGCATAAGCACAAAAGATATCGCCGAGCCGTAATTATACACCCCGCCCGTGGTTTTTATCTCTGACTCAATCACGTCGCCGATGAGGACAAAATCGGTGGGGCCAAGCTGCTGGGAAATATAAAACGTAGAAACACTCGGCACGAAAACCATGGTTATCCCCGAAACGACGCCGGGCAGGCTGAGCGGGAATATTACGTTGATAAGCGTTCGGAACTTGTTGCACCCAAGGTCTTCTGACGCCTCGATAAGGCTTTTGTCCATTTTCGCCATCACCGAATAAATCGGCAGCAGCATATAAGGCAAGAAGTTATACACCATACCGAAAATGACCGCCCCTGAGGTGTAGATAAGCCGGACATGACCCACGCCAACAGTATCAAAAAACCTGTTTAACAGCCCTTTGTCCTCAAGGAGGAAAGACAGCGCGTAGGTGCGGAGCACAAAGTTCATCCACATAGGGAGCATAAACATCATTATGAGCATGTTTTGGGTTTTCTTTTTGGTTTTCACTATCGCGTACGCCAGCGGATAAGCGATAAACAGGCATATCAGCGTGGCGATAAAGGCAAACGCGAGAGAGATGGCAAAAACTTTAAGGGTGTCGCCGTTAAACATTCGGCTGAAGTTTGTGAGAGAAACGCTCCCCGACCTGTCGGTGAACGCGTAGTAAAGCACAAACAAAAGCGGGGCGACCACAAACGCCGCCGCCCACACGACATAGGGGTAAGCGGCATAGCGGTGGAGCGGGCTAAGCTTTCTCGCCGCTTTCATTCTTCTTCCTCCGCGTTTTCGGAAAGCTCGGTGATTTCGTCGCTGTATGTGCTGTAATCGCCGAACTTCCCGGAATATTCGGATTTCTTCATTATATGAATGTCGTCGGGGCCGATATTAAGGCCTATCCTTTGCCCGACAAGGTAATAATCGGTGGTTTGGATCATCCACTTAAAGCCGCGGATATCCACGATAATTTCAAAATGCACGCCCTTGAACGTGACCGAGGTGACGGTTCCCGAAAGCATCCCATCTTCCGGGGGGACGACTTCAAGGTCTTCCGGGCGTATTACGGCGTCGACGGTTTCCCCCGCCCCGAACCCGCGGTCAAGACAGCGGAAAGTATGACCGGCGAAGACGACTTTATAGTCTTCTTTCATCACCGCGTCAAGAATATTGCTCTCGCCGATAAAGTCCGCCACGAAAGCGTTCTTCGGCTCGTTGTAAATATCAAGAGGGGTGCCTATTTGCTGTATATTTCCGTTATCCATAACAACCACGGTGTCGGACATCGACAGCGCCTCTTCTTGGTCGTGGGTGACATAGATAAACGTGATTTCCATTTGCTGCTGGATATTTTTAAGCTCAACCTGCATATCTTTTCTAAGCTTTAGGTCAAGCGCCCCCAAAGGCTCGTCGAGCAAAAGCACTTTTGGCCTTACCGCCAGAGCGCGGGCAATCGCCACTCTCTGCTGCTGCCCGCCCGAAAGCGAGGACACGTCGCGGCGCTCAAAGCTTGAAAGGTTAACAAGCGCAAGCATTTCTTTTACGGTCTGCTTAATTTCTTTTTCAGGCTTTTTCCTGACCCTTAGCCCGAACGCCACGTTCTCATACACATTGAGGTGGGGGAACAGGGCGTATTTTTGAAAAATAGTGTTCACCGGACGCTTGTAAGGGGGGATATCGTTCATTTTAACGCCGTTAAAATAAACAAAACCCGTGTCGGGCGTAACGAATCCGCCTATTATCCTAAGGCTTGTGGTCTTGCCGCAACCGGAAGGGCCAAGCAGCGTAACAAATTCCTTGTCCTGAATTTCAAGATTAATGCGGTTTAAAATTTGTTCGCTGTCAAAGCGGACTGAAACGTCTTCCAGCCGCAAAAGGACATTCCCCATTTATCCTCCTCCTTTTATCACGGTTTTACCCATTATAAAGTTATATCATAATACCCTTTTCGGCTTGTTTTGTCAATACAGATATTTTAAATAATTATGCCGCTCCGCAGGTATTCCAAAAGGGTTTGAGCCATAGAATTAAAAGGTGGTAATCGCATCAGGCAGAATGACGCGAATCGCGAAGGTCGCGACCGAAACAAACTTCAAACTCAGCTGCAAAAGGAATGGTAGATTGAAAGATAAACTTTCAATCCCGAAGTTTGTTTCTTTCGCATCAGGCAGAATGACGCGAATCGCGAAGGACGCGACCGAAACAAACTTCAAACTCAGCTGCAAAAGGAATGATCATCAATATGGAAATAAAAATAAACCCCGCTTACTGCTTTAAATGCTTTGCCTGCGGGTTTGCCATGTGCGTGCCGGGGCTTAGCGGCGGGAGCATGGCGGTGCTCCTCGGCATCTACAAGGAACTGCTTGAAATAGCGTCGTCTTTTGTGTCAAAGCCCCGAAAGTATTTAAAGCCCTTGGCGTTCACAGGGGTGTTCTGCGTGCTCGGGGCGCTGGCTTTTTCGTTTTTCCCCGGCAGATACGCGGCAAATCACGAGGACATTCTTCTTATCTTCGCGGCGGTTGTGGTGGCGGCGTCGCTTCCGTTTTACATAAAAAATTCGCAGATTATAAAAAGAAAGTTTGGCGCCAAGGGGGGGCTGCTCATACTTCTCGGGGCAGCTTCAATTGTTTTAATCGAACTAGCGATAACCTCCGCCACCGGCGAGGCGGGCGCGGGGTTTGGGGTTTTTTCTTATTTCTTAGCCGGGTTTATTCTCACGGTGTCGCTTGTGCTGCCGGGGATAAGCTTCCCTTATATGTTAGGGTTTATCGGCGTGTACGGAAAAGTTATAACGGCGGTAAACGAGTTTGACTTGTCAATTCTCTTTCCGCTTGGCGCGGGGCTCGCGCTCGGCGTTGTTACGCTGTCAAAGTATTTGCTTTTGGTCATGGAAAAGCTCTCTTATGAGACAGACTGCTTTTTATTGGGATTTACCGCCGCTTCCGCGCTCGTTATCTTTATTTAGACAAATAAATTGTATAAAATTAACATTATTTTAAACAATTTTCCCGTCCTTGGTGTTATCATGATATGAAAACCTTAAAGGGGGGATTTTATGCTTTCCAAATCGGCCGAAACTTTTGCCAAAAGTCTTGGGCTTAGGGTTGCCGAAAACAACGCCTATGGTATTTATAACGGATATTTTTTAACTGTGTATGAGAAAAAAGCAAAAAAAACAATTGTTATCTCATGCCTGACCGGGCTTTCTGACGCCGGCAAAGCGAACGACGAACGCGAGGATGACTTCGACGAGGTTGAAAGCTCCGACGCTTCCCTCTCCCCGAGCGGCAACAACAGCCTGTACCTTAATATTATCGACGGCGTGCGGAAAGCCGTGGAGCTTTACCCCATAAGCGATTACTCGGTTGACGAA
>Ga0265294_10004770_pt1 | contig 16795 bp, 16 predicted proteins | sample MunlanPumphouse3_FD_192504 | JGI IMG/M metagenome (GOLD analysis project Ga0265294, IMG submission 192504) | Groundwater microbial communities from a municipal landfill in Southern Ontario, Canada - Pumphouse #3 | ecosystem: Environmental > Aquatic > Deep subsurface > Groundwater | place...
AACTTATACCTAGAGGGCAATAGCCACCGTCATAAACCGCATGACAACTTGTTTGGTCACTTAAAAGATCTATTCTAATCTTATGCTTAACTGCATATTCTAATAAATCAACAATATTTCCGTGATATGCAATAGCCCGAGGTTTTTTAAGTTCTAAGTACTTTTTCGCTAAAACAAATACCTTTTCTAAGTTATCCGAAACATCATCAATCCAACCCTGCTCATACCTTGTATCAATTCTTGAACGATCAACTTCGGCAATTACTCCTACAGCTCCAGAAATATAAGCTGCTTTTCCTTGAGCTCCACTCATTCCTCCTAAGCCACTAGAAACAAACAATCTACCAGCTAAATTATCCTTTTCAGGAATTCCTAACTTCATTCTACCAGCATTCAATAGTGTTGAATACGTTCCATGAACGATACCTTGTGGCCCAATATACATCCATCCTCCAGCAGTCATTTGACCATAATTCGCAACACCTAATGATGAGGCTCTATTAAAACTATCTAAATTATCAAATTCTCCTATCATCAAACCATTTGTAATAATTACGCGTGGTGATTTTTTATCAGAAGCAAATAATCCTAAAGGATGGCCAGACATTATTACGAGTGTTTGTTTTTCGTTAATGACTTCCAAATACTTTTTAACAAGATGATACTGCATCCAATTTTGTAATACGCTTCCTGTTTCACCATAAGTTATTAACTCATAAGGATAAAGCGCAATATCAAAATCCAAGTTATTATCAATCATAACTTGAAATGCTTTTCCAGCTAAACATTCGCCTTTATATTCATCGATTGGTTTTCCAACAATTTTTGCTTCTGGCCTAAAACGATAACCATAAATCTTTCCCCGTGTTAACAACTCTTCTAAAAACTCATCAGCTAATTCTTCATGCCACTCTTTGGGCACATATCTTAGAGCGTTTTTTAAAGCTAATTCTGTTTCTTTTTCTGATAAAGAAAAATCTCTTTTAGGTGCTCTTCTGATGCCCTTAACAAAAGTTTTTGGCTTTGGAAGTTCAGCAAAAATAGTTTCTAAATTAATTTTCTCAATCATTTATTCCACCTCTTTAATCATTTTTTTGAATTCATCAGTCTTTACTACTTCTTTTACTTTATGAATTTCATGATACATTATTCTATCATCATCAATAAAACTCACAATTTTACGCATATAGTCGTAAACTTCTCGAGTCTTATTACTTAAATCTGCTTTCCCCTTAAAGTCTATAGCTTGTAAACTAGTGAATAACTCCATAGCTAACACATCATTAGTATTCTCAACAATGTCTAACGCTTTTCGAGCAGCGATTGTCCCCATAGACACATGATCTTCTTGATTAGCAGATGATGGTATTGAATCAACGCTAGCCGGATGTGATAGAACTTTGTTCTCACTCACTAAAGATGCAGCACTATATTGAACTATCATAAATCCTGAATTAATCCCAGGTTTTTTAACCAGAAATGGTGGAAGACCATTACTTAAAGAAGAATTTACTAATCTTTCTAATCTACGTTCTGAAATACTAGCTAGCTCACTAACAGCTATACCCAAAAAATCCATAGCCAACGCTACAGGCTGCCCATGAAAATTACCAGCACTAATGACTTGATTATCATCAGGAAAAACTATTGGATTATCAGTTACCGCATTCATTTCTCTAATAAGTATATCCTTACAGTAGTTGATTACATCAAGACTCGCACCAATTACTTGAGGTGAACATCTTAATGAATATGCATCCTGAACTCTTAATTCGCCTTGATTTGTCATTAATTTTGATTGTTCTAAAATTTCTAGCATAATTCTAGAAACTTCAATTTGTCCTTTTTGATTTCTTAACTCATGAATCTTATGATCAAATACATCAATTATTCCATTTAATGCTTGCATTGAAAAAGCTAGATTATACATTGAAAGATTTATTAAATTAATTGCTTCTATAAGAGCGATAACACCAACAGAAGTCATCGCTTGGGTTCCGTTAATCAATGACAACCCTTCTTTTGCCTTCAAAGAGTCTATAGCTTCTATTTTAGCGCGTTTTAACCCTTCGCTTGCAGATAACCTTTCGCCATCAAAAAAAACTTCTCCAAGGCCAATTAATGGCAATGACATATGACTTAATGGTGCAAGATCTCCACTAGCGCCTAAACTACCTTTTGAAAAAACAACTGGGGTGATTCTTTTGTTTAGAAACTCAACCATCTTGTCTATCACTTTTAAACGAATGCCACTATATCCTTTTATCAATGCATTTACACGTAATAATAACATTCCTCTAACTATATATTCAGAAAAAACTTCTCCAACTCCACAAGCATGACTTTTAATTAAATTCTCTTGAAGTTTTGTTAAATCTTCTTTTTCAATTGAAACATCGGATAATTTCCCGAATCCCGTATTGATACCATAAACTGCTTTTCCAGAATTAATTACTTTCTCCACATATTCTCGTGCTTTGTTTATTAACAATATACTCTCTTCTGAAATTCTAACTTCTTCGTAGTCAAAAACAATCCTCTTAAAACTATCTAAATCTAAATTTGTTCCATTAATAGTAATCATAAACATTATAATCAAAGTTAAAATATAACTTTGACTAAAACCCCTTTCTTAAATTGTATAAGTGTCCGTAAATATTATAAGAGTTTCAGATGGTAAAGTAAAGCGTTTTCAGGGAACAAAAAAAAAGAAAAAGCGATTAAAATCGCTTAATTTTATTTCTGGTGCGCCATCACGGACTCGAACCGGGGACCCAATGATTAAGAGTCATTTGCTCTACCAACTGAGCTAATGGCGCGTGTATAAATATAATAAACCAAATAGGCAAAAATGTAAACAAAAAGTTAACGTTTTAATAGAAATTCTTCTAATTCGTCATACCTAATAAAGCTGATACCTTTATAGTTATCCTCAGGTTTAATAATGACTGTATCCGACTCATTAAGATATCTAATTACTTTTTTACAAGTAGGGTAAATGAGAACTATTTTTGATACTTTATCGCTAGTTGACAACAAATTCGTAAATTTTTCAGAGTTTTCTACAAAAATTGGCTGTGTTTTCTTTGTCCATTGCTTGGGGTTAGTGTTAACAGTCCATTTATCTGTATTTGTAATAATAAATTCATAATTAGATTGTGAAAAAACAACTTTGAAGTAAGTTTTGTGGTCTCCTTCAGTCATTTCAATTTGATACAACATATCTTTTTCAAATAGTTTAATATCTGCTGATGGGAAAAAATTTTTTAGCATTTCTCCTACACTTTTTATATTATTTACATACCTAATTTTAATAAGGACATTGATTGCAAAAACCAAAACGATAAAAATGGCAACTGATATCAATAGTATATCTAAAAATTCTAACATAAATATCACCTCATACGATATACATAATAACTTTTTATGATTTCTAAGTCAATAAAAAATGTATTTACAAACAAAATAAATTAAAAAAAAGAAACTATCAAGTAAATTGATAGTCTCTTCATATTTGTTTTTTTAATTATTCAGGTAAATTAGCAAATAACAATGCTAATACATCATAATAAGTTTGTGATCGAACTGTAACACCAGAAAGATCATCTAAAAGTGTTGTTCCATCAATTGTACCACCACGTTGAGCAATAGCTGCTAAATTTTCATTCCAACCATTAGCTTCGATGTAATCAGTAATCAAGTTAGCTTGTTCAAACCATTCTAATGTTGAAGCTTCAGTTCCTTCAGTCCATGCACCGTCAGCAAAAACATAACTACTTGAACCCTTCATTCCGTATTCATCACCAAGTTCTTGTTTAGTTTTGTCTCTAAAAGCAAATGTTGCACCATCAGGAGTACCTTGAAGAACATCAAGTAATAAGTCTGAGAAGTTACCTTCAGCATCAACAGTCATAGTAGCGATGTATAAGTCATCCGCTGAGCAAAGTATAGCTTGCATTTTGCCATCTTTAGCTAATTGTACAGCCTCTGCAGCCAAAGTGCTATATCCACCATCTTTCATAGTAACACCAGAAACATTGTCAATATAGTTGTCATCATTAGTTGTAACTGAATCATAACCATTAGCTAACCAATATGCTTCAATCGCAGCTGCTTGATCATCCCATTCAGCAATAGCATTACCGTATTCAACCATACCGTAATCATCACCCAATTCTTTTTTTGTCTTTTCGTTGAAAGTATAAGTCCAAGTAGTACCTTCTTCAGTGGCTTTACCTTGACGAGCGTCGATATAGTATCCAGTAATTTCATCATTTTCAATTGTTACAGTAACTGTTGTAACCATTGGTGCGTTTTTATACACTTCAACTAAGTAAGCAGTGAATTCTCCGTCAGCTGCGAATTCTCTTGGCTCAACTGTCGTTGGAGTTTCAGTTGTTGATTTGCCGTTACACCCAACTACGCCGACTAGCGTAAGTAATGCAACAAATAAAATTAAATATTTTTTCATTTGAAATTTCCTCCATTTCTTTTCTTTCTTACACAGTGATTATATAATATTTTTAAAAATAAAACAACCATATTTTCGCTAATGTAAGCGGTTTTTTACGTTTAAAATTCACTTCATTTTTTTATATTTGACTTATGTCATTAACTATTTTTTGAACTGAAATTTTCATATTTTTTTTATCGCTAAATATAGATTAAATTTACTGTTTTCTACTTTTTCGAAAAAAATAGTTTGAACAACAAAATAAAAATCAGCACCTAGTCATTAGGTGCTGAAAAATTCATATTATTTTTATTTATCTTTCTTATTTTTAAAATAATTGTCTAAGTAAGCTTGAAGTACAGGAATTTGTTCTTTTTTAATTGGTTTACAATCAGATGGTTTATTTTCCTTATTTAAAAGAGCAATAGCCATTTCTTTACAGCCTGGATGTCCACAAGCTCCACAATTGTACCTAGGTAACAAATTAACTACTTCTTCAATTGATGGATCTTCTTCAACATAAAAAGCTTTTGCAACATAATTTATCATAACACCAAGAACAAAACCTAAAACCGATAGTACTATTGCAGGTAAAATAATCTCTAACATTAGATTATTCCTCCAAATCTCGAGAAAATAATTGCTAGTATAGCTGCAACAATTAAAGCAATCGGCGCACCTTTAAATGCTTTTGGAATCGGTGCTAAATTTAATTTTTCTCTCAACATTGAGAAAATATATATTACAAACAAGAAACCTAATCCAATAAATGTTGTGTATACCAACATTTCAACAAAATTATGTTCTTTTGAAATATTCAGAATAGCAACACCTAGCACTCCACAGTTAGTTGTAATAAGTGGTAAATAAATACCAAGAGCTTTATAAAGCGCTGGTGAAACTTTCTTTAAGAAGGTTTCTACCATTTGAACTAAAGAAGCAATTACTAAAATAAATACAATTGTTCTCATATACCCAATATTGAAAGCTTCAAGAACATACTTATATAATAACCAAGTTACAGAACTAGAAATTAACATTACAAAAAGAACAGCTAACCCCATCCCTAGAGCATTACTTCTTTTTGTAGAAACACCTAGGAAAGGGCAGATACCCAAAAATTGTGAAAGAATAATATTTTCAATAATAAAAGCTGAGAAAGCTAACATAATCAAATTATCCATTATTTTTCACTTCCTTTGCTATTTTATTTTTGTGATTATTTGCAATAGCAGTAATTGCTGCTAAAATCAAACCGAAGGTTAAGAAAGCTCCTACTGGTTGAACAAACATTGCAATTGGCTCAATTTTCAAGAAATCAAACAAGAAAGTAAGATTTAATTGTAAATCTCCCCAAATTGTCAATGTTCCTTTTCCCAAGAACTCTCTAAAAATACTAATTAACATAATAGCTACACCGTATCCAAGTGCCATACCAGCACCATCAATTAAAGAATCAACTGGTTTATTTTCAGAAGCAAAAGCTTCAGCTCGGCCAAGAATAATGCAGTTAACTACAATTAGCGGAATAAAAACGCCTAGTGAGAAATAAAGAGATGGTAAGAAAGCATGCATAACCATTTCAACTATTGTTACTAAAGTTGCAATAACAACAATATAAACTGGTATTCTAACTGGTTTAACTAATTCTGCTAATTTACCACTATTCATAATCAAGGAAATAATTAAGTTTGATAAAACTAGTACGAAAAACACACCCATAGTCATTCCAATTGCATTTTCAAGCGATGTAGTAACAGCTAAAGAAGGACACATACCCAACAAAGACACAAACAATGGGTTTTCTTTGATAATACCTTTAACAAAATTATCTTTCTTATTCACTTAACCCACCTCCCAAATCAGCTGCTATTCTTTGACTAATTAGGTTAAAACACGTTTTTATTGCATTTGATGTTTTTGTAACACCTGAAACTGAATCAAAGCTAGTTAAATCATTAATCGAATCAACATTAAAATCATTATCAACAATATCAGCTCCGAAACCAGTTGTTTCAGAATGAGAAACTACTTTATAATCTTCTACAGATAAATCACTATTTACAGCTATTAGCATTTCTACTTTTCCACTATCTGAATACCCTTGAGCTCTAACTGTATAAACAATAGCTTGAATGTCATCTGAACCTTTATCTTTTAAGATGAAAATCGTACCAAAATCACCTGTACCGTTAACCTCTGAGATATCGAAATCAGACAAATCATAAAACTCACCTAATGCTTCATATTTGATCGCGTCTTCTACTTCTTTAATTCTTGGAGCTGTAAAATAGTTTACTACTGAAAGTAAGATACCACAGACAAGACCCATGCCTAGAAGCACTAATCCGGAGATAAGACCTTTATTCATATTAATTACCTCCTCCATTCCAAACAGTTAAAACTCCATCAACTAATGTAAATATTCTAATCATTGCATTTGAAGTGATTGTAGCGGAACTAATTGAGTCAATATATGTTCCATCAACTAAGTAAGCATCTCTATATGCATTTTCAACTACAGGAACTGCTCCACCTGTATATCCTTCGTTATAATCAGAGTCATAAGTTTGTGTTGTGATAATTTCCATACTATCAACCTTATCAAGAGCAACATTCAATGTAAAACTAATTGTTATCGCTTTTCCACCGAAGGCTTTAGTTTCAATCGTTATTTCTCTTAATTCTTCATCGAACTCAGTAATATAAGTATTTAGATCGATAAAATCAGTTGATGGTAAATTATTTTTAAATAAATCTTTATATGTTTGGTCGGGATCAACACCACTAATCTTTTCAACAAAATTGAATTCATTATCAAAATAAGCAACCAATTCGTTATTTTCAGGTCCAAAAGTAATGTTAACTATATATGGTTTAGCTAAGAATGTGCTCTTATCATAATTTCTTTCAACTGAATTAATTGTATATATAGTATCAGGAATTTCAAAACCATAATCTCTTGCATATAATTCTCTTGCATATTTTATCCCTGTATCAAAAGCAATTGATGAGTAAGTTGCACCTGCGACTGTATCAACAGAAAAGGCAACATCATCTAATGGCTTATCAAGAAATTGCTTATAAAATGTATTAGTTAGTGTATTAAAATAACTTGGTGTTTCATTATTGCTTATTACCATTAAATCAATTATTGCATTAGTTTCAAGGTCAATTGCATAAGCGACTTGTACACCATCAAATCTACCAATTGTTGACACTATATAAATCACAGCTATTTCTTCATCGTCTTCATTAAAAATTTTGTAAGAACTTATTAATTCTGGATTATAACCTTCTTCATCAGTATCAGGAAGAGCATATTCAATATCCAGTTGATCATAATCAGCTTTCACAACTTTTTCACCATCACCAACTAAATACAATAAACTATTGTTAAACTCTACAATTTCTTGTTCTTCTTGATGAACATCTATTTGTTTGGTCATATATCTTGAGAAAAAGCCACCTAAAACAAACACTACTACGAATATTGCACTCAGTAACAATATTGTTAAATTATTTTTAAAGAAATTTTTCATATTATATCACCCACCCCAAGAATGGAATACAAACTGTATACATATTACCAGCTTTTACTAATGTATAAACTGCTAACACAACTAATAAGCCGGTTAAAATTCCGAAATACAGTCCACCAGGTTTACTAAATCTCTTAGTTCTAATAACCCCAGTAAATTTATCAATTGGCAAAGTGAAAATATTCATAAAGATAAGTGATGTTCCAACACCCTCAGGCAAACTACCAACAAATCTAAATAAAACAGTAAATACACCTAAGAATAATGCAAAGAATACTTTACCTAGAATATTGGTCGGAGTTGTTACAGGTTCGGTCGCCATAAAAACAGCTGCGAACATAACACCACCACTAAACACTGAATATGCAGGGAACCAAAGACCAGCATCTCCACTTAAAGCTCCAATAATCCACGAAAGAATAAATACTGTACCAACATAAACAACTGGTGTATACCATTTAATTACTTTACGAATTGTAAGATAAAGTCCACCAAACAAAATAGCAAGTACGCTTGTTTCTCCTAAAGCGCCAGGAATTGTTCCTAAAAAGAAATCCCATAAACTACCATATGGAGCTACTAAAACATCATAATTTATTTGTCCTGATGAAGCTAATGCTCCTAATGGAGTAGCTCCAGCATAAGAATCAACAATTACTTCGGAAGCATTAAACAAACCACCTGCATTATTTATAACCCCCATTAACGTAAAGCCAACTACTGCATACCCTAATAAAGCTGGGTTAAAAATATTATGTCCAAATCCTCCAAAAATCATTTTGCCGATAATTGTAGCAATAAAAGCAGCAAATATCAATACCCAAATTGGTGTATAAAGTGGTAGAAGCAAAGCTAATATAAGACCTGGAATTGGTGCGAATGATATGGATAACTTTTCCTTTATGTCTTTAAAGCTTCTATTCTCTTTATCAGTCACATAGAAGAATATTCCTTCCATTAAAGTAGAAAGTAAACCTCCTATTAAAATGAAGAATAATGGATAGAGCATTTCTAAAAAATTTATATTTCCATCAATGTATACTTGAATACCATTTTTGTACCAAGCAAAAAGTATAACTGGTACTAAAGCAATGATAAAATCTAACATCATTACTTTTGTGCCATAATCTTTTTCGTCTGAAGCTCTTAAAAACGGAGCTTTTCCGCCAGCAAATCTAGCCATTATTTAACTCCCTTCCGCAAAAGGTCTTTCCCTTTAGCTACCGCTTCTGTTATTTCAACGTGAGAAGGACAAATATAAGAACAAAGTCCACATTCAACACATTTATTAGCATTTAAATCACCTAGTAATTTAATATCTTTTCTTTCGAATGCTTTTTTTATTTCAGTAGGAGTCAAATGAACTGGACATACGTCAGCACATTTTCCACACCCTAAGCATTCCGGATGTAATCCTTCAACAATAGGTTTAACTATGACCGCTCCTAAAGTATCATTAACAATTAACTCGTCAATTAAAATGGCACGACCTGTCATTGGCCCACCTGCAATATAGTTGTATTTTAAAGGATCTAATTCATTTATATATCCACCACATTGTTCAATTAATTCACTAACTTTTGTTCCTATTGGAACATAAAACGATCCAGGATTCTTAATTCCTTCGCCTGTAATGGAAATTGGTCTTGCAATTAAAGGTATATTCATTTCAACGGCATCACAATAAGTAATTGCTGTAGCAGAGTTATTAACAATAACTCCGGCTTCAGCTGGTAAACCGTTGTAGGTTTTCTTAGTAACTTGTTCAACAATATATTTTTCCCAACCAGCCGGATATACATTTTTAATTGGGAAAAGTTCAACATGCGGATACTTTGCTAAAAATGGTTGCATTGCTTCTCTAATTTGCTTGTTATAAATTTTGTAAGCAATAACGACTTTTTGAGCATTTGCTGCTCTCATAAAGTAAGTCGCACCTTTTAACAATTTTTCTGGGTAAGTTGTAATGAAGTGATAATCACAAGTCAAATAAGGCTCACATTCAACAGCATTAATAATAACTGTGTCAATCTTAGCCTTAGTTTTATACTTGATGTGTGTTGGGAATCCCGCTCCACCAAGACCTGTAATACCTGCTAGTTCCATCTTCTCAATAAGTTCTTGTCTAGTTAAACTATCAACATTCTTATTCTCTTTTATAGTCTCTGCTAATTGATTTTGATAATTATTTTCAATTTCAATAGCATCAACCATTTTACCGCTAGAGTGCCATACTTTCTTTATAGCCGTAACTTTACCGCTAACACTTGCATGAACTCTAACATTCATTTGTTGCTCATTTGTTGCTACTACTTGTCCTATTTTTACTTCATCGCCTACTTGAACTTGAGGCTCTAATTTACACGCCCTTTGAATTAACGGTATGTAAACATTCTTAGGACTTAAGTATTCTTTTAGTGGATTTTTTTTGCACATATCTTTTTTTCCGTCAATAAAAACCCCTTTAACTTTTTGAAAAATCATCTACTGTCCTCCGTTTTAAAATTAAACCAAAACAATTATAACATAAGTGTTTTTTTAAACCAATACTTTCTTTTAAAGAAAGTGTTTGAAATCAATCAAGAAAAATATGCTTTTACAAGGTCTATCGCTTTTACAATCTCTTCTCTTGTAATATCATAATGTGTCACAAATCTAAACGATCCTTCATAAGGTAAAATTTTAACTCCATTTTCAAGCAAATAACTATCTAACATGTATTTTTTTTCGTTTTTTACGTCAAAGAAAACCATATTAATATCTAGTTGACTTTCATCAATTTCTACTCCAGGAATCTTTCTTAGTAATCCTTCCATAAATCTAGCATTTTCATGGTCAATACCAAGCCGTTTACTCATTTCTTTTATAGCTACAAATCCGCATGCTGCTAAAATCCCTACTTGACGCATACCTCCCCCCATAATCTTTCTATTGTATCGTGCTTTTTCTATGAAGTCTTTTGAACCAACTAAAATTGTACCAACCGGTGCCCCTAAAGCCTTTGATAAGCATACACTTACTGTATCAGCGAATTTAGCAATATCTTTTACTTCCGCTTTTAAAGCAGTAGCTGCGTTGAAAATTCTAGCGCCATCTAAATGAACAGCTAAATTATGCTTTTTAGAGATATTAAATACACTTTCCATATAATCCAACGGAATCACTCTTCCATTATATGCATTTTCCATACAAACTAATTTAGTTCTCGTTGTAGATATCGTTCTATATTTAATCATTTTTTCGAATTTATCTAAATCCCAAATTCCATTGTTACTCTCTAACGTAAATAATTGAACTCCAGAAATAATTGGTGAAGCTCCAGATTCGTGTTGGACAATATGAGCAAATTGATCAACTATAATCTCGTCACCTTGTTGACAATGAGTGAATAAAGCTAATTGATTGGAAAAAGTACCCGAAGGGACAAATATAGCCGCTTCTTTTCCGAATAATTTGGCAGTATACTCCTCTAATGCATTCATGGTAGGATCATCACTAAAAACATCGTCACCAACTTCCGCTTTTATCATTTCCTCTTTCATACTTGGTGTTAATTTAGTAACTGTATCACTTCTTAAGTCGATATACTTCATTTTATTTACTCCTTCATTAGTAATTCTTGATATACTCTCGATATTTCCATAACATTGACAATAAATTTAGGATATAAGCCTGATAAATACTTGTCACTAACTTTGTTAGTCAATCTAGATAGAATCTCTTTTTCACGTTCTTGATTCAATACAGGTAATCCTTCAGCTTGTTTATTAAGAGCAATACGTTTAACTAGTTCCATCCTTTTCAAAAACAATGTAAGCATCTCATCGTCCAGTAAATCGATTTTTTTTCTTAAGTTTTCCATATTCTTTTACCCCCATAATCATCTTATATTTTACCATATAAAAACACATATTTCACCCTTATTATAAATATAAAAAGATGTTTTGAAAACCATTCAAAACATCTTTTTATTTATATTAAATTACATTGTATTTTCCAGGATACTTTTTTTCTATTTATCCCAACGTCTTGGGTCGCCTTCAATACTATCTAGCATTATCATATCTTCTTCTTTTATAACAAAATCAACTTCACTATTTTCAATAATTCTTTCTTCATGAACAGATTTTGGTATTGCAGCTAAACCATTTTGGATTAAATATCTAATACATATCTGAGCTGCACTAACATCATATTTTTTAGCTATATCATTAATAATTTGATTATCAAGTAAATATCCTATCCCTAAAGGAGAATATGCAATTACAAATATCTCTTTTTGTTCACAATACCCAATTAAATCTCTATTGTCTTTACCAATAAAATGTCCAATTTGATTTGCGTGTGGAATTATATCGCAATTATTAATTATATTTTCTAAGTGTTCAATTTCAAAATTGCTAACACCAATTGCTCTTATTTTACCTAACATATAAAGCTCTTCCAAAGCTTTATAGGCTTCAACATTACCTTTATTACAGTTTTTCCCAACTTCACTCCATGGCCATGGTGCGTGAATTATAAACAAATCTAAATAATCAGTCCCTAAAGCTTTTAATGTTTTATAAAAAGCTTCTTGAGTTCCTTCATATGTCTTTATATGTGACTCTAGTTTAGAAGTGATAAACACTTCTTCTCTTCTCAACCCCGAATCTTTAATGGCCCTTCCAACGCTTGCTTCATTTTTATAAGCTTCAGCGGTATCAATATGGCGATAACCATTAGATAACGCTAAACTAACTGCATCATATGCATCTTCGCCTGGTTTAATTTGCCAAGTTCCAAATCCGAGCTTAGGGATTTTAACTCCATTGCTCAACACAAAATAACTATTTAACACTTTCATAAGATTATCTCCTTCACAATTTTTACACTTAAGTACTATCCACATTTAGATTCTATCATAATATTAACAATTAATAAATCACTTGCCTTAAAACAAAACAACAAAATCGATTTATTTTATAAATCATACTAATATCCAATTATATTTCTGCTTGGCTTTACTTTTGTCAAATCATTTTATTGCATTAGCATTGAAAAAGCAAGTTGTTACATAATATTTTATAAACAAAAAGACGCAAAGCACACCATATATTATTAAGTGTTAACTCACGTCTTAAACTTTAGATAAAATAGATATGCTAAACTCTTCTAGCAATATAAGCGATAATCTCTGGCCCAGTGTGTACTCCTAAAACTGGAGTCAATCTGATAATTTCTATATTTCTAACATTCAACACACTATTCAATTTTTCAGCCAGATTTTTTGCTTCATCTTCATTATTTCCATAATGAATGACCAAATCAATAAGATTATCTTCAAATTTCTCCAGTAAAACATTTTTCATTTTTAACAAAGATCTCTTAAGTCCAAATGCTTTTGAGAGAGTAACATAGACGCCTTCTTCATTAACTGTAATAACTGGTTTAATATGTAGCAAATCACCAATTGTACCTTCAACTTTACCAATCCTACCGCCAGCTTTTAAATATTTTAAAGTATTGATAGTATAAAATGCCAAACTATCTTTAAATCTCATGGTATCTAATAAAGGGACTATATCAGTCAATTTAGAACCAGAATTGATTAGTTCTAATGCATACTTAACAATAAACCCTTGGCCACCAGCTAAAGTCTTAGTATCATATTGAACGACATTTAAATCTTTTTCATCAGCCAAAGCTAATCTAAAGGAGTTATAAGTTCCACTTAAACCTGAAGATATATTTATTACCAATAAATCTGTGAACCCTTGTTCTTTTACAATTTTCAAATTATAATTTACATCCTGCAAAGAAGGTAGTGAAGTAGATACTTTATGATTGTCTAATTTTTCATAAACTTCAGATGCATTTATTTCTACTCCATCACGATATTCTTTACCATCTATTACAATCATCAGCGGCACTACAAATAAATTATTATTACTTTCTATAAATTCTTGACTTAGATTTGACCCAGAGTCGGTTATAATTGCTATTTTCATTTTATATTCCTTTCAAATTTTACTCTATCACGTTGAGTAGTTTAACAATTTTTACATTTTATGTCAAGTTATTTAGCAAGTTCTAAGTAATAACTCATAAATTCATCACAAAAAAAACGGTTACAGTATAAAACGTAACCGTCTTTGTAATCTAAAACACTAAAAATCGATGTCTTTAATATTTTTAACAATTCTATTAATTTTAAAATTTTCAATTTTATTAATAACTGTAATCAAATGTGTATCTTTAATAATTTTAGAAGACTCTAAAATTTTGTTTCCCCTTTTAATTATTTCTACAGCATTTTCTTCGATTTTCTTAACATGGTCATTTATATATTTAATGCTGCCATCAAGAATAGAAGATTTCATTTCATTAAACTCATTAACAATTTCGTTAACATCTCTAAATTTATCTAGTTCTAAATTGTGTTCGATTAAAACATTTTTATACTTCAAACTCAATGCTGTAAGAATATGTATAAATACCATAAAATATTGTGGCCTTACCAAATACATTTTTTCATACTCATTAACTCTTCTTATGGGAGCATCGTTTACAACATCCCACTCTAATTCTGAAATCAATAAAGCATATTCACAATTCTTATTAATTCTATCTTCATTTAATTTTTTATAATGATCAGAATTTTTCTTTTTGCTAACAGTTTCAGGGTTTTCACTTTTAACTTCAACCGCGATAGAAGTTAAAAGTTCTTCATTTTTTCTTTCTTCGTTAGCAAAAACCTTATATATGAAGTCTGCTTTAGTGTTATTAACTACTAAATTATCTTTATACCACATAGATGATTCAAAACCATTTAATGCATAATTTTGATACTCTTGATCAACCCATTTTTCAAGTTCTTCACCCATTTTTTTAACATTCAAAGATGATTTGTCTAGTTTCAATTTATTAATGATTTCTTCCTGTATTCTAAACTTTTCTTCAAACTCATTTTCTAAATTATGTAAAGCTTTTTCTTTTTCTAGTTTAAAATTAGTTTTTAGTTGAACATTTTCCGATTCTAAGGTTAGAACTCTAGTCTGATATTCAAATTCTTTTTCTCTAAGAGCTTCTTTTTTTTCGTTTTGCAAATTATTTATCTTGTTTTTTAATTCGTTAATGACATCTTTTATGTCATTCTCTTTTCTTTGCAATGCCAAATCAATTTCATTAGCCTTATCTTTTGTTAAAGACTCTAGTTCTTTTTTCAAACTAGTTATTTTATTACTCAACGATAATCTTTCGATATCAAACTGAGATTTTATACTCGTTGTAATATTTTCCTTTGCAAGCTCCAAATCTCGTTCTAATTTAATATTCTTCTCTTTAGCACTTTCTATTGCTAGTTGAATTTCTTTTTCTTTCGTTAAGTCCCATTCTCTTCTTAAAGAATCTAATCTTCTATTATATTCTGCATCCTTTTGATCCATGATTTTTTGATTAATGATAGTTAAATCTACATCATTAATCAACTGCAAATCAATTTCATCGTTTTTAAAAGCGTCAGTATTTAATCTAAGAGTATGATTATTTACAATTGTAATATCTGTTAGTTTGCTCATTATTTAACCTCCGAATCATTTATAAAAATAATACTATCAATATATTTATTATAACACTTAACATCTTTTTTGTAAGTTGTTGATAAAATAAAAATAAACCTCTGAAAAACATATATACATTAAGAGGTTTATTTTTTTTATCATATGAAATCAATTTGAATTATTGCTTGTTCCTTTTGTTAAAACAATATTAACGCCTGTATTTAAAATATTTGAAATTACTACTTCACCTATTTCCATCTTTTTTGTTATTATCACTTTATTAATAAGTTCCATAGCCGGAAAAATTAAGTCTTTTGGAATAGAATCATCAGTTTTAACACTAACCCTTGGATTGTTTAAAAAAGTTGTTCTAACAGTAGTCGTTAAAACGCGTTTTGGATTTTGCATTTCATTTTTCACATAGGCTTCTCCGCGTTTACATTGATTACCTGAAATATTATTTATTTCATCAACTTTAATATGACAACCTCTGGGACAAACGATACAAATAAATTCTTTACTCATCATTATACTTCCTCCAGTTCTACAGTAATATCTTCATCCTTCTTAAGTTCTTGATAAGAAAAACTAATTGTTTCCATCTCAGAAGGAACTACGAAAGTCCTTCTTTTTTGATAAATTAATTCTTCTTTTTGATATACTTTAATGACTGCCTTTTCAATTTTTTTTGAAGCTCTGAAGTTAATAATTAAATCTTTAAATATCCATCCAAAATCGATATACTGTGGTGTTACATAAACAATGTTTTTACCTGGCAAAACCTTTATACGTTGTCTTTTATTTACTTTATTCTCTAAATAATCAGCCGCTGAATTACCAGCTCTATTACTTTCTTTAGACACATTGTCTACTAAATCATGTACTTGCAAACTATTACCACAAATAAAAAGGCCTGGTTCACTGCTTTCATATGCTTGATTTATTTTAATGCTTTTAGTTAATGAATCCTTTTCAAGTTCTATTTCATCAAGTAATGTAATGTCTGGAATTAAACCGATAGATAATAATAAAGTATCGATTTCAAAACACATTTCAGTATTTTTTATTGGTTGAAATCTCTCATCCACTTCACTAATAGTGATTGCTTTTAAACACTTAAATTCATCGCTTTCAATTTTAGTAACAGTATGTGATAAATAAAGAGGAATATCAAAGTCATTTAAACACTGAACAATATTACGATTTAACCCATTTGAATATGGCATTATTTCAGCAACACCTAAGACTTCTGCGCCTTC
>Ga0265294_10004771_pt1 | contig 16794 bp, 8 predicted proteins | sample MunlanPumphouse3_FD_192504 | JGI IMG/M metagenome (GOLD analysis project Ga0265294, IMG submission 192504) | Groundwater microbial communities from a municipal landfill in Southern Ontario, Canada - Pumphouse #3 | ecosystem: Environmental > Aquatic > Deep subsurface > Groundwater | place...
AATATTAGTTTTGGCGAGCCCGATTTTGGTCAGATGACTAGACAGGGGCTATCCGACCTTAACGTCCAGTCTCAGGCTCCTGCTCCAGACATTACCCCTAATCTCGACACGGATTTTTCCGCCAAGGGGATTGTTGGCAACATGCCGTCCAATCAGAAGGCTATGTATGGCGTAAAGGACCAAGATTATTACGACAATAAGTGGAACTCCCTGACAGACATGTATGGCGTTAAAGGCAATACAGGCTTTAATCCGGAAGCAGGAAAAAAGCATTACAGGAATTTTGGCGCTGGCGGGATGTTCGACACAGAAGAAAATTCCGGTATTTTTGATGCCCTGATGCGCCTGTACGGGAAGCAGTATTAGGAGGTGACGTTATGGCAGTATATTTTGCACCACCCAAACAGAACAATCTCTCAACGCTAGGCATTATAGACCTCTTGGGCAAGTACCTTGTCAACCCGATGATGGAGCGTTCTGCTGACGCAAGAAAAGTGGAACAGACACGACAGTTAGAATCAGATAAAAGAGCATATCAGCAGGGTATGATGGATAGGCTCGTAGCCGGTGCTAACCAGAACCTGCCAGCTGGTGTTGGGGATGCTCTAGCGGCAATTATTGGCTTGGGTGGAAATCCTCAACAGGCACAGGATTACTTTATGCCGAAACCGCTTGAGGTAGACTATGGCGACAGGAAGACTGTTTACAGACGCAGTCCGTTTGACACGACAGATATCACGGGTCAGGTTGGGATGTCCCCAAAAGATGCGGGGGGCCTTGAGTTGGATAAGGGGAAGCTCGCACTCGAAGATTGGTACAAGAAACAGCAGATAGCTAACGAACGCGCAAGAACTGGCATTATGGCTCAGAATGCGAACAGGGAGCAGTGGGGGATGATGCCCGGCTATACAGACGAAAACGGCAACCCTGTTTATATTAATCCAGAGACAGGAGCTACCAGAGGCGTTGCCGGGGTCAAGCCGATACAGGTCCCACGGGATCCCTTAGATGTGTACCAGAAACTTGCCACTATTATAGACTTGCTTAGCAAGGGTGGTGGCGGCGGAGATAGTCTGTTGGGTGGTTCCGGCGGCGGCGTCTCCCCTGGGGTTATCGATATGGTCACCAAGAGCTTACTGAACGAAGTGGGTATTGGCCCACAGCCAGCACCGGCCCCCGCACCTAACCCCGGGAAAAGCTCCGGGACTTTAACAATGGCAGACATTGATGCCAAGGCTAAGGCAAATGGGATGACAAGGGAAGCTGTCTTGGCAGATGCCCAAAAACAGGGATATCAGATAATAAAATAGAAGGTTTAAAAGGGGGGCATGTGCCCCTCTTTTTAATAAAGGGGGACAGACTCATGGCTATAGATTTTAGTGACGTCGCAAAACCAATCGACGAAAAACAATTGCCAAACCAAGCACAGGTAGGACTGGTAGATTTTAGCGATGTCGCAAAGCCAATTGGCACAAACGAGTCGAGGAATGCCAATCAATGGAGACCCGCTAACGGGACCATCTTCGACCAGATAGACCAGCAGAAATTAATGTACGACCCCAATCTCCCGGATGCCACAACAGGCAGGGTGTTTATGGCCGGTGTTAAAGATGCGTTTGAGGGGTATGCTGGTGGCAGTGCAATGGAAGCGGCAGAGTCTCGTAATATTATGGGCATGACGCCGGAGCAGATCAAAGCACACCTTGGGGAGGGCGCTCGCAATAGCCTGATGGGTGACTATGCCCTGACCAAGATGGAGAACATAGATAATAATTACATCAAAAACAAAGAAGGTATAAAGGCCGGGATAAGAGATGGCATTGTTGACAAGGCGACTGCTCTTGCGAAGATGGCCGATCCCGGTGACTATAATCTTCCAACCTCATTTCTTGGGCAGTTAGGTCACGATATGTTGCGCTCGACACCGTACAGCATGATGTCAGCAGTGCCGTCAATTGCGACAGGCGCACTGACAGGCGGCGCGGCACTGCCAACCTTGATTGTTTCATTTCTTACGTCCATGGGCGAAGCGTCATCCGAGGGCGGCAGGACATATATGAGCATGATAGAGGCGGGGAAAAGCCACGACGAAGCATATGCGGCGGCGTCCAAAAACAAAGACTTCAATACCCTGATGCTCACGCTAAGCAATATGATAAGCGGCCAGCTGTTTGGCTCAGTGCCTCGTGGAATAGACGAAGTTAATTTTGCTAATCTTCTGAAGTCTCAGGGCAAGCCGATGCCTGAACTCTCAAAGGCTGGGCAGTTTATGTCCAAGGCAATGCAAAGACCCATAATAAGTAATATTGCCAAGTCCCCCATTAAGCGCGGCTTAGTTTCTCTCGGATCCGAATTTGTAATGGAAGGCTCAGAGGAAATGGGGCAGAGCGTCTCTGACGCCGTTGTGCGTGGAGAAAAAATCAATGTTCCCAACCTTCTTTACGAGGGGCTTGTAGGTGGACTCTCTGGTGCAGGGCAGGCCTCTGTTGGTATAGCCACTGACTATGCAAAGAACCGTGATGCAAGGAAGGCTTACGACGACCTTTTAAAGACAAAGGGGATTATCGAAGACACAAAAACTGCAACCGAACAGGATGGTAATAATAAGGTAGTGGCTGATGCTCTCTCTCAATTCAAGGGCAGGGAACATGATGTTATGTTTGATGCCGTGCAAGAGCGCAACCGCATTCTCCAAACGCCTCTTGAGGAACGCAGTGTAGCTGAAGACAGGGCGCTTCCTGTTCTTAGCGAAGCTGTGAAACTATTCTCCGAGGGCAAAGTAGAAGATGGACTCAACAGGCTTGCCGAAGGACAAATTAAATTTGACTTTGGAGAAGCACAGATAACACGACCACAGGGTCCTACCAGAGACGTAACGATGCACCCCGACGAGACTATCGGTGCTATAGGTGAAGGTCCGCAGTTGCAGGAAGTAGCGAGAGCGGAGTTTGACAGACTTAGAAGTATCCCGGAAGACCAGAGAACAGCTAAGGATAATCAGCAACTGGAAATGTACCGTAATATTATGGAGGCCTACACTGCCGGCAATAACGTAGCGGGTGACCTAGGTACTGTCGCACAACGCACAGTTGCAGGACAACCAATTAACCTTGGCAGTCAGCAGGTTAGACCTATTATCCCGGGCAGGAGTTTTAACAACGCACAGCTTGCTATGGTCGAACAGGGGACCCCGATGGATCGAACTTATGTGGGTGAACCTAAACCCGTTAATGGTGGTTTTGTTGTCAATAAGCCAGACGGCAATGCGGTCTTTGTTCCAAGCGCAGAAATCGGAGGTTACTATAGGGTCGATAGGGGGACAGAGCAAGGACAGACATCTCCCCCAACAGCACCTCAAATACCACAGACACAGCAAGTACAGAGGGGGAAGAAACAGAAACAACCGACCACTGCCCCACAGGTAAGAGATGGTGTGGGTGTGGGTGATATTTACCTACAAAATCAGGATGGTGCTAAATACACAGTCAAGGGGTTTGATGTTAATAACAAGGTCGTTTTGACCGATGAACTGAACAAGCCTGTCAGAGCAACACCAGAGCAGTTAGTCCAGAATTTCGAGCGCCTGTCTCCTGAACGTAAACCTGAAGTCCAACCGACAACACCGATACGTACGGCAGTACAACCAGCACCAGTTCAAACTACAACCAATGTAGGCACTCAGGCACAAATGCCAACATTAACGCAACAGATACCACAGGTTGTTAATGGTGTGGGTGTGGGTGATATTTACCAAGACTCACAGGGAACCGCTTTTGAGGTAAAGAATGTCACTGATGACAGGGTGACTATTGCCGACTTTAAGGGGCAGTCAATAACCGTAAAACACGATACGCTGTCGAGTGAAAAATATACACGTCTATCTCCAATACATAAGCATGGTGTTCCGCTGTCAGCACCTATAAGAACAGATGCTCCCGGGCTTATTCAGACACAACAGGCAACACAGAAACAAGCAACACAGAAACAAGCAACACAGCCGACAATGCCACGTACACCAGAGGTAGCAAGGGCGGCCGCTAAAGCAAGGACAGAGAAACAGGCAAGGCCTACAACTGAAAAAACGAACACCACTACCTCTGCTCAGACAACCACGGAGCAGGGACAAATGGCTCGTGCAGAAACGCCTCAGACCACCTCAGAATCAACCACAACGAAAGAAGTTATAAAAGAGGATAAAGTATCTAAGGGTGCGAAGAAGCCACAGGAATCTGCGGTTAAAGTTGGGGAGAAGTATAAAACTAAGACTGGTCAGGTTGTGGTAGTCCAATCCGTAGGGGATGGGAAGGTCACCTTTGATCTTGAAACACCCGGCATTATGAAGCCGTCTCCCAGAAGCATAGAGAAATTCACAGAGAACTACAAAAAAATTGACGATAATGCGAATTACAGTTTAGAGACTAAGACTGATAAGGGAAAGAAACCCACGCTTACAGCAAAGGATATCTCATCTTCAGTCAAGGGCGCTAAGGTGGAGCAATTGGAGACCGGCATTATTAGGATGCAGTTCAAGAATGGCTTTGTTCTTCACGTTGACCCTGACTCGGATGCAATAGTTGTAGACCCTGATATTGTTCAGCGTGACTACGGTAGGAAACTTAAACCGGGTGAAATGGCAGTCGGCAAAGCTGCCGTTATAGGCAAAGAGGGATTTATCCGTCTCGTGGCAGGTATGACGGATGTGAAGGCATTCAGCCACGAACTGTATCATATAGCGGAGAAGATGGTTCTTACTGATGAGCAGATAGCTATCGTTAGAAAAGCTTACGGTGGTGTGGAGAACAGAGCTAACGCATTTGCCGATGTTGCATTTAAGCGTCAGCAGGCCAAGAGTAAATTACTGACGAGCATCTTCCAGAAGATCGCCGACTTCTTTGCTGATATCCGTGCCAGTATATTTGGCGAAAGAGCAGAAGATATCTTCCGTTCAGTATCTGAAGGCAAAGCATGGGAGCAGAAGCTCAAAGACGCGACCAGAAACGTGACCGCTGTTACAAAAGACGGTAGAAAAATGTGGGTTGTGGGTATCCCATTCACCGATAAGTATATGGTCGTATATCACGGGACACATGCCCAAGGCATCGAAGCTTTCTCACTGGACTATGTGGATACAGGTGAAGGCGCACAGATGTTCGGCTGGGGGCTGTATTTTACCGACCGCAAGGGGATAGCCAAAAAGTATAAGCAAGATGTATCAGAACGGCACAATCAACGCCTTGAGGCGAAGACCAGCGACTATATGTTTGATGTGCTTTTAGGGGGGGAGGTCTTTGTCCCTAATAATAGATGGTTAGAGTTAACCTCGGACATCATTAATCAAATTGTCGATAATACAAAATGGCGCACAAAGGGCTTAAATGCCGTTACGGCAGAAGCCTTAAACGATGTCGAAGAAGAAATCAAAAGAAGAATCAATAATGCAAAAGACCATATTAAATGGACTGAGGTGGCATTGGAGACCCGTGAATCTCTTTTAGAGGAGAATTTAAGACAAGGGCATTTATCTTCGGGTGAAGAGACCGAAAATAACAATATTAAAACTCTTAAGTCTGATGTGGACTATGCCCGAGAAAAGAAACAGGTTGCCGAGAAATCCCTAGAAGGTTACGAGCGGGCATACGAGTGGTTCAAGCAAAACAAAAACTCCATTACTTTCCGTTCCCGTGGAACAGAAGGGTCTCTCTACACGGTAGAAATTCCTGACGATGAGGGACAGTATCTGTATTGGGATAAGCCTCTGAATGCACAAAGTGATATTGTCAAGGCATTCTTGGAGGAGAATGAGGATTATATTGATGCAATACCCGCATCCCTCAATAGCGATATAGATGAAACAATCTCTACCGTTACAAATAGATGGAATGCTGTAATGGAGCAATTGACGGGGACTGATGCCTATAAAATATTTATTGACAAATTAGGATATGATGAAGGCGATTTTGATTATTCCGAATCTGATGGCGGGCATATTTATCCACGTTGGGACACTTCTTCTGTGTCAGATAATATAATGAGCGAGGGCGAACAAGACCTTATTGATTATATAAATAAGGCCGCCAATGCACTCAGAGAACAATTCCCCGCAGAGTCAGGACAACTAGAATCGATTGCGATTTATGCCTCAAGGTTAGTCAATAATAGGCAATCCTCTATATCTCGTTGGGGCAGAATCAAGGGGGAAGACTTTTATGAGGCACTGTCCATTGAACTTGGTTCCGAAAAAGAAGCCTCTCTTGCCCTAAACGAAGCTGGTATTATCGGTATTAAATACCTTAATGGCATGTCCCGCTCAAAGGGTGAGGGTGGGTATAACTATGTCATATTTAGTGACAAGGCTATCAAGATCATTGAAGAATCTTATATGTTGGCTGAAAAAGATACCACAGACACAGCAGATACAGCGAAGGAGAAGGCCCTCAAGAAACTTCAGAAAGCTGTATCTTTACCTTCTGTTTTGAAAATTGCACGGCGTAAGCAGTGGAAGACAAACGCAGAGTTAATGACGTTCCTTGAAGACTATGTACAAGAGAAAGCCTTAGATGTTGGCATAGACTATTCCGTAGCTTGGGATGAAAAAGCCAGTGAGGCAGACCAGCAGAAGCTTAAGCAGTTCCTTATTGGGGCTGTGATGGCAGATGCCGAGTATGCAATCAAAGGTAACAGTAATGCCATTGGTTGGTATGACGAAACTGTCAATAAGTCAATGCATATTTTAAGCACGATCCATCCCGAACTCTCTACCGACCCGCAGGCACGTTTTATGTTTACTGCGGCCCTTGCTGTAACATCAAACGGGCAGAAGGTCAATACTAATTTTAAGCTTGCCAATACGGCATACGAGTTTTACAAAGAAAACGGTCAATTCCCAACAAACATCGGCATCGGGCAGACAGCAAAAACGATCAACAAGGGGCTTGGGGTTCTAAACCAACTTGTAGCAAGGTTCGGCATTGAGGATACACACCGACTCTTGACCTCCAACTTTACTGTTGGGCAGTTGAACAAGCTGGGGATTGAGGTTTCCGGGGAACTCGTAGATCAGTGGGTCATTGGTGCGGCAACCTTAGGTCCTAAAGTAGGGAATGGGTTCTTTGCCAACCTTAATGGTATCTTCAGCGCACTGACTATGGACAGATGGTTTATGCGGACATGGGGTAGGCTGACAGGCAAGCTTTTTAATACAAGCGAAGAGAAAATTGGTAATAGCGAAGTCCGTCTTCAGGAGGCATTGGATGCCTTTATTGCCTCACGTTCTGGCGAAGAAGATATTGCGGAATTCAAGAGGCTTGCTTTTGGAAAAAAAAGGTCAAAAAGGGTAACATTAACTGGTGATGGCATAAATATCCAAGCACTTGCCAAGTCCATTAAAAATGCGACTACTAACGCACTTAACCGCAAGGAGTTTGAGAAGACCCCCGAAGGTAGAGAACTCCGTCTGGCTGGCAACAACCTCGCCGGCAAAATTAACGAGGAGAAACTATCCCCAAGCGGAGGCAAAGAAAGAAAGTTTATTAGAGAGATTTTTAACGCAGTATTAGAGAATCTTCAGCAAGGAACATTGCTTGACTCCTATGGCAACAAGATAGACGTATCCAAGTTGACAATGTCAGACTTACAGGCTATTCTATGGTATGCAGAAAAGCGTCTGTACGATATTGCTAAAGTTACGGATGACATTGAAGGGTACGAGGATAGTGAAGCACCTAATTACGCAAACGCCGCAGAGAAACTGGCACTCGAACTCGGAGTCTCTGAGGATGCGATAGCGAAGGCAAAGGAGGAGGCTGATAATGCTTACCGCACAGCAAATGCAGGACAAAGTAATAGAGAGACTAGCGGAGGAACTGAAGAAACAGACGGAGGAAGAAAAGGAACAGCAACGGATGCTCCTGAAGGGTTTTCTCGCAGAGAACGAGCAAAATTCCTCAAAAGGCACATCTTCCTCGCCGAGCGACTCAAAGCCGCCAGCAAACAGGAAGCCGAGGGACATAGTGGAAGACGTAATGCAAACGTATGGATTCTCAAGAGAAAAGGCACTGGAGGAACTGGAAGCGTTCGACTGGTAGAGGCAACATATACACCAAAACCCGCATTACAGGCTATACTCGATAAATCAGAAATATCAACGCCAACAATCAACGAACTTACCAAGACCACAGAAAATGCACAAACATTCAGGGATGCCATCAAAGCGGCAAAAGACAGCGACCTTAAACACGGGGCCGCTGTTTGGTTATATGAGCAGTCTGAATATGAGGACATGAGGCTCTTCCTCTCGGAGGATGGTAAGTGTGGTTTCGCATTAAAGCCTGATGGAGATATCGTAAGTGTCTTCAAAGTCAAAGAAAAAGAGAAGGCAGATGCACAGGTCGACATGCGAGACAGAGATAACTGGGGCGGTGTCGCAAACTGGTTGCTCACCATTGCAACGAGCGAGGGTGGAACTAAGCTTGACTGCTTCGACACTATATTGCCTGCGATATATAAGGTCAATGGCTTCAAGGAAGTCCACAGGGAAGAATGGAATGAAGAGCAAAAAGCCCCCGACTGGAAGAAAGAGAACTTCGCTGACTATAAGAACGGTGAACCTGATGTCGTCTACATGGAGTACGACGCTAACTATAATCCGTATGAGATTGAAGTAGAGGCAACTCCAAACGAAGGTTACCGCATAGCCGGTGAAGAGTCCGACTCAACATTTAAAGCACCGCCTGTCACGCTTAGAGCAATCAAGCGAGCTGTGCCGGGAGCCAAGGTGAGCATCACAAAGGACGGGCTTGTCCGTATCCAGTTTAAGAACGGGTTCGTTGTCAATGTCAACCTAAGCGCCAAGGCAATCGAGATAGATCAAAATGTTATGAAACGTGACTATGGAAGAGAAGCTACTGCCGGTGATATAGCTGTTGGACGTAACTATGTGACGGTAGACGGCGAAGCTTTTATTGACATCGTTTCCGGTATGACAGACATGCGCACTTTCCACCACGAGTTATACGAGGTAGCACGTAGAATGGCACTGTCTGGCAAGCAAATAGACATCCTCAATAAGGCATTCAAAGGTAACAAGGAAGCGGAAGCGGAAGCATACGCTGACTTTATGGTCAAGAGACTGGCAAACCAGAGTAAGCTGGTCAATAGCCTGTTCCAGAAGATCTCGGACTTTTTCTCAGATATCCGGGCGAAACTGTTCGGCCAAAACTCTGAGGATATCTTCAGGCAGATAGGTGATGGCAAGGTTGCGATGGGGTCCAATACCATGAACAACGAAGCTTACAGGACCGACCCACGTTACCGCATAGTCGGTATAGGTGATATGCAGTTTAACTCCCCATCTGAGGTCACGATGGTAACAGAAGCAGACAAGGTCGCACAGCAACAGTCCGTACGTAACTTAAACTATGCCCCACCCGCTACGGTCAACTGGAAATCAGCAGCCGGGCGCGGTAAGAAAGCACAAGCGGCTTGGCGGGGTGCGACTAAAGGGCTTGAGGCTGTGGTAGAGAAGCGTGAGCCTAAGATGACATGGAAGGAACGTCTTGTCTATTACAAAGAGTATGTTATGGACAACTGGATAGACAACATGGATATTCTTAAACGCACATCTGACGAAAAGCTTTATAAGAAGGCACGTGGTCAGGTTGACGGTATCTCCTCAAGGGCAGAGAAATTATTGATGTACGGAGATAAGAAGCGTGGAGTTAAGGGACTAAGGCAAATATTTAAGGGTATGTCAGATGAGGAAGCAAGGGGCTTCCAACACTATATCTCGTACGTTAACGCAACAGATGTCCTAGCTATGTCGCAACAGGCAATGAAAGATATAGCCAATTATGAAAGGATAGTAGCGTGGGATAAGGATGCCCTGAAGCAACTCCGTGCCATGCGCCCCATAGACCCTGAGCATGCGAAGCAGATTGCCCGTGGTATTAAGGGGTTAACGATGCATATCGAGCAACTCCACAGGGATATAGAGCATTCTACCTATTATGTGCGGGAAGCCCGTGGCAAGGCAGACCATTATCTCTTGGCGATTCAGCAACTGGATAAACTGTATCCGGAATGGGCAGGTAAGCAGAAGGAACTTGCCAAATATACGCAGAACCTGCTGAGGATCAACAGAGATTCAGGAATGATACCGGCAGGATTGTATGAGTTCCTGATAACCAACAGACCTAACTACGTACCTGCACTGAGGGATTTTGCTGACGAAGAGGGTAAGGTCGGTCTTGATGCGTTTATTGAGACCAGAGGTTTTGTTAATCTCAAGACCCCCCTTGAAAGGATGCATGGCTCAAAGCGGGATATTATTAACCCGATGGACGAAATAATCATCAACACATTCAGGACAATGGCGCTACAGGCCAAACAGACAGTCGCAACAGATTTTATCGACTTCTACGAAGCGAAGGCTGACGGGGAAAAGTTCCTCTGGCGAACCAGTTTGGGTGAGGCGGCAGACGAGAACCATTTCGTCTTCTATATCAGACGGGATGGACAGAAGCAATATTATGCCACGGACAGTTCTGCTCTATATGAAGCGCTTACAATGAGAGGGGCCGGAGGTCACTCGGCACTTGAGAAGGTGTTTAAGCCAGCAGAACTGATGGCACGGATGTTGAGGCAGGCTACAACTAGGGCTTTGAGGTTTGTTATTCGCAACCCTGAAAGGGACAACTTCCAAGCGGCTATCTACGGGGAAGGGTTTATTCCGTTTGTCACGGCATTCCAAGGAGGCATTCAGGTGGTCGGCGGTGGCGAATGGTTCCAGCGATTCCTCGAAGCCGGGGGCGCACAGGGCATCTCGACAGTTGACAAGAACCGACAGGAAGATATTAAGTCCGATATTATGGGCAAGAAGTTCTTCAGGCATAAAGGCCCACTTGGACAGCTTCGTAACGTGTGGGACCTCCTTGGTCGATTGGCAGAGGTGTCAGAACTCAGTACCCGTGTCGGACAGTTTAAGAAGGCTGTCGAACTGGGGTACAGCGATGAAGATGCGGCCTTTATAGCGAGAGACCTGATGAATTTCGGCATTGGCGGCAGTCACGCAAAGGCGCTGAATCGCTATGTCCCGTTTATGACCGCATCGATACAGGACATGAACAGGTTCTATCGGGCGCACAACAAAAAGAATATAGCTAAGACACTCCGCAGGGCGATGATGTATATCACATTACCCACCATTGCACTGTGGTTCTGGAATAACAGCGATGATGATCGCAAGGAATACTGGGACAAACTAGCCACGTGGGAAAAGAACTCCTTCTGGTGGATTATTTTGAACAAAGACACAGCAATTCCGGTAGCCAAACCGTTTTCGTTGGGGCTGGTGTACGGCTCATTGCCGGAAAGGTTTATGGACTACTGGCTAAATAACGACCGTAGAGCAGTTGAGGACTTTGGTAAAACCTTACTCGCACAAACAATGCCCGGATATATGCCGCTCGCATTGCAGTTAGTAATGGAGTGGGCGCTGAACAAGTCACAGTTCTACGGGAGAGAAATCGTCCCTGCCAATGAACAGAAACTGGAAGCCAGATATCAGTACGGGCCTTACACTGCTGAATGGGCAAAGGCTTTTGGCAGTCTGACTGGGATGTCACCGAGGAAGGTTGAATATGCCGTCTTCGGGGTGACGGGCAGTCTTGGCAAGGAAGTGTCAATGGTTGTGGATAATATATGGCGGTCAGTATCAGGAGCGACAAGACCCGAGAGGTATATTACCGAGTATATCCCCGGGTCCAGTGCTTGGATATCTCATGGTCGCAACCATATGGGTCCCCTGTATGCGTGGAATCTGAGTTTCCCGAAACTTGAGGAGGCCTACCGGACTGCCAAGCGCATTTACGAAGATGAAGGTGGGGCCGGGCTTACCAACAAACAAAAGCTTCTTATCGAATTCGAGCCTGATGTCAAGGCAATACTCAAACTTAACACGGCTAAGGATGGTATATGGAAGTTGCAGTCTGCTAAAAATAAGATAACCGTAGCGAAGGATATGACTGCACAGGAGAAGCGGAAATCTATAGACCGTATCAACGCAAAAATTATCATGCTCTCTCAGGTAGGGCTACAGAAATTGGACTTCTTCCAAGATGCGATAGACAGCATGGAAGAAAAAATGAACGCAAGACGGTAATAGAATCGGAGATAAAAGGGGAGATGGGTGACCATCTCCCTACTTCTTTTGTGGGGGGCTGAAAAATGGACAATAAGACATTTTATACGCTGGCTCTTAAACACAAAAGCAAGATCAACCCATTTGGTGCGCTGTGTCAGTGTAACTGGGAAACCAGAACCAACGGCAGACCGTGGGAATCAGAGCTTTTTAAAAGAGCAAATAATGCCGCCGGTATTAAATCCGGCGTTGGTTGGCATGGTGATATATACGAGAAAGTCAGTTGGGAGCAGAGGCCAGATGGAACGAGGTATGACAAGAAATCTGCCTTCAGGAAATATATAAGCGTGGATGACTTTTTGGACGATTATGCTACAAAGATAGCTAATGCATATTCTCATTGTACAACAGACAACTTCTGGGGATACTTTGCCGGTTTGTATAAAGGTAAGTATGGTGCATGGGCAACCGATCTTAAATACTTTGAGAAGCTTTGCATGGTTGCAATTAAACTTGCCCCTGAAGTATTCGGCACTGAACATAAAAATAAACTTATCAATGCCTATCTCTATGCGATAAAAAAGAAATATCTTACAGATGGTCAGGCAAAGTGCATTTATGACCTTTTGCACTTGGAGGAGCATAAAGAGATTCCCATTGTTGACGAACATAAACCCAAGCGGCATATCGTTTGCCTAGACCCCGGACATGGTGGGGTGGACCCGGGGACACAGTACCCACACGGGTCACCGAACCCCGAACATAAAGAAAAAGACATAACACTTAAAATAGCACTTGAGACCGGAAGATTATTAACTCAGATGGGATATGAGGTTTTTTATACTCGTGTAGTCGATGAAACAGTATCCCGCCCGGAGAGGGCAAGGGTTGCCAATACAAACAACGCTGAGTTTTTCCTCTCTATACATGTAAATGCATCTGCAACCAATAAAGGCATAGGACACGAGAATTATATTTCAACAAAAGCCGGGGTAGAAACTACCCGGTTTGCAGGGAATATCAACAGGTATTGGGTAAAGACATTGCCTCAAATGGTACAGAGAGGGACAAAATTAAAGGATTACGATGTCCTCTATCTAACTAGGATGCCAGCTGTGCTTGATGAGGTGGGGTTCCTGTCTAACGAGAAGGACCGGGCTTTGGTAATCAACCCACAGGTATGGAGGCTTTTCGCATCTATATATGCGAATGCAATAGACGAAACCTTTAGGGATGCAGATAGGAGAGCATGACCCAATGAATATTACACTTGAGAACGCCACAATATATATTGCAATAGTTACCTTTTCCGTTTGGATTGCAAAGTGTCTCATTGTCTCACCTTTGAAAGAGAGTATTTCAGGACTCCAAAAAGCCATAGAAAAATTAGAAAAATCAATTTCCATACTGGACTCAAAAATAGATCAGCATGATGCACGTCTAGTCAGGGTAGAGGAGTCAGCCTGTAACGCACATAAAAGGATAGACCGCCTTGACCACATAGTTGATGAGGACAAACAAAGCTATGATTAAGGCTTTCTTTTACGCTTGGGGGGCATTGCCGTGGCGCAAGCCCCTTGCGATGACAGCGGGATTCTGTACACTGGCGTTGGTTATGGCTTCGTTTGTTTTAGATAGGGACATCCCACCCAATGCCTGTAATCTTTTAATTTGGATTGATACCGTGATATTCTCGTGGGCTTATGGTACTTCCGCAGCGGAGGCGATTAAAATTGCTCAAAAATAAATGGGTGCTGATTATTGCAACGATAGTTGTTATCGTTGCAGGTCGTTACATCTATAAGGCAATCTATCCTCCTGTCGTTAAGCCTGATCCTATATCACAAGAGGTCGAGGTTCTTAAGCAAGAGGTCATAAAAGACCGCATTATTATCAAGGAGGTGATACGTGATGCCCAACAGACAGCGGTGGAACGGATTACAGTTATGTCTGATGACGTTGTTGCTGATGAGCTTAATTCTCGTCTTGACGAGTATCGCAAGCGCAGAGGTAAGGCTGGAGAATAACAGTTATGTTATGTCCGTCCAAGATGGCAGAGACCTGCTTGAGCTTATAGATACGCAGGACGCGGAAATACAGGAGTTATGGAAGGCCATCAATAAAAAAGACGAACAAATAGACAGCCTGATTCTGGCTTCCGAGGAACTTGTAAATAAGACTTACCAGTTAGAGACCAAACTGGTAAAAGAAAAAGCCAAGCGGTTTGGCATTGGCGTATTTGCCGGGATGAGTCAACATGGTGAGGCTGTGATCGGCATCGGTATCACCTATACATTTTTAAAATTTTAGCGTATAATATTTACGTATCCTTTGTTTCTCATTATTATTTGGCAACGAAACACACTCCGAAAGCCCCTCTGCACTCACAGGGGGGCTTACTACGTAAAAATACGTATTTTAAACAATACAGTATCAAAGGCAATTCCTCCCCCTCAAAAAACCTCTCACAATCAGACTCTATCTAATTTATCTGGTGGTCCCATCAGCCACCAGAACTTGTCATTAGTGTACTTCCAGTAACACACACAACCTAAAACACTATAAAAAGCAGACAGATTGTATTCATTTATGTCTGCTTTTGTCATGTTTGTTGTAAGCGCATACTTGCAACATGTCCAAAAATGGTTCATACTTCTCCTAGGGATTTTTCTGATACATGTTCAAAAGGAGGAGAGGACATGGCACTGACCGAGGCAAAAATCAAGGCGCTAGCAATAAAAGAAAAGACATACAGGGTGGCTGATGAGAATGGACTCTTTCTGGAGGTACGTCCATCAGGCTCAAGGGTATGGCGACACAGGTATTCTTTCCAAAATCGGCCAAGTATTATCACTTACGGCGAATATCCTCTTGTCACACTTAAAGAAGCAAGGGGAAAAAGAGATGGGACACGCTCTCTTGTCGCTCACGGTGTTGCCCCCTCAAAAGGGGACGGCATAAATGCACCTGCCGCACCTAAGGATAATTTTGGCACGGTTGCCCTTGCATGGCTCGACTTGAAAAAGCGAGGCAGTCATTGCGAGAAGAATAAGCAAGTAACGGAGTGGAGAGTTAATAAATATATTATACCCATGCTTGGCAATAGAGATATTGCGGACATAACATCTGCTGACCTACTTGAGTTCGGTCAAGATATACAAAGGATGGGTTACATGGAAACGGCACACAGGGTCATGTCTATCGTTAGCAAGATTTACCAGTATGCCATTATCAAGGGATATGTTGCGAACGATCCTACCTATATTCTTAGAGGCACACTTGCTCCGTCCAAGTCAAAGCAGTTCGCCCATTTTAAAAGCAAAAGAGACTTAGGTCGATTTTATGCCAGTCTGGACTGTTACACAGGTTCAGCGATAGTTAGAGAGGCACTGAGGTTCAGCGTACTGGTTTTTCCACGTCCCACTGAAGTTAGGCATTTAAGATGGGACGAAATAGATTTTGAAGAAGTAATCTGGAGAATCCCGGGCGAGAAGATGAAAAAGGAGCGCCCACATCTTGTCCCCCTGTCAAGGCAGGTTCTTGAGATTTTAGAGTACATAAAACCACTTACGGGACATGGTGTGTATGTATTCCCGTCCCCCAGAAGTCATACCGGCACAAAGCCTATGTCGGATGCGGCACTGGTAGTGGCTCTACGAACTCTGGGGTACACACAGGAAGAAATAACTGCTCACGGGTTCAGGCATACTGCCAGTACCCTGCTTAACGAATCTCAACTCTGGACCCCCGATGCCATCGAAAAACAGTTAGCTCATGACGATGATAATAAAATAAGAAGCACCTATAATGCCGCTGAGTATTTGGACGAACGCAGAAGGATGATGCAGTGGTGGGCAGACAGCGTTGAGGGGTGGAGAGATGAAAACAGGGCAATTATGCCCTAGAAACAAAATGACCTCCGTGATAAACTGATACTGCGCACACGAAAAGTCATCTTGGTTATCCTCCTCTCGACAAGACCCCCTTAATAGGGGGTCTTGTTTTATGCCAGAGTTAGGTATACCGCAGACGAACCCAACAAAAGATGGGTCTATCGACCCATACACACTTCATTGTTCATAGTATAATTTACCTAGCAAGTAAATGTACCTGCACCTTGACAATTGAATATCGAATAACGAACACGTCACCCACCGACAAGATGCAGGCCGTAATGACCGGGAGGTAGCTAGCCGAGCCGCCATGATTGAGCAACGAGCGGATCGAAGCGGGAGCGGGGACGAGATAAGGGACGCATAAATAATGTTGTAAAAAGGAGTGAAAGTATGAGTCTGAAAATTGTCTTCATTAAAGATGACAATGATCCAGTGGGGCTTGACTTAACCGATAGCAGTTGGTGCGGTTATCTCGAGGACATCCTGACGAACATTGAACAGGATACATTGGACAAGGATTTTTTGGCGGGCATTACCTTGTTGGCATACGGCGAACCAGATAGCCCTGACGATGTCTCGTATGTCGGGGGCTTTGACGGGAGACCAGAAATTATATGCGACATGCAGGCACAACTGCTTGCTGATCTTGCCTTGCAGAGCAGTAAGCCGAAGATTTTCTGTGGACTACTTGCCGATAAGGCTTTGGTTAAGGTTGATAAAGTTTTGCGTTCAAAACAGGTCACAGAGGGGGGCATAATTGTC
>Ga0265294_10004772_pt1 | contig 16793 bp, 12 predicted proteins | sample MunlanPumphouse3_FD_192504 | JGI IMG/M metagenome (GOLD analysis project Ga0265294, IMG submission 192504) | Groundwater microbial communities from a municipal landfill in Southern Ontario, Canada - Pumphouse #3 | ecosystem: Environmental > Aquatic > Deep subsurface > Groundwater | place...
TTCATCACCGGCGATTGATTTTCTTCTGTAAAAGTAAAATCATGGTTTGGTTGTGTCAATTTTTTTGAAAAAACATACGTGGCAATGCCTTCTACCGCGCTCACGTAAGGCAGGTTACGAATAGATGTAACGACCTCATTGTCAGGACAATAAATGGCTATTGTATTCGTCCATTTCGATTTTGAAAAAACATAGATATCTTCATCTAAATCCGTGATTGCGGAGACATAGTTAGGATTAACGGGCAAATCGGCTTCCGTTACGGGAATTTGGAAACGGGTTCTTTTGGCAATGGCGCGCTCCGACAAAAACTCATCGGGTCGTTGCACTGAATAAGGAGAATTATTTTTATCGGTAAAGTGGATTCTGTAGCAAGTAACTTGGGCTGACATTTTCATTCCAACGAACATGAGTAGAATCATAAAGATAAAAAAGTGGTTTTTCATGATGCATTTTTTAAGCTGCAAAAATAGTATAAAAAATAGTGCTGTCCGGTAAATAATAAATATTTTTGGTTAATCTATTAGTATTGAGTAAATTACAGCAGTTCGTGTTTTGTCAGGCTTACACTTTCGAAGAGTGTATAAGAAATCCGAAGAATTTTAATTTTTATAAAATGGCCATCACGACTGCCATGGTGGGTGAAATGTCCGGCAGAAGCAATCTGTCTGACCGAAGCTACAAATCCCGCCGCCTTAGCAAATTCGTTGCGTTAAAAAAATTAGAAATGTGCAAGCGTCAAAACAGCGACTGTTCGAAGCAACCGTAGGTTGCAAGTTTGAGCTGTTTAGCTTGTACATTTCAATTTTTAGCAACAATTTGCGTAGCGGCAAAGCGCATTTCTTTTGCAACTTTTCTTTGGCAAGACAAAGAAAAGTTGAGAAAAATAAACATATTGGGTTGAAGAGACTTCTTTATGTTGAATCTATACAGTAATAAATCAATTTACCGGACAGTATTAGCTTGTAATGTATGTTTCGTAAACATGGGATAAGGCGTGCCGTAGTTACGCAACAAATAGAGAGATGTAGGGTCGTGCGTTAGAGATGAGAAATAATAAGAAACATCTGTTGTAATCCGAAGGTTTCCTTCGGATTTTTTATGCCTTATATATTTTTCGTAAAGGTAAGCCTGACAAAATATAATACTTCGTAATCTGCTCAATGCTAATCAATTAATCAATAATTTCTATTATTTACCAGACAACAATAATTACAAACATCCGAATCCTACGGGATGGGACACCACCGCATTACTCTATTTACGCGACAGCAATATAAAAAACGACTTGATTATGTTTTCAATCAGCCTTGACAGAAATAACTTTACATCACCGTTTAAAAAAAAACGAGGTTATTGAAATCGGGAATAAAAAATAAAATGTTTAGGCTAAACCGCTATTATTTCCCATAATCGGGATAATATCGTTATGTTTTTCGGCGATTCTGCCATTTTTTTCCTCAAATTTTCTAATATTTTCGTTGAGGGCGCCTAATAAGCGTTTAGCATTTTGCGGGGTCAGAATAATTCTGGAACGAACATTTCCTTTGGGCAATCCGGGCATAAGTGCGACGAAATCAAGAATAAAATCACTTTCGGAATGTGTGATAATGGCTAAATTGGAATAGATGCCTTGGGCAACTTCTTCGCTTAAATTGATGTCGATTTTTTGTTCTTGCATAATAGAAATGTTTTAAATAAAATAAGAGATTAGCCATTCGACTAATCTCTTATATTCTAATAAATTACAATTTAGAAGCCATTAAACTTTCGTACTCTTCCATGGAGCTGACTTCAATATTTTGATATTTTTTCAAACCTGTACCTGCCGGAATAAGGTGACCGACGATAACGTTTTCTTTCAAACCGAGTAAGTTGTCGGATTTAGCGTTAATAGCGGCGTTGGTAAGTACTTTGGTAGTTTCTTGGAAAGAAGCGGCAGAAATGAAACTACGGATTTGCAAAGAAGCGCGTGTGATACCTTGCAGAATAGGTTTACCAGTTGCAGGATTCGCATCACGAACTTCCACCAATTTTAAATCTCTACGTTTCAAAATTGAGTTTTCATCGCGCAGTTGTTTCGGGTACACGATTTGTCCGTTTTTGAAAATTTCGGAATCGCCGGCATCTGTCACAACTTTCATTTCCCAGATAGCATCATTTTCTTGTTGGAAATCAATCTTGTTGATTAATTCGCCTTGTAAGAATTTGGTATCACCCGGATCTTCGATTTCCATTTTACGCATCATTTGACGTACAATAACTTCAAAGTGTTTGTCATTAATCTTAACACCTTGCAGACGGTAAACTTCCTGAATTTCGTTCACGATATATTCTTGAACTTTCATTGCCCCCTTGATATTCAAAATATCAGATGGGGTTAAAGCACCTTCTGAAAGTGGAGTACCGGCTTTAACAAAGTCATTTTCTTGTGCCAGAATCTGTTTGGAAGAAGAGATCTGATAAGTTTTGGTTTCGCCTGTGCGAGAGGTAATTGTAATGGAGCGGTTTCCTCTTTTCAATTTCTTTTCGAAAGAAACAACGCCGTCGATTTCGGCCACTACAGCCGGGTCTGATGGATTACGGGCTTCGAAGAGTTCGGTAACGCGTGGCAAACCACCGGTGATATCGCCTGATTTTCCGAATAAACGCGGGATTTTAACCAAAACGGCACCGGAATCAATTTTATCGCCCACATCAACAGAAAGACGGGCACCTACCGGAAGGTCGAAGGTTTTGATTAAATTGCCATCTCCATCATTAACGCCAATAATCGGGTTTTTGGTTTTCAAACGGCTTTCGATAATCACCTTATCGTGAGTACCGGCTTGTTCATCGGTTTCCACACGATAGGTAACGCCTTCAATAACATCTTTAAATTCGATGGTACCGGCAACTTCTGAAAGGATAACGGCATTAAACGGGTCCCAATCGGCGATAATATCGCCTTTTTTCACGTTGTCGCCATGTTTGAAGTATAGTTTGGCTCCGTAAGGAATATTGGCGGAGAATAAAGCAACAGATGTTTGTACATCAATAATTTTCATTTCGGCAGAACGTCCGATAACGATATAATAAGTTTTGCCTTCGCCATCGACTTTCTCAAGAGCTCTCAATTCATCAATGCTCAAGAGACCGTCATTTTTGGCGGTAATACGGCTGTTAGCTGCCACGTTTCCGGCAACACCGCCGACGTGGAATGTACGCAAAGTCAGCTGTGTACCCGGCTCACCGATAGATTGAGCGGCGATAACACCAACCGCCTCACCAATTTGAACCATACGTCCGGTAGCCAAGTTTCTGCCGTAACATTTTTGACAGATCCCTTGTTTGGATTCGCAAGTGGGGACGGAACGAATTTCAACCTCTTCAATAGGTGAATCTTCAATCATTTGACAATATTTTTCGTCCAATTCCTCTCCGGCTTTCACAATCAATTCGCCATTTTGCGGATTATAAACATCGTGCAAGGTAACACGACCAAGCAAACGATTATACAAAGGTTCAATAATTTCCTCATTTTTCTTCAAGGCGGTAATGGTCATCCCTCTCAGGGTTCCGCAATCTTTCTCAGTGATGATCACATCGTGGGAAACATCGACTAAACGTCTGGTCAGGTAACCGGCATCAGCTGTCTTTAAAGCGGTATCAGCCAAACCTTTACGAGCACCGTGAGTTGAAATAAAGTATTCCAATACTGACAATCCTTCTTTGAAGTTTGAAAGAATCGGGTTCTCAATAATTTCACCGCCGGAAGCACCTGCCTTCGTCGGTTTTGCCATCAAACCACGCATACCTGCGAGCTGACGAATCTGAGTTTCAGAACCACGGGCGCCGGAGTCCAGCATCATGTAAACAGGGTTAAACCCTTGACGGTCAGCAGCGATTTTTTTGATTAAAACCTTACTTAAGTTGGCGTTGGTGTGTGTCCAAACATCAATAATTTGGTTGGAACGCTCCGTATTGGTAATATTACCATACTCATATTGCATCTGGATTTCATCAACCAAAGCGTTAGATTTGGCAATAAGGGTAGCTTTTTCATCGGGGACTAAAATATCGCCCAAATTGAAAGACAAACCGCCTTGGAATGCCATTTTGAATCCCATTCCCATGATATCGTCCAAGAACTTGGCAGTAGCGGCGTTACCGGCTTTGTACAACACTTTGCCGATAATATCGCGCAACGATTTTTTGGTTAAAAGTTCGTTGATATAGCCATAGCCTTTGGGGACAATTTGGTTGAAAATAATTCTTCCGACAGTGGTATCCACCAATTGCATTTTGCCGTCGCCTTCCAAATCCACTTTACATTTAATCCATGCGTTGAGGTGGATTTTCTTTTCATTATAGGCGATCATCACTTCTTCACCGGAATAGAATTTCATTCCTTCACCGAGCACTTTTTGCTCGTCAGTTGATTTCAGACCTTTGGTGATATAATAAAGTCCCAAAACCATATCCTGCGAAGGCACGGTAATAGGTGAACCGTTGGCCGGGTTCAAGATATTGTGAGATGCCAACATCAGCATTTGGGCTTCGAGGACGGCTGCGTTGCCAAGTGGAACGTGAACTGCCATCTGGTCACCGTCGAAGTCGGCATTAAAAGCGGTACAACAGAGGGGGTGTAAACGAATGGCTTTCCCTTCTACCAAGCGGGGTTGGAAGGCTTGGATACCCAATCTGTGCAAAGTAGGAGCACGGTTCAGAAGAACGGGGTGTCCTTTCAGAATATTTTCCAAAATATCCCAAACGATAGGATCTTTTCTATCTACAATTTTCTTGGCAGATTTAACGGTTTTCACGATACCTCTTTCCAAGATTTTGCGAATAACGAAAGGTTTGAAAAGTTCGGCTGCCATATCTTTGGGCAAACCGCACTCATTCATGTGCAACTCTGGACCTACCACGATAACCGAACGACCGGAGTAATCGACACGTTTACCCAACAAGTTTTGACGGAAACGACCTTGTTTACCTTTTAAGCTGTCGGACAGTGATTTAAGTGCGCGATTGGATTCGGTTTTAACGGAATTTGTTTTTTTGGAGTTATCAAACAATGAATCAACTGCTTCTTGCAACATACGTTTTTCATTACGCATAATCACATCGGGAGCTTTGATTTCGATTAATCGTTTCAGTCGATTATTACGGATAATGACTCTGCGGTAGAGGTCATTTAAGTCGGAAGTGGCGAAGCGACCGCCGTCCAAAGGAACTAAAGGTCTTAGTTCGGGCGGGATAACGGGGATAATTTTGGAAATCATCCATTCGGGTCTGTTTTCTGCGCGTTTACGGGAATCGCGGAAGGCTTCAAACACTTGCAATCTTTTGAGAACGTCTTGTTTACGTTGTTGGGAAGTTTCGGTGTTTGCTTTTTCGCGAAGTCTGTAGGATTCTTCGTCCAAATCCACTTTAACTAATAAGTCGTAAAGAGCTTCGGCACCCATTTTAGCGATAAATTTGTTGGGGTCTGTTTCATCCAACATTTTATTTTCGGGCGGAAGTAGTTCCATCACTTCGAAATACTCTTCTTCAGTAAGAAGCGACATATTTTGAATGGTATCTTTATCTTTTTCGTTGAGTTTAATATCTTGAGCGGCGCCGGCTTGAATTACGACATATTTTTCGTAATAGATGATGGCATCGGTTTGTTTAGCGGCGATACCGAGGAGGGCAGCGATTTTTTTGAAGAACCAGATATGAGCGACCGGAACAACCAATTGGATGTGTCCCATTCTTTCGCGTCTTACTTTTCTTTCGGTAACTTCCACTCCGCAACGGTCGCAGACGATACCTTTATATCTAATTCTCTTATACTTACCGCAATGACATTCCCAATCTTTGGTAGGACCGAAAATCTTTTCACAAAACAGACCATCGCGTTCGGGCTTATAAGTTCTATAGTTGATAGTTTCGGGCTTAATTACTTCACCTCTGGATTGTTCCAAGATACTTTCCGGTGAAGCCAAGCTGATGGTTATGGTTGAAAACTCTTTTCTGGTATTACTATCTTTTCTAAAAGCCATATTATTATTATATTTATTTTTTACTAATCAAATTTAACGTCTAACGATAATCCGCGCAACTCATTCACCAATACGTTGAATGATTCCGGCAAGCCGGGAATTGGCATGACATCGCCTTTTACGATAGCTTCGTATGCTTTGGCTCTTCCGACTACGTCGTCTGATTTGACGGTTAAGATTTCTTGAAGTATATTAGCGGCACCGAAAGCTTCGATTGCCCAAACTTCCATTTCTCCAAAACGCTGACCACCGAATTGGGCTTTACCGCCTAATGGCTGTTGTGTGATTAAGGAGTACGGTCCGATGGAACGAGCGTGCATCTTATCATCAACCATGTGGTGAAGTTTAATCATATAGATATAACCTACAGTAACTTTTTGGTGGAATTTCTCGCCGGTTCCTCCGTCGTACAAATCAACACTACCATTTTCCGGAAGACCTGCTTTTTTCATCAGTTCGTTAATTTGATCTATACTTGCGCCATCAAAGATGGGGGTAGCAAATTTCATTCCCAATTTCTTTCCTGCCCAACCCAATACGGTTTCGTATATCTGTCCCAAGTTCATACGGGAAGGTACACCCAACGGGTTCAAAACAATGTCTACCGGTGTGCCATCTTCCAAGAAAGGCATATCCTCTTCTTTTACAATTTTGGCAACGATACCTTTATTCCCGTGACGTCCTGCCATTTTGTCGCCCACTCTTAATTTACGTTTGTTAGCAACATAGACTTTTGCCATTTGGACAATGCCGTTTGGCAATTCGCTGCCGATGGTGGCATCAAATTTTTCACGCATCATCTTAGCGGTCAGGGCGCGTTCTTCAATCAAATAGTTTCGGATAATTTCAGACACCAAAGCATTGAGTTTTCCGTCGTTTGTCCATTTAGAAACGGCAACTGTAGAATAATTGATGGTGAACAATAACTTTTGAGAGAATTTGGCACCTTTGGGGATGATAATATTTTTAGCATTATCGTAGATATTGTGAGCAATTTTACCGTTCAGCAGTTCATATAACTTAACGACAATTTTATCTTTCAGTGCGTTGAGTTCTTTTTCGTATGCGGCATCAATATCTTTGAGGATGTCTTTATCTTTGTTTTTCATTTTTCTATCTTTCACCATGCGGGAAAGGGATTTTGCGCCGATTACAACACCTTTCATGGATGGGGGTGCTTTTAAAGAAGCATCTTTCACATCGCCGGCTTTATCTCCGAATATCGCGCGGAGCAATTTCTCTTCCGGGGTCGGGTAAGATTCGCCTTTCGGGGTAATCTTTCCGATGAGAATGTCGCCTTCGTTTACCTCGGCACCAATGCGAATCAAACCATCTTCGCCTAAATCCTTTGTTGCTTCGGCAGAAACATTGGGGATATCGTTCGTCAGTTCTTCAACTCCGCGTTTGGTATCACGGACTTCCAAGGTAAATTCTTCAATATAGATGGAGGTAAAAATATCTTCTTTTACTACTCGTTCCGAAATAACGATCGCGTCTTCAAAGTTGTAACCTTTCCAAGGCATGAAGGCAACCATCATGTTTCTTCCCAATGCCAATTCTCCGTCTTTGGTAGCGTAACCTTCTGTTAGAACATCACCTTTGAGCACTTTTTGTCCTTTTTTGACAAGAGGTTTGATATTCACGCAGGAGTTTTGATTTGTTCTTCTAAATTTTTGAAGATGATAGGTCTTCACATTTGAATCGAAACGAACCAATTTTTCAACTTCGCTTCTTTCGTATTTGATAGTAAATTTTTCGGCATCAGCATATTCGACCACGCCATTGGCTTCAGCTCTAAGCAGGTCTCGGGAATCGAGGGCAACTTGTTTTTCCAAGCCGGTACCAACGATAGGAGCTTCGGGCACCAACAAAGGAACTGCCTGACGCATCATGTTGGATCCCATCAAGGCACGGTTGGCATCGTCATTTTCCAAGAAAGGAATCAGGGAAGCGGCGATAGAGGCAATTTGGTTCGGACCTACATCCATCAAATCCACTTCTTCTCTGGGTATGATAGGATAGTCTGCCAAGTTACGTACTTTTACTTTTTCTTCCAGAGTACCGTTTTCGTCCATTGGCGTATTCGCTTGGGCGATGGATTTATTTTCCTCTTCTTCTGCGCTCAAATAAATGGGAGTTTCTTTCAGTTGTACTACTCCATCAACAACTCTGCGGTATGGGGTTTCGATGAAACCGAGTTTATCGATTTTAGCGAAAACGCAAAGGGACGAAATCAAACCGATGTTCGGACCTTCCGGTGTTTCGATGGTACACAATCTGCCGTAGTGAGTATAGTGAACGTCACGTACCTCAAAGCCGGCTCTTTCACGGGACAAACCTCCGGGACCCAGAGCAGAAATTCTCCGTTTGTGGGTTAATTCCGACAGCGGGTTGGTTTGGTCCATAAATTGGGATAATTGGTTTGTGCCGAAGAAGGAGTTGATAACGGAAGAGAGGGTTTTGGCGTTGATCAAGTCAACGGGACCGAATACTTCGTTATCGCGGACGTTCATTTTTTCGCGGATGGTTCTTGACATACGGGCAAGTCCCACGCCGAATTGGTTGTATAATTGTTCGCCAACGGTACGGATACGTCTGTTGCTCAAGTGGTCGATATCATCGACATCCGTTTTGGAATTGATCAATTCAATAAGATAGCGGATAATGCTGATAATATCGTCTTTAGTGAGGACGCAAACGTCCATTGGGGTTGTCAAGTTCAATTTTTTGTTGATACGATAGCGACCCACTTCGCCGAGGTCATATCTTTTATCGGAGAAGAAAAGTTTCTCGAAAGTAGAGCGTGCAGTTTCTTCATCCGGTGGGGCGGCGTTACGTAATTGCAAGTAGATATATTCGATAGCTTGTTTTTCTGTATTGGTAGGGTCTTTGAGCATCGTGTTGGTGATGATGGAGTAGTCGGTTTGTTTTTCATCATCTTTGTGGAAAAGAACGGTTTTGATATTGGCGTCGGCTATCATGTTGATATGTCTGTCTTCCAGGATAGTTTCGCGTTCGATAAGAACTTCTGTTCTTTCGATATTGACTACTTCGCCGGTTTCTTCATCAACAAAATCTTCGTTCCATACGTGAACCACGCGGGCGGCTAATTTTTTGCCAACGAATTTTTTAAGGTTAGCTTTGGTAGCTTTCACTTCTTGTGCGATGTCGAAGATGTCTAAAATATCTTTATCGCTTTCGTAGCCGATAGCGCGAAGCAAGGTAGTAACGGGAAGTTTCTTTTTTCTGTCGATGTAAGCATACATGACATTATTGATGTCGGTAGTAAATTCCATCCAAGAGCCTTTGAACGGGATAATACGGGCGGAGTACAATTGTGTTCCGTTTGCGTGAAAAGATGACCCGAAGAAGACGCCCGGGGAGCGGTGGAGTTGTGAAACGACCACGCGTTCTGCGCCGTTGATAATGAAGGTACCGCTGGGGGTCATATACGGAATCATTCCGAGATAGACATCTTGGATAACGGTTTCAAAGTCTTCATGGTCGATGTCATTGCATGAAAGTTTCATTTTGGCTTTAAGCGGAACGCTGTATGTTAAGCCTCTTTCAATGCATTCGTCCATGGTATAACGCGGACCGTCGATATAATAATCTAAAAATTCGAGAACAAAACTATTTCTTGCATCGGTGATAGGGAAATTTTCGGAGAAGACACGGTAAAGACCTTCGTTGTGTCTTTTTTCGGCATCGGTATCAATTTGAAAAAATTCCTGAAAAGCCTTCAATTGAATATCCAAGAAATCGGGATAATCCATTGGGTGCGTTGATGCAAAACTAAATCTACTATTTGAATTACTTTTTGTTGCCAATGTGTTTAACTTTTTAAAGGTTGATAAAAAGTGAGTTGGTTCGGTGGGAAAGTTATATAAGTTACCGGAGCTTTAGGAGGGGGTGGTTACGTAAGTAAGCGTAACAGATAAAAATAACAATAAGTACAAGGCACCCATGGGGGGTTATCCTTGTACTTGATTGTTGGGGACAAGTAAAATTTATTTTACTTCAATTTCGGCACCAGCTTCTTCCAAAGATTTTCTCAAACCTTCTGCTTCGTCTTTAGAGATACCTTCTTTAATTGGTTTCGGAGCTGTATCAACTAATTCTTTAGCTTCTTTCAAGCCAAGACCGGTTAATTCTTTCACCAATTTAACAACTGCCAATTTGCTTGGACCTGCTGCTTTGAGAATAACGTCGAACTCTGTTTGTTCTTCTTCTGCTGCTGCTGCGCCACCTGCTGCGGGAGCTGCAATAGCTACTGCTGCTGCTGCGGGTTCGATACCATATTCGTCTTTTAAAATTTGAGCTAATTCGTTAACTTCTTTAACGGTCAAATTTACTAATTGTTCTGCAAATGCTTTCAAATCTGCCATAATAATATTTTTTTAATTGTTTTGTTACTAATTTTTTTTATTACTTTTAATTTTCTCTTTCGGATAAGGTTTTTACGATACCTGCCAATTTGCCGCCGCCTGATTGTAAAGCGGAAATAACGTTTTTGGCTGGGGATTGCAATAAGCCGACAATGTCTCCGATAAGTTCTTCTCTTGATTTAATGTTACAAAGAGCATCTAACTGATCATCTCCGAAGTAGGTCGCTGATTCTATAAAGGCTGCCTTGATTAACGGTTTTTTGTTTTTTGCACGGAATTCTTTGATAAGTCTTGCCGGTGCGTTTCCCGTTGTGGACAGCATGATAGAAGTGGTACCTGCTAATGCCGGATAGATTTCCGAGTAATCCAATTCGGATTGGTCCATGGCGCGTTTTAAAAGGGTATTTTTTACCACTTTTAATTTAATGTCGCGACGGTAACACAATCTTCTCAATTGGTTTACAGTTTCTACGCTGAATCCGGAAATATCCGTTACATATACATTCGGATAAGTAGCTAAATCCTTTGCAATAGCGTCAATAATTTGACTTTTTTGTTCTATTTTCATTCTAATTCAGCTTTTAATTTATAATGTAACCGATTTAACATCAACTTGCACTCCGGGACTCATTGTTGAAGAGAGGTAGATGCTTTTTACGTACGTTCCTTTTGCAGCAGTCGGTTTCAATTTCATGATGGTGGACATCATTTCCTTGGCGTTGTCTGCCAACTGGTCGGTAGTAAAGTTTACTTTACCGATTCCGGTATGGATGATACCGTATTTGTCCACTTTAAAATCTATTTTACCGGCTTTTACATCAGCAACTGCTTTTCCGATATCCATGGTTACGGTACCGGCTTTCGGGTTAGGCATTAAGCCACGGGGACCTAATATTTTACCTAACGCACCAATTTTGGGCATTACACTTGGCATGGTAATGATTACATCTATGTCTGTCCAACCTTTTTTAATCTTTTCGATGTATTCTTCCAAACCTACGTGATCGGCGCCTGCAGCTTTTGCTTCTTCTTCCTTATCAGGAGTACAAAGTGCCAATACTCTTACCACTTTTCCTGTGCCGTGGGGCAGGGTGACGATACCTCTTACCATTTGGTTGGCTTTTCGAGGATCCACACCCAAGCGCACATCTATATCAAAAGAAGCATCAAATTTTGTATAAGTGATGTTTTTGATGATATCAACGGCTTCGGTTAAAGGGTAAACTTTGGTCTTATCAAATTTTGCAAGTGCTTCTTTGCGTTTTTTTGATATTTTAGCCATCTTAATTTGTTTATTACTTGATTATTAATTATTTTCAAAAGGATTTGTACCACCTTTCACAACGATACCCATACTTCTTGCGGTGCCGGCTACCATCGACATTGCCGATTCGGTAGTGAAGCAATTCAAGTCAGTCATTTTGCCATCGGCAATCTCTCTAACTTGGTCCCAAGAAATGGTGGCTATTTTGTTGCGGTTCGGTTCTTTCGATCCTTTTTGAACTTTGGTTGCTTCCATTAACTGTACTGCAACCGGAGGTGTTTTTACGATAAAATCAAACGATTTATCTTTGTAAACAGTGATAATAACAGGAATAATTTTCCCGCCTTTATCTTGAGTACGAGCATTAAACTGCTTACAAAATTCCATTATGTTCACCCCTTTAGAACCTAATGCAGGTCCTACCGGCGGTGACGGATTGGCGGCACCTCCCTTGATTTGTAACTTAATAAGTCCAGCTACTTCTTTTGCCATTTTTTCTTTTTTTTGATTGTGTAACTATTGTTTAGTCGGCAACTATACCTTTTCAACTTGCATAAAACTTAGTTCGAGAGGAGTTTTACGACCGAAAATCTTCACCATGACTTTCAGTTTCTTTTTCTCGGCATTGATTTCTTCAATTATGCCGTTAAAAGTGTTGAACGGACCATCAATTACTTTAATTTCCTCACCTACAATAAAGGGGGGAGCAAAGGTCTCATCTTGTTCTAACAACTCATCGACCTTCCCTAACATGCGGGTAACTTCGGCAGGACGTAACGCCGTCGGAATGTCAGTCTTATGTTTGCAGCCTACAAAGCCCAAAACGCCCGGTATGTTCAATAAAACGTGTAATACCTCTCCCAAGCGCATCGCCTCAACGAAAATATAACCCGGAAAATAATTACGCTCTTTACTTACTCTCTTACCATTGCGCATTTGGTAAATCTTTTCAGACGGAATCAGAATGCGGGTAACAAAATCCTTAATGTGCGAAGCTTCTATCTCACTTTCAATATTCTGCTTCACCTTCTTTTCGGTTCCTGTAACCGTTCTAATTACATACCACTTTCTTTCTATTTCTGCCATACTTAAATTGTTGATGTTTAATACCAACTATGATTATCCAAAATAAATTATGCAGCAGGGAACATCAATGTCATTCCCGTGTTGAAAATCCAATCCATTACCATTACGACTAACGCAATAATTAAGGAAGCTACGGATACGACCACAACACTATTTTGAAGATCTTTCGCCGTAGGCCAAGTTACTTTGTGTGCTAACTCGTCATACGTCTCTTTAAAATAATTTACTATCTTTTTCATCTTGAATAATTCTTTTTATTTATCGTTTCTTTTTGCCTTTTTTGAAACTTTTCGAAGCTTTTTACCCATTCCTATTTACCGTTATAAAAAAATATTATACACCAATATTTTTTATAACCCATTGATTCTCATATAAATATAACCATACTTCACTCCCAACACCTTTACTGAATATTATACTTCAAAAAGTTTGCAAATATACATTATTTTGTCATATATTCATAGTGTTGAAAAAATAATAAAAATTTCTTTGATTTTTGGACAGTCATCAAAATATTATTGTAATTTTGCGCCCGATTTGCGGTAATAGCTCAGTTGGTAGAGTGAAAGCTTCCCAAGCTTTAGGTTGCGGGTTCGAACCCCGTTTACCGCTCCAATTTTAAAAAAAATCTCCGCCCTCATCAGCGGAGTTTTATTATAATTTACGGTACAAAAATAAAGTAGGCATTATTATTGTAAAAAACGTATCTTTGCCGCTTATGCGCAAAAAGTTGACTTTCCGCTGCCTTCTGAGCCCAAAACGGCGATTCTGATGCTGTTTTTTGACTCTCTTTTCGTCCATTGAGTTTGCAAATTTAGGGAAAAAATCATATCATTTTAGCTTCCCTATTTTTAATAAACGGCGTGTCACTTTTCCCCATTTTGGGGGATGACTCATATTTTTTTTATTTGCGACTTTTGCATCGCAAATTTCAAGAAGGAGAACAATCCTTTGTTTTAATAATAAAAACACACTGAATATGAGAATAAAACGCATACTTTTTCACACTATTACAACCATTTTGGCAGGATGGGCATTGGTGATGACCACCGCTTCTGCCTATGCACAGGAAGAGAACCCGGCTGCCGAGAAAAAGCAAATGTTCGATTTTAACGCCTCCTACATCGGGGACTTCGCTGGCACGCCACTCGGGGGACAACGTACAGGATTCGGCTATTTGGGATATGGCGTTTTGGGTGTGACTTTTGATACCGAAGCAGCTGGCTGGTGGAAGGGAGGCCAACTGGTTTTAAGTGGGGCGACCACCCACGGCGCGACACCCACCGAAAGCTGGATGGGCGATTTTCAAGTGGCCGACAATATCGAAGCCGGCAATCACATCTTCTTCAATGAACTCTATTTTCAACAACAGCTCGGCCCTGTGACGCTCACCGCTGGATTGCAGGATTTCAACTCTCATTACGCCAACAGCGATGCATCCAGTCTGTTTCTCAACAGCTCTTTTGGTATCAACTCCATCTTGTCAAGTTCTTTTAGTGTTCCCATCTTCCCCATTTTCTCATGGGGGCTCAATATGAATTGGGGTATTACCGATTGGCTGAGTTGGCAAGTCGGCACTTTTGATTCCCCTTTCGGTTTCGACGAGAATCCTTATAATATTCACTGGCGCTTCAACCAAGAAAAGGGTGCCATCTTCGCCACTGAATTTGCTTTTCACACCAACATCCGCAATAACTTGGAAGGAACTTTTGAAATGGGCGGTGCATATCAAACGGCTTTGAACAATTTTGAACTACATCTTATCGCGGAGCAGCAATTCTGGAAAAAAGACAACCGTTCCATGTCAGCATTCCTAACGGCCGCCTATTCTCCAAAAACGGTGCGCGACAACCATTTCCACGCTAGTACCGGGTTTCATTTTGTAGGCGTCTTTTCCAAAAAAGGAAACGACCAACTGGGAATTGCCGCCAGCACTTGCATCTTGAATAATGATTTCAAGCACGAAACAGTGCTCGAACTCACTTACCAATATGCTTTTGGTGAACATTTCTATCTTCAACCTGACATTCAATACATTCTCAATCCCGCTGGCGCAGAAAGCAAAACGAACAACACAATGTTTCTGGCATTGCGTTTCGGCATTGATTTTTAAGATGATTTATAATTATAAAATAATACACTATTACACTGAATGAACTTGAAATCGTAAATCGGGCATCATCACTCAGGTCGCTGGCACGGGTTTTGGGGGTGCATTATAAAAATAGCATCTTTGCTGATTGAACAATTGATTTTGATTGTGCATTGATTTTAGAGTATAAACTAATTAATCTGCCATTCAACTATTAATTTTCGTATTCGTAATTTATTGCTATACAATAATAATATATTGAGTTTTGTTATCCTTTAGTACTCCAATTAAAAAAAACTCCGCCCTCATCAGCGGAGTATTTTTGACCCACCCTATCCACCACTTTCGATCACCAGGAGTTTTACGAAGCGTTTGTCCCTACAGGACATGGTTATACTCAATTACATTATGTTTAAGTTTTCTGATTTAAAATTTAGATTTTATCGTATTTAATTCCTATTACGAACCGGCGTCCATCAAAGTTCCGTAACGACGAGAGTTTGGTAGAAATAGCCGCAAAACAAAATATGAGCGTGCCGTAGTACGCCTTGATTTTGACGAAACATACATTCCAAAAATAGGAATCCTACGGGGTAAAACACCACCGCATTGCATCATTTTGAAGGTATAAATCATTATTAGCCGAAAAGCAATAAAATATTAATATGTAACGACTTTATTACATCTGTATATGAATGAATATAAAGCAATTTACACAGCATAAAACAGATATATATACATAAGATAGAAATGAATCGGCTTATAACAAAAAAGGGACTATCGAATGATAGTCCCTTTTGATTATTAGTACAGGCGTTTACCATTGCATAATATTGACTTTGTAACTGCTGACTTGTTTGTCGCTAATTACTCTGACAATATAATTTCCGGCAGCAGCTTGGATGCTGATAACTTCAGGATTGCTGATTGCTTTTCCTGTATAAATCATACGTCCGTACATATCAAATACTTGAACTTCTTTGATTTGTTGTTGTGTATTATTTTGAACGTAGATGTTGTTACCATAGCTGTAAACATTGATCGTTTCAATGGTAATATCTTGAATACCTGTGGTATCGATAGCGTCAAGCGTTACAAATGTTCTTTGAGAAGTCCAATTGCTCTCTGCAACACTATCAATGCAAACCGATTTAACGCTCCATACATAAGTAGTAGCTTCTTCCAATCCGGTCAAAACATAGTTAGTAGTGGTAATTCCCGGGATTTCGGTGAATGTAACATCATCAGCCTTTTTGTAACGAATCGTGTAAGAATTAGCTTCTACATCACCCCAATTCAAAGTAGCTGAAGAATCAGTGATGTTAGATTCGTAAGGATTGGTTGGAGCAGGACAAGTACCAGCGGTAAAAGTTGCGTGAATAGTATGATTTGCAGTTACATTAGCAAAGTTATAATAAGAAACATTGCCCACAAAAATATTATCAACGAATACGGAATCGATTTCATACATCGGATCCGGTGTGATGACGTAGCTTTGACTGCCTCCATGGAATACGGTAGTTACGCCAAGCGGAGTAATGGTTCCGTTGATAGCGGCTGAAGAAGTAATGGTGTATTGCAGTGAATCATAAGGAGCGAAGGTTACTTCAATCGTGTGATCAGCAGTAACTGCACTGAAGTTGTAACTATCAATTGCGCCTTGGTCGATACCGTCAACAAGAACGGATTCAATATAGTAACCGTTAGAAGCGGCAATGGTGTAGTTTTGACTTCCTTGACAATCAACATTAGTCGTGCCGGCAGGGGTAATCGTACCGCCAATGCCATTAACCGTAGCAACGATTGCGTAAGTATTTACGGTCGTCAATACAGAAATGGTGTGATTAGCATCAATAGCTGTAAATGTATAATTATTTACTGCGCCAACACTATTTCCATCAACAATCACATCGGTAATGGGTAGCCTTACATCA